>OFMO01001417.1_pt1 | contig 15478 bp, 6 predicted proteins | sample 1541821 | NCBI WGS metagenome assembly OFMO01 (sample SAMN04209253, study PRJEB22552) | human gut metagenome | biome: gut; material: feces | host: Homo sapiens | place: USA: Oklahoma | reverse complement strand
ATGCACAGAAGAATATGTCATGCATTGCATGACGTGCATCTCGCAGCAAGAATGCAGAGGGCATTCTTGATAAGGATCCACGAATGGATTTCTTTGTTGATATCAGTTATTACAGCCATATAAGAAGAGGAGGAAGATAATGAGAAAAACTTGGGCAGGCAAATTACTCGCAATGGTACTGACCGGTGTTACTGTCATGGGGACCATGCCGGCATATGCAGTGTTTGCTGAAGAAGCGCAGCAGGGAACTACTTATTATGTAAGTTCTGAAAATGGTGATGATGCAAATGATGGTACATCCGAGAAAAAAGCATTTAAGTCTCTGGATAAAATCAACGACATCACATTACAGCCGGGAGATAAAGTTCTTCTGGAAAAAGGATCTGTATTTGACGATCAGTATATTCATGTAAAAGGAAGTGGAAGTGCTGAAGCACCGATCGAGATTTCTACATACGGAGAAGGCGACAGACCACAGATCAATGCAAACGGTAAGGGTGTATGGTATCAGGACTACGGCAATCGTCTGGACAATACCTGGCACAAATATCAGGGTAACGTATCTTCCACAATTTTACTGGAAGATGTGGAGTACATCGAAGTACGCGGTCTGGAACTGACAAACGACAGACAGGAAGGCGACGATGACGGCAAAGCATACAATGACTTTAATGTCATGGACAGAACCGGTGTGGCCGGTGTGGCTCAGAACAAAGGAACCATCAATCACATCGTTCTGGATGATCTGTATGTACATGATGTAGACGGAAATGTTTACAACAAACATATGGCAAATGGTGGTATCTACTTTATCGTAGAGAAACCGGAGAATGAGAGTGCAACCGGTATTTCCAAATTTGACGATCTTGTGATCGAGAACTGTCGTGTGGAAACCACAAACCGCTGGGGTATCGCAGCAGCTTATACATATGCATGGTCCCAGTTTACCAGTGCAAAGATTTCGGATGAGATCGCAGAAAAATATGGTTCCACAAACGTGGTGATCCAGAATAACTACATCAAGGGTGCAGGTGGTGATGCCATCACAACCATGTATGCGGACAAACCACTGGTTCAGTACAATGTTGCTGAGGATTGTTCCCGCCAGATGAATACCACAGACTATTCTGCAACCGGCGCACAGCGTGTAGCAGCAGGTATCTGGCCTTGGAAATGTAAAGATTCTGTATTCCAGTATAACGAGTGCTACAACAACCTGAACTCTTTCAACGGAAACGGTGACGGACAGGCATGGGATGCTGACTGGACAGACGGAACTGTTTACCAGTACAATTACAGCCACGGAAATTCCGCAGGTGCGATCATGTTCTGTGGTGAGCAGGCCATGAACACTACATTCCGCTACAACATCAGCCAGAATGAGCTGAGAGGACCGCTGGATGTACCTGGCAACCCGGATGCACACATTTACAACAACACATTCTATATCAATGAAAATGTATCCAGCATTTTCTACCGTACAGGCGGAAATGCTGTGATCGAGAACAACATTTTCTACTATGATGGCAAGAATCCGTTGCGCCAGAACTGGTATCCGAATGGTAATTTACAGTATGACAACAACCTGTACTATAACTTCGCAAATACTCCGTCCGGAGATCAGAATGCGATTGCTGTAAAAGCAGGTACAAAGGTACTGGAAAATGCAGGATCCGGCCCGGCAAAAGCAGTCAATGCAACTGCCATCAAACATGAAGATCCGAGTGAAAAAACAGTATTTGACGGATACAAACTGGCAGAAGATTCACCGGCGATCAATGCAGGAAAACAGATTACAGATCTGAACGGATATGAACCGGAGCATGATTTCTTCGGTCATGAACTGACAGTAATCCCGGAGATCGGAGCAGCTGAGAGTGACAGCGTATCTGTAGCAGTCGCTTCCCGTGTTTATACCGTGACAGAGGATTCCATCAGCGGACTTTCCAGACGTACAACCGTAGATACATTACTGGAGAACCTGGTTTATGATGCGGCAGCAGAAGTAAAGGTTATGTCCGGTGAACAGGAACTGGCAGGCAGTGATATCGTAAAAGGCGGCGACCGTGTGATCGTATCTTATGGTGAAAAATCCAGAACGTATACCATTACAGCAAGCTCTGACAATGAGTTGAAAGCGTCTGCATATATGGTATCCGGAAAAACCATTGATATTCCGTCCACAGAGAAGAATCCGACCACTGTCAGTGCAGTAAAACAGAACGTAAGTGTAAACGCAACCGCATCTGTCAGTGTGCTGAAAGATGATAAAGTGCTGGCAAATACAGAGACCATCGCAGACGGAATGACACTTCGCATCACCGCAGAAGATGGTACTGTAAACGATTATAGTATTGCGGTAAAGAATGATTACCACTGGGTTGCTGATTATGTCAACGCACAGCAGGGTAACGTATGGTTTGGACAGATCAAGAACAACAGCACCGATACATGGAAAAACATGACAACGTATGATCCGGACTGGCCAAACTGGCAGGTAAATACTTACTATGGACCTGGTGTAGATGCACCGAATCATGCATCTGCAAACAATACACGGTATCACGGACTTCTTTCCGCTCCGCCAGCAACAGATATCTATACTGCAATGGCATATCGTGTACCGAAGAGCGGTGTGATCTCCATCAACATCAAAGATGATGAGCCATACTTACGTCAGAATGGAAACAATGGCGGAAGTACAACTATCAGCCTGATGCATAATGATAGAGAACTCCAGAGCGTGGAACTTTCCGTCAGCAGACAGAAAGGCAACTGGTCATCCGTAGATGCACTGGAAGTAAAAGCAGGCGATTATATTCGTGTTGTAGCAAAATCCAATGGAAATCCATCCAAACCATCCGTACATATCACACCGATGATCTCCTATGTGGATCAGGCAGTGAAAGATACTGTGGCACCGGAGACACCGGAATATGTAACCGTTGCAGACGTAGCGGAGAACAGTGCAGTGATCAGCTGGGAGGAAGCACTGGATAACGTAGGTGTAGTCGGATACAATGTATATGTAAATGACAATAAAGTAAATGAAGAACTGATCACAGATACTTCCTATACATTGGAAGGACTGACAGACGGTACCGAGTATGCGGTAACAGTAACAGCAGTCGATGCGGCAGGCCTTGAGTCTGAAGCATCCCAGGCAGCCGTATTTACAACCGTAGAAACAGACAGAGAAGCTCCGAGCACACCGGCGAATGTAACAGCCGGCGATATCACAAGAACCGGTGCAACTATCAGCTGGGATGCATCTACAGACAATGTCGGTGTAACCGGATATGATATTTATGTCAATGGTAAAAAAGTAAATGAGGAGCTCATTCAGGAAACAGCATACGCGCTGACAGAACTGACACAGGATACTGATTATGAAGTAGCTGTATACGCACTGGATGAAAAAGGAAACCGTTCCGAGGCAGGTATGGTATCCTTCAAGACAGTAAAAGCATATGCAGACGGTCTTGCAAATGAAGCAGCGGAAGATGGCAACTGGTATTACTACTTAAATGACAAAGTAGCGGAAGACTTTAATGGTCTTGCAGAAAATGCATATGGCTGGTGGTATGTAGAAGCCGGAAAGGTAGATTTTACATTCAATGGATTTTCCGCGAATGAAGCAGGCGTATGGAAAGTAGAAAACGGAAATGTCAACTTTGGTTATACCGGTCTGGCACAGAGTGATGATCAGTGGTACATGGTTCAGAACGGACGTATTGACTTCCACTATGACGGCCTTGCAGCAAATGAGTATGGCTGGTGGAAAGTGACCAAAGGTCAGGTAGATTTTACTTTCAACGGACTTGCACAGAATGAAAACGGCTGGTTCGCAGTTCAGGGTGGACGCGTCAACTTTGAATGTAACGGTCTGGTACAGAATGAGTACGGCTGGTGGTATGTAAGTGGCGGAAAAGTTGATTTCACTTTCAATGGTCTTGCAGCAAATGAGTACGGCTGGTGGAAAGTGACCAAAGGTCAGGTAGATTTTGGTTTCAACGGTCTGGCTCAGAACGAGTATGGCTGGTGGTATGTCAGCGGAGGCAAAATTGACTTTGCTTATACCGGCCTTGCACAGAATGAAAACGGCTGGTGGTATGTCAGAAACGGCAAAGTTGACTTTACATTCAGTGATGATCTGCTGATCAATGGAAAGATTTACAGAGTGATCCGATAATATCAGATGTGAGATGCACAGAAGAATATATCATGCATTGCATGATGTGCATTTCGCAGCAAAAATGCCGAGGCATTTTTGAATATGAAAAACTGACTGTTCCGAATTATATAAAAAGGTCTTAAAAAGCAGGAAAAAACAGCAAGCTTTGAAAAATAAAAAACGATATAATAATTGTGAGAAATGGTTCAGATATAGCAAGGAACAGATGAGATTGTTTCATAACCATATCATCGTTTTTTATCCGCGCAGCAGTATACATGAGGAGGAATGCTGCAACGGTGACAGGACATCCGTTTTATGATGGGGACAAGACAGATGTTTTTCAACGCAGGGCAAAATCGGAGGAATCCGGCAATGTTCGATGAGGTCAGGAATAAGCATATAAAACTATATATTTGAACAGTCGTATCAGGTAAAAGAAATCAGACATATCTGTATTCCGAAAAATTTGGATAGCATTCATTGTATTCGGGGGATTGCAGAACGGTTTGAAATTGTGGAGACAGAAATGCTGATTTTTCTTTTGCCGGATCGGAAGTGCTCTTTCCATTTTTAAATGATTATATAATTCAGGATTCCCATACCTTACCGGTATGGGAATTTTGAATCTTATATATAAAGATATGAATATTTTCCTGTTCATATCAGGGACTAGAAATCTTATGGGGATCAAGTAAGAGGAGGAAAAAGATGAGGAAAAAACTTGTAGTGCGGATGCTTTGCCTCGCAATGGCAGCATCTATGATTGGCACCATGGTACCGACCAGCCTGTATCCGGTTGTTGCTCATGCAGAGACCGCAGGGCAGGAAGCTAGCACAGCAAAAGCTGTTCTTGAAGATGGTATCAGGGACAAATGGACACAGGACAATCTCATGGGATTTGATTCTGTATGCAAAGTGGAAGATGGATGGCTGCATCTGAGATCCAGCGTTGATAACGGAAACAATCCTGGATCAAAACCGGCAATGTTTGTCAACTCCAAGGAGTTTAACTTTAATGAAGCCGGATATTTTGATTTCACGCTCAAACCGGCAAACGGAGATGGACGTTTTGGTGTATATCTCGGATATAACTCAGACAGAGTCGGAATGATGATCGGTTATGATTCCGGCGGATGGTTCTGGCAGAAATACGGGGCAAGCGGAGATCCGTGGTATAGCGGCAGTCGTGTTGCTTCTCCGGCAAGTGGCGTAGAGACAAATGTTCATATTGAATGGACAGCAGATAAAAAAGTAAGCGTTAAGATCGGTGACCAGGTTGTATTTTCAAACGAAGATTTCAGCGGTATTACAGGTCTTGGCAACAAGATCGCGTTCAAGGGCGGAACTTACAGCTCTGCTGTAACAGATGTATATCTGAAAAATATTCACTATACCGGACAGGCAGAGGCAAAAACATATGCTGTAACAGGTAAAGTTCAGGATCAGGATGGAAAAGCAATCTCAAATGCAACGGTAACCGTAGAGGGACAGTCTGTAAGAACCGGTGAAGACGGAAGCTATTCTCTTACTCTGGCAACCGGAAATTATGAGATGACAGTTGCAAGAGATGGCTATGAGACTGTTGTAGAAAATATTGCAGTAACAGATGCAGATACAGTATTAGATACCGTTTCTTTAGTAAAATCAGCAGAAGTTGAGACTGAGAAACTGTCAACAGAAGATATGGATGTGTTTGTATCCAAAACTTTCCCAAGTGTTGTAAAATACGAGATGAAAGGCGATCTGGCCGGCAAAGTATTCTACGGACAGTCAGAAAAGATCAACACAGTCAGAATTAACAACAGAGATATCCAGCTGGATGATGCAGATGTAAAAGCAACATTCGAAGGAAATAAAGCAACCTATGTGATGACAGTGAAAGGTGACAGCGTAGATGCAGTGATCACTGCTGAACTTGTTGCTGAAAAGAATACACTGGCATTTAACATCACAGATATCAAGAACAATCTGGAAGACAGCGTAACCGGTAATCCGATCCAGACAATTGAGATTCCGGATCAGAGTCTGGTTTCTGTAAGAAGTTCCCAGGAAGGTGCCAACTTCAAAGGCGCAGCAATGTCTTCTAATACAAGAATCAGCGGTGATACTTATACAGATGTAACAATGGATACATCTATGAACCGTGATTATATGTATGGATTCGTATCTAATAATGAGCTGAGTGCAGGTCTGTGGAGTAACTCCGAGCATGATGGAAGTTCTGTGGCAACATCTGTAACCGGTGGTTCCAAAAATACCCGTGTACAGGCTGTAACACAGAAAAAACAGGATTATGTATCTCTGGGACTGGGCAGCTGTGCATGGTATTATCATCGTGTGGTAACTGATTCTCATAACAGAAACTTCATGGTAACAGAAACAGATATGCCGAAGGCAAAAATCATCATCAGCGGTGATATGAATGATGACAGTAAGATTGACTGGCAGGATGGTGCAGTATCATTCCGTTCTATCATGAACAATCCATATAAATGCGAAGAAGTTCCGGAACTGGTAGCTTATCGTATTGCCATGAACTTTGGTGGACAGGCTCAGAACCCGTTCCTGACATCTCTTGATAATGTAAAACGTGTTGCTTTAAATACAGACGGTCTTGGACAGTCCGTATTATTAAAAGGTTATGCAAATGAAGGTCACGATTCCGCACATCCGGATTATGCTGATATTGGAAAGAGAATCGGTGGCGCTGAGGATATGAATACACTGCTGACCGAAGGTGCAAAATATGGTGCAAGATTCGGTATCCATGTAAATGCAGGTGAGATGTATCCGGAAGCAAAAGCTTTCAAAGATGACAATGTATGTCGTGATTACAACGGAAACCTCCGCTATGGATGGAACTGGCTGGATCAGGCAATCGGTCTTGACAGTATTTACGATCTGGCTACCGGCGATCGTGAGAAACGTTTTGACGATCTGGAAAAACTGGTAGGACAGAACCTTGACTTCGTATATGTAGATATCTGGGGAAATAATACCGGAAGTAACAATGATGATTCCTGGCAGACACGTAAACTGTCCAAAGAAATCAATGATAACGGATGGCGTATGGCAAATGAGTGGGGTGTAGCAAACGAGTATGATGCAACATTCCAGCACTGGGCAGCAGATCTTACCTATGGTGGATTCAACCAGAAAGGTCAGAACAGTGAGGTTATGAGATTCCTTCGTAACCACCAGAAAGACTCCTGGGTAGCTGATTATCCGAAATATGGCGGTGCAGCTATGATGCCACTGCTTGGCGGCTATAACATGAAAGATTTTGAGGGATGGCAGGGACGTAACGATTATGATACATATATCACAAACCTGTTCACCCACGATGTAACAACAAAATTCATCCAGCATTATGAGATTATTAAATGGGTAGACGGTGATCCTGTATCAGCAGGTGCAGCTACAAACTGGATTCCGGAGATGGAGATTACCTTAAAGGATGATGACGGAAACAAACTGGTACTGACCAGAGGATCCAATAATCCGGACGATGATGCATACAGAGAGAGAACCATGACTCTGAACGGCAAAATTGTTGCAAAGGGTGCACCTTCCCGCGGTGACCGTACAGATGCCGATATTCAGAACGGACGGAAACGTGGTACAGAGAGCTATCTGCTTCCATGGATCTGGGATTCAGAGACAGGTAAGAAAGTAGCTGCTGATGATGAGAAACTGTATCACTGGAATACACAGGGCGGTACAACCACATGGGATCTTCCGGAAGGATGGACCAACCTGAAAGACGTAAAAGTTTACAAACTGACAGACCTTGGTAAGACAGAAGAGAAGACTGTAGAAGTTAAAAATGGTCAGGTTACATTAGAGGCTGAGGCTGAGACTCCTTATGTCGTATGTAAAGGCGAAGAAGGAAATATTAATGTAACATGGAGCGAAGGCATGCATATCACAGATGCAGGCTTCAACGGTGGTGTGAAATCTCTGGAAGCAAACTGGACAAAAGCAGGCGACGGTAATGCAGAGATCGCTAAGAGCCAGTACAGCAACCCGATGCTGAAACTCAGCGGAGATATTTCCATGACTCAGGAACTGACAAATCTGAAACCGGGACAGCGCTATGCAGTACTTGTAGGTGTAGATAACCGCAGTGACAGCAAAGCTTCCGTGACTGTAAAAGCAGACGGTAACGTTCTTGATACAAACTATACAGAAAAATCTATCGCAAAGAACTATGTAAAAGCTTATACACACAGCAATTACAGTGCAACCGTAGACGGAAGCAGTTACTTCCAGAACATGTATGTATACTTTACAGCTCCGGAGAGCGGAAAAGTTACTTTGACACTGGCAAAATCCGCAGGCGACGGTGATACATATTTTGATGATGTACGTGTGGTAGAGAACAATGCTCAGAATATTACCAAAGATGAGTATGGTAATGTCGTAAAATTTGAGCAGGATTTCGAGAAGAATGTACAGGGTATTTATCCGTTCGTTGTAAGTGGTATCGAAGGCGTAGAGGATAACAGAATCCATCTGTCCGAGCTGCATGCTCCGTATACACAGGCTGGCTGGGATGTTAAGAAGATGGACGATGTCCTGGATGGAAACTGGTCTGTAAAAGTCAATGGTCTGACACAGAGAAATACACTTGCATACCAGACAATTCCGCAGAACTTCCGTTTTGAGCCGGGTGTAACTTACAAAGTAAGTTTCGATTATCAGACAGGAAGTGATGATACTTACGGTGTTGTAGTAGGCACTGGTGAGTACAAAGGCGCAACAAGACTTGAAACTCTGAAAAAACAGATGGGTCCGGATCAGGATGGTCATTATGAGCGTCTGATTACCGGTGATATGTCAGGACAGACCTGGTTTGGTATCTATTCTACAGGTACTGCACCGGATCTTCAGGGAACAAGCGGAAGTGAAGCAAACTTCGGCGGATACAAGGAGATCGTTCTGGATAACCTTGTAATTGAGCGTGTAGATGAGGATATCAATAAAGAAACTCTTCAGGGTCTTATTGATAAGGCAGAAGGTCTGGAAAGAACAGATTATGACAAAGATGCATGGAAAGTTCTTGCAGATGCTGTTGTAAATGCAAAAGTTGCTGTAAATAAAGATAAGACAGATGCACATGATATTCAGACTGCTTACTATGAGATGAAAGCAACACTGGATTATATGGAAGGACACAAGCTTGATCCGGAAGCTAAGAATGATATCTCCGTTAAAGGTGCAAAAGCTACTGCATTCAGTGAAGACAACGGTACTTACGGATCCAACATTGGAAAAGCTTCCTATGTACTGGATGGTAACACGAGTACGGCATGGATGACAGCTTACAGTGGTTTTAGTACAACAATCAAAAATAATGAAGGATGGATCGATATTCAGTATCCGGAGCCGCATACGGTAGACGGACTTCGTTACCTGCCGGGACCAAGCGTTGGTGGATCTTTTACATCGATTACCACATATGAGATTTCTGTAAAAACAGCTGATTCTGATGAGTATAAGGTTGTAGCAACAGGTGATTGGGCAAATACAGAAGGATGGAAGACCGCTGATTTTGCACCGGTAGAGAATGTTACAAATATTAAACTTCTTGCAAAAGCTGCAAACCCGACAAACTGGTGGGCAGTAGCAGCAGAGATTCGCGCAACAAGCAAAACAGAAGCAGAAGCAGGAAATAAACCAGGGGCAGAAGTAGTAAACAAAGATGCTCTGAATAAACAGATCGAAGCTGTAAAAGCTCTGGATAAAGATAACTATGTAGCAAATGATGCATGGAAGACTCTGGAAGCAAAACTGGCAGCAGCAGAGAAAGTAAGTGCAGATAAAGATGCAACAACTTATGATGTAAAACTCGCACTTGCAAACTTGAAAGACGCACTTGGTGACATTCAGTTACTTGGCGCAGATTATAGCAAAGTAGATGCAGCAATCGCAAAAGTTCCGGCTGATTTAAGTATCTACACAGAAGAAAGTGTAGCAGCACTGAATGAAGCACTCAATGCAGTAAACAGAGACCTTGATATCACAAAACAGAGTGAAGTAGACAAGATGGCAGCAGCTATCAAGAAAGCTATTGCAAATCTGAAAATCGCTCATGCAGATGGTCTTGCAAATGAAGCAGCAGAAGATGGTAACTGGTATGTTTACAAAGATGGAAGCGTAGACACTACTTATACAGGACTTGCAGCTAATACTTATGGCTGGTGGTATGTAGAAGGTGGTAAAGTTAACTTCAACGCAACCGGACTTGTAGCAAATGAGTATGGCTGGTGGTATGTTCAGAATGGAACTATCGACTTTGGTTATACAGGACTTGCAGCAAATGAGTATGGCTGGTGGTATGTAGAAGGTGGCAAGATCAACTTTGAGCATACAGGACTTGTAGCAAATGAGCACGGCTGGTGGTATGTAGAAGGTGGCAAGATCAACTTCAATGCAAACGGACTTGTAGCAAATGAGTATGGCTGGTGGTATGTTCAGGGCGGACAGATTAACTTCAACTTCAATGGTATCGTACCAAACGAGCAAGGCTGGTGGTATGTACGCAACGGAATGATCGACTTCAACTTCAACGGACTTGCAGCAAATGAAAACGGCTGGTGGAAATTCGAAGGCGGCAAGATTGATTTCAACTTCAATGGCGCAGCTCAGAATGAGAATGGCTGGTGGTATGTTCGTGGAGGAAAGATTGATTTCTCCTATAACGGAACCGTAAAAGTTGGTGGAAAAACCTATACAGTTACAGGTGGAAAACTGAACGTTTAATACAGAGCAGTGATTCGTTTGTAAAAGACATAAAAGAATACTTGAAAAAGTAAGAAAAATGGGCGTCGCAGGAAAGTGCGGCGCCCGTTTTGCAATATTTTTTTATCAAACGAAAAGAAAAAGTATCGTTCTTAATAATAGTCTTTGATATAAGATTTCCGGTAACTGGAGGGTGTTTCTCCAATGATGGTCATAAACAGTTTGGAGTAGTGCTGGGAATCCTTGAAGCCTACCAGCTGTGCAATCTCTGTCAGTGATTTGTCCGACTGCATCAGTTCAATGGACTTATTGATCCGGTAAATATTGATATAGTTGGACAATGTAATGTTCATATATTTTTTGAACAACGTACTCAGATATCTTACGGAAATCTGAAGTTCTTTGGCAATATCTTCCTGATGAATCTTGTACATATAATTTTTATGGATGTGATCCAGCGTATATGCCACATAGCTGTTCTGGATATTTGGATCCACAAAATGGTGATCCGGCTGCTTCTTGTCCAGGATATGGAGCATGATATTCATCAGAGCCAGATTGATATTGGCAGCGGAAAACAGGCTGTCCGAGGAAGCGTGCAGATCAATGACTTTCTGCAGACAGTCGTCCAGGACAGAATCTGATTTCTGATGGTAGTATGTCTTAAAATGAAAGTGTATCGCATGCATCATGCTGATGGGATAGATTCCGCTGTTATCCAGAATGACATTGGCAAAGGTTTCCGGCCGGAAGTGAATCTGCTGGAATTCACAGTCACTGTCTTTTCCAAGATAAAAGGAATGTACAACGTTAGGGAGAATCATGATAAAATCTCCGGTATTGCATGTGATGGTTTCTGTGCCGATATCCATATAGCAGAAGCCGGAGAGAATCCGGTAAAACTCGATCGTTGTATGGATGTGTGCCCCAAATCGAAATCCAGCTTTTTCCCGGCGTGTCAGTGCACCTGTCAGAACATCCGCGGACAGGGGCAGGGTTAATTGTTTTTCAGTTAAATTCGAACTCATGTCGGAGCCATCTCCTTATCCGTAAAACATAAATTGTTTACTGTTTCTGTTTATTATAGCAGAAAGCCATCCATTTGGCGAGAGGTAGTTCCCGATGCAAGAGCTGTTTTGACACCCAAATCCTATGATGTTGGGGTCAAAAGATGCCTTACGAATTGTTCCGTACTTTGTACTCCTACAATTCTCCCCAATATTCGCATATCGTGAAGCTGATGCTCCACTTTTCAGACTTTTTCTCCGAAGTTGGAAATAAAAAAATCTTGCAAGATGTATAAAGTTAGATTATAATAGTTTACGTTGCAATGGAGAAATGTTTTTCTCCGCTTTTTTTATGGAATATAGATAGTATAAATTTTTAGGAGGGAAAGTTAGTATGAAAAACTTAAATCGCTGGGTATATGCGATCATCGGTGTTATCACTCTGCTTCTCGCAGGTCTGGTATACGCATGGTCCGTTATGTCCAAATCAATCGGTGCTTCCCGTCCGGACTGGACAGCAGCACAGTTATCTATGACATTTACCATGGTTATGGCATTTTTCTGCATTGGATGTCTGATTGCCGGAATGATGGCAAAAAAAGTCAGTCCGAAGATCTACATTATTCTTTCAGGAATTTTATTTTTAGCAGGATTTATGCTTGCTTCCACAACAGGTGCTTCACCGGCAACACTGTATCTTGGTTTCGGTATCCTGTGTGGTCTTGGTGCAGGATTCGCTTATAATGCAGTTATGAGTACCATGTCTTTGTGGTTCCCGGACAAACAGGGCCTGATCTCCGGTATCCTTCTGATGGGATTTGGTCTGAGCAGTTTTATTATCGGTAAAGTATTTGCTGCTGTTACACCGTCTGACGGAACAGACAAATGGCAGGCTACATTCCGTGTTCTCGGTATTATTATTGTAATCGTAATGGTAATCTGCAGCTTCTTCTTCGTAAAACCGGAAGCTGGTTATAATCCGGGTGCAGGTTCCGCGAAAGCAAAAGCAGTCCGTGAGCCGGCATGTGAAGTAAATACCGGCAAAATGGCAACTATGCCGACTTTCTGGTTCTACTATATCTGGGCAATTCTGGTAAGTGCTGCAGGTCTTGCACTGGTTTCCCAGGCAAGTGGTATTGCAAGTCAGGTTGGTACAACCGTATCTGACGGAAATATTGCGACTGTGGTAGGTCTGATCTCTATTTTCAATGGTATCGGCCGTGTAATCTTCGGTGGCTTATTTGATAAAAAAGGTTACAGATTTACTATGATCCTGGATATGATCATTTTCATCGTTGCTGCTCTGATCCTTGTACTTGCGCTGGTAAGCGGTAACTTTGCGTTTATCGTAATTGGATTTGTGGTAGGCGGACTTGCTTATGGTGGAGTTACACCGACCAACTCAGCGATCATCAGTGATTTCTTTGGCCGTGAAAATTACTCCATGAACTTTTCACTGATCAATACAAACCTGCTGATTGCTTCTTTTGCTTCTACTATCGCAGGTAAACTGTACGATGCAAGCGGATCCTTCATGACAACGATTTTCATGATGATTATCGTAACCGTTCTTGGATTTGTTGTATCCTTCGGTGTACGCAGACCGAAAAACAAATAAGAATTAAAAATCCTAAGAAAGTGGAGGGACTCTTTTGAGTGCCAGCCACTTTCTTTTTTTGTAAAAATGAGTTACAATGGGCGAAGCCAGAAAACAATATTACAGCCGGATGATTTGCTTAGAAGTTTGGCTGGAAGGAATGTGAAAGATATGAAGATAGTTTTTTTAGATGATAATTCAATAGGAACAGACATTGACCTTAGCGGATTTGAGGTGTTGGGCGAAGTGGTCCGCTATGGAAGCAGCAAGCCGGAGGAAGTGCCGGATCGTGTACAGGACGCAGATGTGGTTATCGTCAATAAGATGGAGATCAATGAGCAGACCATTGGTACTGCCCGCAACCTGAAACTGGTATGTGTAACTGCTACGGGCACGAATAATCTTGACAAAAAGTTTCTGGAAGAGCGGAATATTGCATGGCGGAATGTGGCAGGCTATTCTACGGAATGTGTGGCACAGCATACATTTGCGCTGCTGTTTTATCTGCTTGAAAAGATGCCTTATTATGACAATTATGTCAAATCAGAGAAGTATGTAAATGATTCCATGTTTACGCATTTTGCAAATCATTTTCACGAACTCGGTAAAATGACCTGGGGTATCATCGGTCTGGGAGCGATTGGAAAACGGGTGGCAGATCTGGCAAAAGCCTTTGGCTGCCATGTGATCTATTATTCTACTTCCGGGAACCATACGGAGGAGACTTATGAGCGTGTGGATTTTGACACGTTACTTACGACATCAGACATCGTATCCGTGCATGCACCGCTCACAGAGCAGACAGAGCATCTGATGAATGCGGCAGCTTTTGCAAAAATGAAACATAGCGCAATTTTTATCAATGTGGGACGTGGGCCAATCGTGGTGGAAGCTGATCTGGCGGATGCACTGGAGCAGGGAACGATTGCGGCAGCAGGACTGGATGTGCTGAGTGTGGAGCCGATGCGTGAGGACAATCCGCTGCGCCGCATCAAGGATAGTGAGAGACTTGTGATCACACCGCATATTGCATGGGCGGCTGTGGAGACACGCAAGCGTCTGATGGAGATTATTTTACAACAGGTGAAGGAGTTTTTTGAACGCAGATAAGCATTCCCCCGCTTCAAGTGCGCGGAGCACTAAGCGGCGGGTGAGGGGGATGCTTATGTCAGTGGGAGTTGAAAGCTCCCACTGACAGATCGCGAAGCGACTGCGTTCATGAGCAAGTAGCGAAGCTAGGCCCTGTCAGCAGAGCTGCAGGGATGGATTGCGAATGTCCGCTTTACAAATATTTGCTGTAAAAGAAACAATCCGACATGTAAAACTATAATTAGAACGAAAAAACTACGGTGGAATCGGTGCAAACTACGGTGTGAAACGGGAAAAAAGAGTTGACACAGCCGTTTTAGCGTGGTAGAATACATAAGGTTGTAATTGACAGGAAAGCAGAGTATCCACTCTCACCCTGGCACAAAGAGTTGGTGCCCAGTGGTTTATATCGAACAGACAGCAGCACGGATGGGATCGAAGTGATACCAGATGATGTGCATGGCAGATGGTGAGTATCTGCTGCATGTATGGATTGATTTTTAGTGGATAACTGTGTTATCCACTTTCTTTTTTATATCAATGTGTGGAGGTGCAGAACCATTAGCGAATTAATGATTAACGAACAAATCAGAGACCGTGAGATCCGCCTGATTGGCGAGAACGGAGAGCAGCTTGGAATTATGTCGGCCAAGGATGCAATGAAGCTTGCCCGAGAAGCAGAGCTCGATCTCGTGAAAATTGCCCCGACTGCGAAGCCGCCGGTATGCAAAATCATTGACTATGGTAAATATCGTTATGAGCTGGCAAGAAAAGAGAAAGAGGCCAGAAAGAAGCAGAAAACGATAGAGATCAAGGAAGTTCGTCTTTCACCGAACATTGATGTAAATGACCTGAATACAAAGG
>OFMO01001390.1_pt1 | contig 15770 bp, 14 predicted proteins | sample 1541821 | NCBI WGS metagenome assembly OFMO01 (sample SAMN04209253, study PRJEB22552) | human gut metagenome | biome: gut; material: feces | host: Homo sapiens | place: USA: Oklahoma | reverse complement strand
ACCGTCAGGTGGAGGAGGTGCTGTACCCGGCTATGGAGGATTTTGCCATTGATATTATGATCGGAAAAGGTGCCTCAGCCAGGTCTATCCGCCTGGATCTGCCGAAGTTTACGCTGGTCGGCGCAACAACGCGTGCAGGTCTTTTGACTGCCCCGCTCCGCGACCGGTTCGGTGTCATCCACCATCTGGAATTTTACACGGAGGAAGAATTGGCCAACATTATTCTGCACTCCTCAAAAGTACTGAATGTGGAGGTGGACCCGCAGGGAGCGCTTGAGATGGCGCGCCGTTCCAGGGGAACACCGCGTCTGGCAAACCGGATTTTAAAGCGTGTCCGCGACTTTGCCCAGGTGAAATACGATGGAAGAATCACAAAAGAGGTAGCATCATTTGCTCTCGATCTGCTGGAAGTAGACCGTTACGGACTGGATCAGACTGACCGGCTGCTTCTTACCACCATTATGGAAAAGTTCCAGGGCGGTCCGGTGGGACTCGATACCCTGGCTGCATCGATTGGAGAAGATGCCGGCACCATCGAGGATGTCTACGAGCCGTTCCTGATCAAATCCGGATTTATCAACCGCACTCCGCGTGGAAGAGTGGCAACGGAATTTGCCTGGCACCACCTGGGGCTGGAGGCACCGCGTAAGATCGAAGAGTAAAAGCCCTGAATCTTTCATTTTCTGTCGCTTTTTGCAGAAAAAGGTTGTTTTTCTTCCATTTTCGGTATATGATAGGTTATATTAGCCGGGAGTTTGGTCCGGTTAAATTCAGTGGAGGAAAAGCAAAAGAATGGCTGTAAAAAATACAACACAGGTTTTAATAGATGGAAAAATTATCACACTGGGAGGCTATGAGAGCCCGGAATATCTGCAGAAAGTAGCTGCTTATCTGAATCAGAAGATCAGCGAACTTTCCCAGTCAGCCGGATACAACCGCCTGTCGGTGGATACGAAGCACACACTGCTTGCACTGAACATTGCAGACGACTATTTCAAAGCAAAAAGCCAGGTAGATACCCTCGAAGAGGATATGGAAGCCAAAGACCGGGAAACCTACGATATGAAGCACGATCTGATCGCAGCGGAAATCCAGGCCGGCGATCTGAAAAAAGAACTGGAAGAGAAACGAATCGAGCTGGAACATGTGCGCGGCGAGAGGGAAGAACTGCAGCGGCAGCTTGATAAGGCAAATAAGGATCTGGAAGATTTATTAAAAGCGTAAAAGAAGGAAAAACGGGGGATTGCGGAACAGGTAATCGCCCGTTTTTAGGAGATAAAGATGAAGACAGAATTATTAGCACCAGCCGGTTCGATGGAAGCGTTAAAAGCAGCAGTTTCCGCCGGTGCGGATGCCGTCTATCTCGGCGGAGCCGCATTCGGCGCAAGAGCGTATGCAAAAAATCTGGATGAGCAGGAGATTCTCTCAGCCATCGATTACGTCCATCTGCGGAACCGGAAACTGTATCTGACGGTCAACACCCTCTTAAAAGAGGAGGAACTGGAAGAGAAACTGTATCCGTATCTGCGTCCGTACTATGAGCAGGGACTGGATGCCGTGATTGTCCAGGATATGGGCGTTTTAAAGGCGGTCCGCTCCTGGTTCCCGGATCTCGACATTCATGCGAGCACACAGATGACAGTGACAGGATCTGCGGGAGCGCGTTTCCTGGAGAGCCTTGGCGCGACGCGTGTGGTACCGGCCCGTGAGCTTTCGTTTGCGGAGATCCAGAAAATCCACCGGACGACCAACCTTGAAATTGAATGCTTCGTCCACGGGGCGCTCTGCTACTGCTATTCGGGACAGTGCCTTTTTTCCAGCCTGATCGGCGGAAGAAGCGGAAACCGCGGAAGATGCGCGCAGCCGTGCCGTCTGCCGTACGAAGCGTACGATAAAGACAACCACCGCATGGGGGAGCCGGGCGACCGCTATCCGTTAAGCCCGAAGGATATGTGTACGGTAGAACTGCTGCCGGAGATTGTAAAATCCGGGATTATGTCCCTCAAAATCGAAGGCAGAATGAAAAAGCCGGAGTATACAGCGGGCGTTGTCAGCATTTACCGCAAATACCTCGATCTGTACGAAAAAAAGCCGTCCCGTTTCCACGTTCTGCCGGAGGACATGAAAAAGCTGTATGAGCTGTATAACCGTGACGGTTTCAACAAAAGCTATTATACCGTAAGAAACGGACGCGATATGATGGCGCTGAAGAACGAAAAAGAGCAGGAAAATAAAAAGAAACAGCGCAGAAATGAGCAGCTCTTTTATGAGATCCAGAGAGATTATATCGAGACTGAGGCAAAAGAGCCGATTTCCGGCTTTCTGACCCTGTATCCGGGCCAGCCGGCGTTCTTAAGTGCAGAAAGCGGAAAATACAGCGTAACAGCAGAGGCGGGCATGGTAGAACCGGCAAAGAAGCAGCCGCTGACCGAGGAACGCGTAAAAACACAGCTGGAAAAGACAGGCGAGACACCATTCTATTTCAAAGAACTCGATGTCTGTATGGATGACAACTGTTTCGTGCCGATGCAGACGTTAAACGAGTTGCGGAGAGGCGTTTCGGACCAGCTGGTGAAAGAGATGACAGAGCCATACCGCAGAAAAGCAGCGGAAAAGCCGGAACAGGAAGCAAAAGCATCTGGAAAACCGGACCAGGAGAGCAGGGCAGAAAAGAAAATGGAGCTGACCGCATCTGCCGAGACGAGAGCCCAGTGGAATGCGCTGCTCGAGATTCCGGAGATCACGACGATCTACGCCGGCATGGGATGCTTCAAACGGGAAATCTTCGAAGAGCAGGCGGAAAAAGGCATCCTGCAGGCGAAAGAACTGGGAAAACAGGTTTATCTGATGCTGCCGCACGTTGTGCGTGAAGGCGATCTGAAGGAATACCGCGACACGTTCCGCTGTCTGAAGGAGATCGGTCTTGGCGGTTTCCTGATCCGCAATCTCGAAAGCTTTTCGTTTTTGAAAGAGATGGGAATGGAAAAGGATATCCGGCTCGATTACAGCGTTTACACGTACAACAGCCGTGCGCAGGCATTCTGGCAGGAGCAGGGCGTGCAGCGTGATACCGTTCCGTATGAGCTGAACGAGCGGGAAATCGGAAAACGTGACAATACGAACAGCGAAATGGTGGTCTACGGCTACCTTCCGATGATGGTTTCCGCCCAGTGTGTCCAGAAGAACCTGAACGGCTGCAATCACAGTTATTCTCTGGTACGCTTAAAAGACCGGATGGGAAAATACTTCCCGGTGAAGAGTTACTGCACCTCGTGCTACAGTGTGATCTACAACAGCCTTCCGCTCGGCCTGGTAAAAGAAGCCGATGAGATCCGGTCCATGCATCCGGCTGCGGTGCGGCTGAATTTTACCATCGAGACACTGGATGAGACAAAAGAAATCGCCGCTGCGTTTGCTGGAACGTACTGTAAAGGAATCGCAGTTCCGGCCGAACAGGAATATACCAAAGGCCATTTCCGCCGGAAAGTAGAGTAAACGGTGAGAAAAAATAAGGGGAATTTATGGAAAATACCATTGTTCAGTTATCAAAATATGTGATTACCTTCCTCATGATCTGTTTTACCGTGCAGTCGTTTGCTGCACTCAAAGAGCGGGATGAGGATGAGCGCCATTACATTCTGATGCGGCAGATCATCATGATCATTCTGATGAATTTCATCTGTTTCTTCGTGATGTTCCTGCAGGAGGGCGAAGTATCAACGATTCAGATGTTTCTGCTCACGATGGCGTATATCCTGGGCGTACAGATCCTGTACCGCCTGATTTACCGGAAGGCATCGATGATCCTGGTAAACAACATGTGTATGCTGCTCTCGATCAGCATGATTATTCTGACGAGACTGAGCGTGTCAAAGGCGATGTCCCAGTACAAAATTCTGGCGGCATCCACACTGCTCTGCTTCATCATTCCGGTCATTGTCCGAAAGGGCAAGTTCCTGAAAAATCTGACCTGGATTTACGCTGTGCTCGGAATTGCCATGCTTTCCGTCGTTATGGTGCTTGGCTTTACTTCCGGCGGTGCGAAGCTGTCGATCGAAATCCACGGCATTACGTTCCAGCTCTCCGAGATTGCCAAGATCACACTCGTGTTCTTTATGGCAGGCATGCTGCGCGAGGATAATTCCTTTGGAAACGTTGTGAAAGCAACGGTCATTGCGGCAGTTCATGTGCTGATCCTTGTTGCATCCACCGACCTTGGAACTGCGTTCGTCTTCTTTATGGCGTACGTGGTTGTAATCTATGTGGCAACGAGAAAAGCCAGATATCCGCTTTTGGGACTTGCGGGAATGAGTGCCGCCTGCGTTGTGGCGTATTTCCTGTTTTCCCATGTACGGAACCGTGTGGCACTCTGGCAGGATCCGATCGGAAACTGGGATATCAGCAGCCAGTTAGCACAGGGCCTCTTCGGCATGTGCTCCGGCGGATGGTTCGGAACCGGCCTTTTCGAGGGACGGCCTGACATTATCCCGGTTGCAACGAAAGACTTTATTTTCTGTGCGATCTGTGAGGAGATGGGCATTATCTTCGGAATCTGCCTGATTCTGCTGTGCATGTCCACATTCCTTCTGATTATCAACATTTCCATGAAGATGAGCAAACGGTTCTACAAACTGATTGCCATGGGTCTTGGAACGGAATATGCGACACAGGTGTTCCTCACCATCGGAGGAACCATTAAATTTATTCCTATGACAGGTATCACGCTGCCGCTGGTCAGCTATGGAGGAAGCTCCATGTTCTCCACGGTGCTGATGCTGTCGATCATTCAGGGATTGTACATCTTAAGGGAAGACGAAGGTGAGGAGCTTGAGAAAAGACGAAACAAGAAGAAACGAAACCAGCAGAAAAACGACCCAGGCGCCAAGAAAAAACGACGCCCGGCCGAAGAGACCGAAAGACGAAAGAAGAGCGGCAGCCGGAACAATGGACAGGGAACCCGCCAGAAGTACCGCGAGCAGCCGGATGAATTCGAACGGCGGATCGAAGAGCAGACCGAGAACAGCCTCCACTGGTAAGGCGGCAAACAACGGCGCAGGGCCGTATCTGATCGTTTCGTTCCTGTTCGTGGCCATGTTTCTTGGGCTGATCGCGTATCTCGTTTACTTTAATGTCGTGCGGAAAGAAGAATTTCTGAATAGTTCTTACAATACGAGACAGAATAACTATGCAGAGCGCGTGATCCGCGGAACAATCTATTCTGCGGACGGCCAGGAACTGGCAAAGACGACGACAGATGAAAACGGGGATGAGGTAAGAACGTATCCGTTCGGCAGCCTGTTTGCGCAGGTGGTTGGCTACACGGGAAAAGGAAACAGCGGCCTCGAATCTTCCTACAACTATATGCTGATGGAGTCCCATACAAGTAAGTTAAAGCAGGTAAAGAATGAATTCAGCGATGCGAAGAACCCGGGAGACAGTCTCTATACAACGCTGAATACAACACTCCAGCAGGCCGCGGCCGATGCACTGGACGGATACCGCGGTGCAGTTGTCGTGCTGGAGGCAAAAACGGGCCGTGTACTTGCCAATGTGAGCAATCCGGTTTTTAATCCCAATACGATTGATGAGGACTGGGAGGCACTGAACGCAGACGATGAGAGCGGCGTGTTTCTGAACCGCGGTCTGCAGGGAAGATATCCGCCGGGATCTACGTTCAAGATTGTTACTTCGCTTGCGTATCTCCGTCAGAACGGCACACTGGACGGTTTTTCGTTCGACTGTGACGGTGAGCTGACAGCAGGAAACTATACGATTCACTGCTCCGGCGGTGAAGTGCATGGACCGGAAGATTTTGCAGGTGCGTTTGCACATTCGTGCAACTCTGCCTTTGCACAGATTGGCCTTGGGCTGGATAAAGATGCCTTCCGCTCGCTGGCGGATTCCCTGTATCTGAACAGCCGTCTGGATCTGGAGCTTCCGACCAGCAAAAGTTCTTTCGACCTTGATTCGACAACGGCGGATGCTCTTGTGATGCAGACTTCCATTGGCCAGGGCGATACGCTGGTAACACCGATGGAGATGGCGCTGATCGCCTCCGCGGTTGCAAATGACGGAGAAATGATCAAACCGCGTTATGTGGACAACATTGTGTCTGCGGACGGACAGGCAGTCAAAACCTTTTCCAAAGAGTCTCTTGGCACGGTAATGTCCGAGAGCGAAGCCAATACGCTGACAGAGCTGATGAAAGGCGTTGTCCAGAGCGGAACTGCAGTTTCACTTTCGGATCTGCCGTACAATATCGCCGGTAAAACAGGAACCGCAGAACACGGAAGCGACGGAGAGACACCGCATTCCTGGTTTGTCGGATTCTCCAATGCGGATGATCCTGATATTGTCATTGCTGTTGTGGCAGAAAACGGCGGATATTCGAGTGAAGTCGCTGTACCGATTGCAAGACAGGTAATTGAAGCATATTATGCACAGCAGTAAACGATGAAAAACGCGTTCGAACCGGAAAGGATGGGTTCGGGCGCGTTTTCTGAATTTTTAGAAAAATGTTAGAAAAAGGATGCGGTTTTAAGGTTGCGCGGGGGCGGGAAAAGAGGTATACTTTTTAACAGAAGATCTGGCGGCAAGCGGGAAGAAAAGAGCTGTCAGAGAATGGAAAAAAGCCAGAAGGAGCTTAAAACGTATGATCGAAGCAGTTAGCTGCGGAGGTATCGTAATCTACCGTGGAAAAATATTGACGCTTTACAAAAGCTACCGCAACAAATATGAAGGCTGGGTTCTGCCGAAAGGAACCGTTGAGCCGGGAGAAACCCATGAACAGACTGCTGTCCGCGAGGTGTATGAGGAATCCGGCGTGCACGGAACCATCATCAAGTACGTGGGAAAAAGCCAGTACAGTTTCAGCATTCCGGAGGACACCGTGGAAAAAGAGGTGCACTGGTATCTGATGGCCTCATCCGGCTACTACAGCCGTCCACAGAGAGAAGAATACTTTGTTGATTCGGGCTATTACAAGTATCACGAAGCATATCATCTGCTGAAGTTTTCCAATGAACGGCAGATTCTGGAAAAGGCCTATCAGGAGTATCTGGAACTGAAGAGAGCAAATTTATGGAAGGTTCAGCCACAGGCTCAGGGAAAATATGGTAAACTGGTATAAAAATCTGTACGTCGGGGATACTGCAAAAAAGAAACAGAAAAAATGGATGCGCCGGATTGAGAACAAAAAAGCAGTTCCGGGAGTCTGGCTCCTCACACTGCCTTCCAATCAGCAGAACAATCTGGATGTAATTCCGGCGGATCTGCTTTTGCAGCCGGCCGTGCGGAGAAACTGTCCGATGATTGTCGGACTTGCCGTGTCGCGCGAGGAAGCTTTTGAGCTTGTGGAGGCGATCGCATTGGAAACTTATCGGGAAACCGGAGAAGTAAAAATCCGGGAATGGCTGCTGAACCGGATTGAGGGATGTGAATGATACATATACTATTCATGATTTTGAAGGCACTGGGGATTTTACTCCTTGTTTTACTGTTTCTCGTGCTTCTTATCGTCTGCACCGTCCTGTTTCTTCCTTTTTGCTACCGGGCGCAGGTTCTGAAAGAAGAAGAGGGATTTGCCTGCGTAAAAGCGAGCGGAAGAGTATCGTGGCTTTTCGGAGCTGTCGCGCTGACGGCCTCGTATGAGGAACAGAAGCCGGAGGCGCAGATTCTGCTTTTCGGGGCATCACTGGAAACATGGAAACGGCGGCTGAAAAAGATCCGCCGGGGAGAAGCGTCCGTGTCCCGGACGGAGGAAAATGAGACAGAAAATGCGCCGGAAGCAGAAAAAACAGCAGAGCAGAAAGAACCGGACCAGACAGAAAAACAGCAGAAGGTGACAGCACAGAAGGAGCAGCCAGAGCAAGAGCAGGAACCGGATGCGCCGAAAAAAAGCATTCTGGAACGGTTTTTCGGAAGGATCGAATATCTTCCGGAAAAACTGCTGAATCTTGCCAGCCGTCTGCTGCAGACAGCTTTCCGGCTGTTGGAACTTCCGTTCCGTCTGCTTGAAAAACTGGAGCAGAAAATCCAGGCAGGCAGACGGTTAAAAAGAAAGTGGGAGAGTGTGAAAAAATTCTTCCGTTCGAAGATGTTCCGTGAGGCACTGCTCCATGCAAAGAAAGAAGTGCTTTATTTCCTGAAGAAAGCAGCACCGAAAAAAGTAACCGGCACAGTCCGGTTCGGATTTGACGATCCGGCACTGACCGGAGAGACACTCGGCATTCTGGGTATGATTTATGGAAAACTGCCGAAAGACCTTTCCGTCCAGCCGGATTTCGAACAGGAAATTCTCTGGGGCGATGTCCGGATGAAAGGAAGTTTTCAGGCTGTGACAGCAGCCGGCATTGCACTTCGATTATTCCGGGATCAGAATCTTCGGAAAACCATACGACATTTCAAACACAAGGAGGCCTAAAAGATGGCAGAAAAGGACAACACATTTCAGAATACTGTAGAAGCACTGTTCCGCGGAATGGACAGCTTTATCACAACAAAGACGGTCGTAGGTGAGGCGATCCACATTGATGATACGATTCTTCTGCCGCTGGTAGACGTTTCCTTCGGCGTGGGAGCGGGTGCATTCGCAGAAAATGCAAAGAACAATGCAGGAGGCGGTATGGGCGGAAAAATTTCTCCGAGCGCCGTTCTTGTCATCAGCAAAAACGGAACGCGTCTGGTCAACATCAAAAACCAGGATGCTGTCACCAAAATCATTGACATGGCTCCGGAGCTGATCAGCCGCTTTACCGGCAAAAAGGAAGAGGACGGGTATACCGCAGAGAAAGTAGAGCATATAATAAACCAAGAGGCGGATAAGGAGTAAGCTCGTTTGTGCAGAATTTTAGGTTTTCTGCTGTTCTGGATGGGGGTCGGGCTTCTCATCAGCCTGATGATCCGCAGCTCATTTCTTACGGTTCTTGCGGCCGCTCTGCTGCTGTGCGTGGGATATCATCTGTTCTGCAATACAGGGGAATAGTGAAAGATGCACAAAAAGATCGGAAATGAACTGGCTGATTTGTACAGAGAAATACTTGCAAAATGAAGAAAGCTGCGCTATAATAAGTCCATCTTAAATGAATCAGCCAACTATACTAATATCATAGATCAAGACGAGGGCGTCTTACCAGAACGAAAGTTTCGGTAGGATGCTCTTTTTCTTTTGCTAAGCATATGGATCGTTGGCAGGTTCAGCTTAAGAGACCACGCTATTTTTTTCTCCCTTTTAAAATATAAAAAATAGAGCACAACAGGGCATAAGCGAAAACTTATGTCCTGTTTGCTCTTCCCAGAACTTTTTTTAAAATCTTAATTCTATTTTTGAACAGCAAAAAAGCCTTCCCGGACTGGAAAGGCCTTTTAACCATTCAACTTATGCACGCTCTACTTTTCCGGATCTTAAGCAGGAAGTACATACGTACATTTTCTGCGGTACACCGTCAACTTTAACTTTGACAGATTTTACGTTAGATTTCCACATTTTATTGCTTCTTCTATGTGAATGACTTACGTTGTTTCCGAAATGAGCACCCTTCTCACAAATTGCACACTTTGCCATGATTGCACCTCCTTGACATACGTACTTGAGTCAAAACGCATTTTAGACTCACAACATAAGTCATTCTAACAGATCTATACCGGTTTTGCAAGTAAAAAATGAAAAAATTATATGAATTTTGAAGGTTTTTCATTTTAAACTTTCTTTTTTGCGGAAAAGCGGTTATAATGTATCGTAGAGTGGAGTCAGTTATTCCTGTCTCCATGTGTTTTGAATAGTATGATGGAATTGGAGGATACAAGGCATGAAAGGTCGTATGAATACAGGCTTGGGAGAAATCGTAATCAATCCGGATGTAATCGCCCTGTATGCGGGCAGCGTTGCTGTGGAGTGCTTCGGCATTGTCGGAATGGCAGCGGTAAACATGAAAGATGGACTGGTCAAACTTCTGAAAAAAGAGAGTCTGACACACGGAATTAATGTATCGATTTCGGAAAATAAAATTTCCCTGGATTTCCACGTGATTGTTTCTTACGGAGTCAGTATTTCTGCCGTAACAGATAACCTGATCAATAATGTGAAATACAAGGTGGAAGAGTTCACCGGAATGGAAATTGAAAAAATCAACATCCTGGTTGAAGGCGTTCGCGTCATCGACTGATGGTAATAGGAGGAAATGAAGAAAGTGGCTACAAATACAATTGATGCCGGCTTACTGGCAAAAATGTTTCTGGCTGGTGCAAAAAATCTGGAAGTAAAGAAAGAGTGGATCAATGAGCTGAACGTGTTCCCGGTACCGGACGGCGACACAGGTACCAACATGACGCTGACGATCATGTCCGCAGTCAAGGAAGTAAACTCGCTCACCGAAGTGAACATGTACAACCTTTCCAAGGCAATCTCTTCCGGTTCTCTGCGCGGTGCCAGAGGTAACTCCGGCGTTATTCTTTCCCAGCTCCTTCGTGGCTTTACCAAGAAGATCCGCGACTATCAAGAGCTGAATGCAGAGATTCTTGCAGAGGCAATGGAAAAAGCAGTCGAGACTGCATACAAAGCCGTTATGAAGCCAAAAGAAGGTACCATCCTGACCGTGGCAAAGGGAGCAGCAGAGAAAGCAGCAGAGCTTGCACCGGAAAGCGAAGATCTGAACGCATTCATCGAGGACGTTCTCGCGCATGCAGAGTACGTGCTCTCCCAGACACCAGAGATGCTGCCGGTATTAAAAGAGGCAGGCGTTGTGGATTCCGGCGGACAGGGTCTCTTAACCGTACTGCAGGGCGCATATGACGCGTTCCTTGGGAAAGAGATTGATCTGAATTTCGAGATGCCGGAAGCAAAGACAGAATTTGTCAGACCGTCCAAAGAGACAGAAAAAGAAATCAAATTCGGCTACTGCACCGAGTTTATCATTATGCTGGAAAACCCGCTTCCGGATGAAGAGGTTTATGCATTCAAAGATTTCCTGAACGGAATTGGAGATTCGATCGTTCTCGTTGCAGACGACGAGCTGGTTAAGGTACACGTACATACCAACGATCCTGGAAAAGCAATTTCCAAGGCGCTGACGTACGGACAGCTGACCAGAATGAAGATCGACAACATGCGTGAGGAGCATCAGGAGCGCCTGATCAAGAATGCAGAAAAGATCGCAGCACAGCAGGCAGAGGAAGATAAGAAGAGAAAAGAAGCAGCAAAACAGCCGCCGAAGGAGAACGGATTCATCGCCGTGTCCATCGGAGAGGGAATCAAAGAGATCTTCCAGGGACTCGGTGTTGATTACCTGATCGAGGGCGGTCAGACCATGAACCCGAGCACCGAGGATATGCTGACTGCAATTGAGAAGGTCAATGCAAAGAATATCTTTATTCTGCCGAACAACAAAAATATCATCCTCGCAGCAAATCAGGCAAAAGCCATGACTGAGGACAAAAATATCATCGTTGTTCCGACCAAAACCGTTCCGCAGGGCATCACAGCCATGATCAGCTATGTGCCGGAGAAATCTGCAGAAGAGAACGAGGAGGCCATGACAGAGGGCATCCAGATGGTAAAAACCGGTCAGGTAACGTACGCGGTACGTGATACCCACATCGATGAGAAAGAGATCCATCAGGGTGACATCATGGGACTTGGCGATCACGGACTTCTCGCTGTCGGACAGGATATTCTTACCGTTGCAGAAGAAACCATCCGCGCCATGGTCGATGAGGACAGCGAGCTGATCAGCATCTACTACGGTGAAGATATGAGTGAGGAAGATGCCGAAAGCCTTGGCGAAAAAATCGAGCAGGCATATCCGGACTGCGATGTGGAAGTAAACTATGGCGGACAGCCGATTTACTACTGTGTCGTTTCGGTTGAATAAGAGTAAGGAAAGAAAAATATGAATACGGAACCCCTGACAACACTGAAGGGGATCGGTGAAAAAACGGAGAAGCTGTTTGCAAAAGTAGGAATCTACAATTTGCAGCAGCTTCTGCATTATTATCCAAGAGATTATGACTGCTATGCAGAGCCGGTTCCCCTTCGCGAATGCAGACAAGAGGAAAAGAATGCGGTATACGGAAGAATTGTCCACAGTCCGTCGGTAAAAGGAAACCAGAGAAAGAGCGTCGTCGTCCTGGAACTCTACGAGGAGCCGGTGCGGCTGCAGCTTACCTGGTTTAATATGCCGTTTCTGCGGAGCACGCTGAAGAAAGGCAGTGTTTTTATCTTCCGCGGAAAGATACAGGAAAAATCAGGCCGTCTCGTGATGGAGCAGCCGGAAATCTTCACTCCTGCCGCATACCATGAGCTTCTGGCAAGTCTTCAGCCGGTTTATGGGCTGACAGCCGGTCTCACGAACAAGATGGTGAGCAAGGCCGTCGCACAGGTGCTGGAACGATGCGCACCTGCGCAGGACTATCTGCCGGAGAAAATCCGTGCCCGGTATGAACTCTGTGAAATCAATTATGCCCTCCATGAGGTTCATTTTCCAAAAGACCAGGAGCATCTGGCAACGGCGCGGCGCAGAATTGTGTTCGAAGAGTTTTTTCTCTTCATCCTGTCCCTGCGGCAGTTAAAAGAGCAGACGGAGGGAATTACCAATGTGTTCCCGATCCGCGCCGTCTGGAAAACGGAGGAAGTCATCGAAAATATGCCGTACCGTCTCACGAATGCACAGATGCGCGTGTGGGGCGAACTGGAGCGGGACTTAAAAGGCCATACCCGCATGGCGCGGCTGGTACAGGGAGATGTCGGAAGCGGAAAGACAATTCTGGCGTTCCTTGCAATGATTATGACAGCCGAGAACGGCTACCAGTCGGCGCTGATGGTTCCGACGGAGGTCCTGGCACGGCAGCATTATGAATCGCTCTGCACTCTGTTGAAAGAAAACAATCTGACGGAATACAATCCCCGCCTTCTGACTGGATCCACGAAAGCAAAAGAACGCCGGGAAATCTATGCCAGTCTGGAAGACGGAAGCTGCAAAATGGTGATCGGCACACATGCACTGATTCAGGAAAAGGTACAGTACAAAAATCTGGCGCTTGTCATCACAGACGAACAGCACCGCTTCGGTGTCCGGCAGAGAACGGCACTTGCTGAAAAAGGGGAACCGCCGAATGTTCTCGTTATGAGTGCAACGCCGATTCCAAGAACCCTGGCTATCATTCTGTACGGAGATCTTTCGATTTCTGTGATTGATGAACTTCCGGCGAAGCGTCTGCCGATCAAAAACTGTGTGGTGGATACGTCTTACCGTCCAAAAGCTTACCGCTTTATCACGCGTCAGGTCGAACTGGGCCGTCAGGCGTATGTGATCTGCCCGATGGTGGAGGAGAGCGAGGGTCTGGAAGCGGAAAACGTCACCGACTATACACAGCTCCTGAAAAAAGAGCTGCCGGGCATCACAGTAGAGATGCTGCACGGACAGATGAGGGCGGCGCAGAAAAACGAGATCATGGAGCGGTTCGCCAGCGGAGAAATCCAGGTACTCGTCTCGACGACAGTCGTGGAGGTCGGTGTCAACGTGCCGAATGCAACGGTGATGATAGTGGAAAATGCCGAACGGTTCGGCCTTGCACAGCTCCATCAGCTCCGCGGACGTGTCGGAAGAGGAGAGCATCAGTCCTACTGTATTTTCATCCGCGGAAACAAAGATCAGGAGACCGCCAAACGTCTGGAAATCCTGAACCATTCGAACGACGGGTTTTATATTGCCTCGGAAGATTTGAAACTGCGCGGCAGCGGCGATCTGCTGGGAACGCGCCAGAGCGGGGATATGGAATTCCAGATGGCAGATATTTTCCGGGATGCCGATATCCTGCAGAAAGCGAGTGAGGCGGCTTCAGAACTGCTTGCCGACGATCCTTATTTTGAAAAACCGGAGCATGAACTGCTGAAAAAGGTAATGAAATCGTATCTTGATCTGGAAAACCACGACATTGGATTGTGAAAAATTACAAAAAAATCCGGCTTTAAAATGCAAAATCGGATAAAAATAACAGCCTGATTGGATAGTATGGAAAATGACTGTACAATTTCGTGGAAAATTCGTGCGAAATCAGATATTACTTGAAATGACAAAAAAATTCATGTATCATAAACAAGGAATCAAAAAATGTGCGGACCGTGAATGTCAAGCGTTCGCCTGAATGATAGTTCGCAGGACGGCTCTTCCAAAATATACAGGGCCGGTCTAAATGGGAGGAAACAGATATGGTAAAGAAAAAACCAGCTGCCCAGGCTAAGACAGCAGAGAACGAGACAGTAAAAGTAGAGACCAAAGCAGCAGAAAAAACAACCGCAGCAGAGAAAGAAGCTGTAAAAGAAGCTGTAAAAGAAGTTGCAAAAGAAGTTGTAAAGGAAACTGCAGCAGCAGAGGAAGCACCTGCAAAAGCAGAAGAAAAACCAGCAGCAAAAGCTGCAAAAACAACCCGCACAACAGCAAAGAAAACAACGACAAAGAAAGCGGCTGCACCGAAAAAACCAGCAGCAGCGAAAAAGCCGGCAGAGAAAAAAGCACCTGCAAAAGCAGCAAAGAAAGAAGCGGAGCAGGAGATGATTCTGCAGTTCGGCGGAAGAGAAATCAAGGAGAAAGATCTGTACGAGAGAATCCAGCAGATCTGGATCGAAGGATATGGCAAGAAAGCAGAGGAATTAAAGAGCCTGAAGGTTTATGTAAAACCGGAGGAATTTACTGCTTACTACGTAATCAATGATGATGTAACCGGAAGCATTGATCTGTAAGTATTATGTACCAGCTCTGCAGGAGCAAGAAAAAAGCGTGAGCTTTTCCGAAAAGAAAAGAGCTCACGCTTTTTGATGCCTGTTCCGGCATCAGGATGTTATACCGGGATGATTAGTACTGGCCAGAAGAACCGCCGGACATCTGGCGTTCCTGCTGCTCAATCATCTTTTTGACCATATAACCTCCGACAGAACCATTCTGTTTGGAAGTCAGGTTACCGTTGTAGCCATCACTGAGCGGCACGCCGAGTTCGCTTGCCACCTCAAATTTGAATTTGTCCAGAGCGCCTTTTGCTTCTGGTACTGCTGCGGTATTCGATGAACGATTCGCCATGTTCATTCCCTCCTTTATCTTTGTGCTTGTTAAAAGCTGCTGTGAAGCAGAACCGGATGTGTTTTTCATCTGTTCTGCTACGGTCATAGTATGTGGAAAGAAAACAAAAATAAACTTCCAGATTCTGTATTTTTTCCGGAAAAGCGGAGAAAGTAAAAGAAGAAGGAAAAATGGAACGGCAGAAAAAAATATAAAAACTGTGTAAAAAATTCACAAAAAGAATTGCGTATTGAAAATAAATTTGTTATAATTGCTGTACATGGTAGTAAAAACAGGAGAAGGGGCGGTTTGCAGTAATGAATATTGGAATCATAGCACACAACAGCAAGAAGAGTCTGATCGAGGATTTCTGTATTGCATACAAGGGAATCCTCATGAAACATGAGGTGTACGCCACCGGAACCACCGGACGGCGGATTGAAGAGGTGACGAACCTTCATGTACACAAGTTTCTGCCTGGAAGCGTAGGCGGAGACAAACAGTTTACCGAGATGATTGAACGCGGCGATATGGATATGGTAATTTTCTTTTACAATCCGACGATGATCAATCCGAAAGAGCCGGATGTCTACAAAATTATCCGTACCTGCGACCAGTACAATATCCCTGTTGCTACCAATATCGCTACAGCAGAGCTTCTGATCCTTGGACTTGCAAGAGGTGATCTGGATTGGAGACTGAATCTGAAATGAGAGTGATCGC
>OFMO01001384.1_pt1 | contig 15820 bp, 10 predicted proteins | sample 1541821 | NCBI WGS metagenome assembly OFMO01 (sample SAMN04209253, study PRJEB22552) | human gut metagenome | biome: gut; material: feces | host: Homo sapiens | place: USA: Oklahoma | reverse complement strand
GGCACGGAAGCGCTCTTTTTCTGCAAAAGCCAGTTGTTTCCGCACCAAAAATCCGGTATAATAGGGACAATTTGCGGCGTTTGTCGCAAAACCGGAATGAAAAAGGAGAATCAGGATGAAAAAACGACTTCTGAGCATCCTGCTTGTCCTGAGCCTGATGCTCGCGCTCGTCCCCGCGGCGTTTGCGGCCGGTGATGTGAGCGCCGAACTGGGAAGCGACGGCACAACGCTCACCTTCTCCGGCAGAGGCACTGCCACCCGCGCGCAGATGGCCGTCATTCTGGCGCAGTTCTGCCGCGAGCTAAACGTCTGGAACGAGCCCATTCCGCTCGTCTGATCCGCATCCGGCTTTCGACCGGCGTCCCTGAACGGGGCGCCGGTTTTTTTGCACCTGGTGAATTATACGATCAAGTGCAACAGAAAAAAGAAAAGAAGTTCAGCAGAAATCTGTCGTGTGTTGCTCCTGCCACTCTAAAACGAAACCTGGCGCTTATGAACGCCAGGCCTCGTAAGGTTCTTAATTTCCGTTCTGCTCAGGACCTGTGGGACTTTGAACTTGCTTCCTGTTGCACTTAGTTTGACAATTCACTCACCTTATGGGCCGGCATGCTCGCGTGCGGACAGAGCTGTTCGGCAAGATGGAGAAATCCGGCACTCCGTCATGTATATATAATGGTATCAGATTCGGAAAAGTGTCGGAAACATATACAAATACGGGGAATGTGCGTATTGCAGGTATACAAAATTCTTTGCTTTTGATACATTTCTCAGAAGATAATTATTGACAATGTGTTAACATCGGTTACAATAAGGATGCAATCATGTGAAGAAGCCAAAATCCGTTGCATATACATGAGCTTCTGAGAGGAGGACATCTTATGAAAACCCGCACGCGCAGACTCCTGACCCTGCTGCTGATTGCGGCCATGACTATGAGCCTGATGGTCCCGGCACTGGCGGTGAACACCGCGCAGTCCGAGACTCCTTATACTTACGACGCCGGAGACTACACATTCGGCAAGATCTCGCACGCGGACAAAGCGCCCGGCACGCCGGACGGTCTGGTCGATTATACCGGCAACGGCACTGTGGCCGTGACCGGCACGGTCACCGGAGCGGACGGTCAGGGCGACCGCGGACAAAGCTACTCCTGGGCGGCCATGGCCTATGGTGACTATGTCTATGTCGGCACGTGCTACGCCGCCATGGGCAAGACCCTCTCGGCCATGGACAGCGTCATGGGGCACAAGTTTGACGAGGAGGTCATGCGCGCCGAGCTCAACGCCGTCTTTAACGGCACGTTTTTCTACGGTGAGGAGGACGGCGGTGTTTCCGACGGCATCCTTGTCAAGATCAATGTCCACACCGGGGAGGTCAAGCTGATCATGGCCAACTCCCTCAACGGCGTCACGCCGCTGTTCCGCAACGCCATTCTCTATAAGGATAAGATCTATTTCTGCGGCAGCGTGACCGCCAACGGCCGCGTCGGCCTGCCGAGCGTCTATGAAGTCGACCCGACGGACGATAGCTTCCGGTGCGTCTACACGGGGCTTGAAAACATGCAGGAGTACGTACAGGCGTACAAAGAGGGCGTCTGCACCGGCATCCGCGGCATGGCGGTCTATGACGGCAAGCTCGTCATCAGCAACGTCGGCGTCGACGGCGGCTACCTGCTCATCAGCGACAACCCGTCCGAGGGCTTCACGAAGATCGCCACGCAGTCCGATCTCTGTAACTATCCTGCCGTGCACTTTGTCGACAGCGTCTACGGCGGCGGCATCTGGGAGATGGTCGAGTATCACGGCAGTCTCTACGTCGCCATGTGCACCGGCACGCCCGCCACGCGCGTGGGCGACAATATGCGCTCGTTCGCCATCGTGCGCGGTGACTGTTCCGGCGACTGGAACGACCCCAGCGCATGGTCGTGGACGCCGGTCGTCGGCGACAAGGCCGACGGTGCGAAGTATACCTTCGGCATCGACCCCGCGCGCACGCGCGCCGCGGCCTGCAATCTGTGCATTTATGACGGCTACCTCTACATCGGCGAATACAACGACGAGGAGATCCCGCTCGAGGAGCTCATGTTCGATCAGGACTTCGGCTTCCTTGCGCGCAACCTGGAGCAGTCGGTGAACCTCTACCGGATGTCCATCGGCGCGGACGGCACCGAGCAGATGGAGCTCGTCGTCGGCGAGCGGACGAAGATGTTCCCGGCCGGCGGCATCCTGTGCAAGCGCTCCGGCTTCGGCGACTATGAAAACCAGTATTTCTGGCAGTCGAAGGTCTTTGACGGCAAGCTCTTTCTCGGCACGTTCGACACCAGCTCCCTGCTCGAGCCGCTCGGCCAGTTTACCAACGGCGACCTGCTGCATATGTCGCGTGACGAGTGGGCCAGCCAGATCGGCTACCTCAAGGTGCTGCTCAAGCTCCTGCTGGATAAGAACAAAAATAACGGCGACGGCACACTGTTCGCCGCCGGCTCCGGCGATGCCGCCGCAGCGATCGATGCCGCCGTCGATGCGGTCAATGCCGAGGGCCCCGAACTCTTCACCATGACCGATACCCAGTACGACACGATGCGTCAGGCGCTCAAGAACGGCGTGTACGACGCGCCCTACAGTGCAAGCACGCTGCGCCAGCTCAACGAGCTCAATGCGCTGCTCGGCGAGCTGACCGACCTCGTCGAGACGAACGATATTTCGGGCTTTGTTGCGCGCTACCAGAAGGCGAACGACCTCTATGCGGGCCTCAGCGGCAAGCTGCCCGATGCACTCAAGAAGCTCTATGAAACGCTCGTGCGCATCACCGAGCTGGAAAACATGAAGGATCTGTGCATCTGCCTGAAAAAGCTCTCGACCGCCACGCGCGGCTTCGGCCTGTATACCATCACGTCCGACAACGGCAAGCTCACGCTCGAGACGCTCACGCGCGACGGCTTCGGCGATCCGTACAACCATGGTCTGCGTGCCTTCGCTACGAACGACGAGCAGGGCTGGATGGTTATCGGTACGGCCAATCCCTTCATGGGCACGCAGCTCTGGCGCACGACCGTGAACACGCCCGATCCGATGGAGCGCTTCACGGATCTCAATCCTTTCAACTGGGCCTACCCCGGCATCCGCTACTGTGTGACCAACGGCCTGATGTCCGGCACGAGTGATACGACCTTCGCGCCCGACGCCGTGATGACCCGCGCGCAGATCGTGCAGGTGCTCTATAACCTTGCGGGCAAGCCGGCCGTCGCCGGCACGACCCCGTTTACCGACCTCACGTCCGACTGGTATCAGGATGCAGTGCTCTGGGCGTATCGGACCGGCGTCGTCGCCGGCACGTCGGACACGACGTTCGACCCAGACGCGCCCGTCACGCGCGAGCAGATCGCCGTCATCCTCATGGGCTATGCGGACATGGTGCAGCACCGCGACCACACATGGCCGCCCGCCGACCTCTCGGCTTTCCCGGATGGGGCGGACGTGTCCGACTGGGCGCGTGACGCCGTGGCCGAGGCGGTCGCGCTCGGCATTCTCAACGGTGCCGAGAACAACGGTGAGCTCTGGCTCCTGCCGCAGGGGCAGGCGACCCGCGCGCAGGTCGCCACGCTCCTGGAGGGCTTCTGCAAGATCCCCGCGTAAATCAAACCCAACACCAAACCGGCGTCCCTGAACGGGGCGCCGGTTTTTTGCCGTTTTTCGTACCTGTGGTGCAAAGATTTTCTTGCGGCTGGGTGCGGCTTCCGGTATACTGAATGCAGCAATAATTGAAAACAAAAGGAGAAATGGCATGAAAAAGAAACTTCTGAGTGCAGCGCTCGTGCTGTGCCTGCTGCTGACGCTGCTGCCGATGGCAGCCTTTGCGGCGGACGATGTGCAGACCGGCACCTGCGGCGACGGTTTGACCTGGACGCTCGACACCGCCGGCACGCTGACCGTCAGCGGCAGCGGCGAGATCAGCGCCAACGCCTTTGCCGTCAACAGCAGGATCGTGCGCGCCGAGATCGGCGCGGGCGTGACGGGCATCGGCATGGGCGCGTTCCTCAAGTGCGTGAATCTCGAGGCAGTCACCCTGCCCGCAGGTCTGACCACCCTCGGCACGGCGGCCTTCGCCTATTGTGAAAAGCTCGCGGCCGTCACGCTGCCCGGCACCCTCAAGAGCACCGGCGGCGGGGCGTTTCAGGGCTGCACGGCACTCGCTGCCGTGACGATCCTGCCCGGCGTGGCGCGCATCGACACGCGCACGTTCAGCGACTGCGCGGCGCTCAAGGAGATCACCATCCCCGCCAGCGTCACGGCCATCGGCGACAGTGCGTTCTCCGGCTGCCTCGCGCTGCGCACAGTGCACTTCGGCGGCTCGAAGGAAGCATGGCAGGCCGTCGAAGTCGGCGAGCACAACACGCTCCTGCGCCTTGCGCGCGTGGACTACAATGCCGTGACCGGCCATCACTTCGGCGACTGGACCGTCACGACCGAGGCCACCTGCACGGAGCCCGGCGTGCGCACCCGCACCTGCACAGACGCCGGCTGCGCCGAAACCGAGACCGAAGCCATCCCCGCCCTCGGCCACGACTGGGGCGAGGCCGTGACCGTGGCCGAGCCCAGCGGCGCGCAGGGCGGCCGTGTGCGCACGACCTGCAAGCGCTGCGGCGCGGAGTCCCTGCGCTTTACCGATCCCGAGATCCCGGCGTACCAGCAGTTTGACGACGTGGATTTTGCGCTCTGGTCCTACCCCGGCATCGCCTTCTGCGTCAAGACGGGCCTCATGTCCGGCACCGACACGCACACCTTCGCGCCCAAGGGCGTGACGACGCGCGCACAGATCGTGCAGATCCTCTATAACCTCGCGGGCGAGCCGGCCGTCACCGGCACGACCCCGTTCACCGACCTCACGAACGACTGGTATCAGAACGCCATCCTCTGGGCGTATCAGACTGGTGTCGTCGCCGGCACGTCGGCCACGACGTTCGACCCCGAGTCACCCGTCACGCGCGAGCAGATCGCCGTCATCCTCATGGGCTATGCGGACATGGTGCAGCACCTCAAGCACACGTGGACGCCGGCCGACCTCTCTGCCTTCCCGGACGGGGCAAGCGTGTCCGACTGGGCGCAGGCCGCCATGGCCGACGCCGTGGCGCTGGAGCTGATCTCCGGCGCGGAGATGGACGACGGCATCTTCCTGCAGCCGCAGGGCGATGCCGCGCGCGAGCAGGTCGCCACGATCCTGCAGAGCTTCTGCACGCGGACGCTCGGCTGGAGCTGAGGCGGCGGAAGGCCATAGAAAGAAGGGACAACGAACATAAAAAAGAGACTTTTGACCGCGGCGCTCGTGCTGTGCCTGCTGCTGGCGCTGATGCCCGCGGCGGCTGCATACACACCGGAGGACTGCGTCAACTACTATGGCGGCCATGACTGGCAGCAGGGTGCCGTCGTCGTGCAGCCGAGCGGCGTTCTGGCCGGGCAGCGCGAGTGGACCTGCCGCCGCTGCGGCCGGAACGGCTACACCTATATCGACCCGCCGATCCGGGCCTATGAGCAGTTTTACGACGTGGATCCGAACTGCTGGTCGTATGACGGCATCTCCTACTGTGTCAAGACCGGCGCCATGTCCGGCACCGGTACGCACACATTCGCGCCCTACGGCGTGACGACGCGCGCGCAGATCGTGCAGATCCTTTACGAACTCTCCGGCGCACCGGCGGTGAGCGGCGGCACGCCGTTTCGCGATCTGACGCAGAGCTGGTACCGCAAGGCGGTCGTCTGGGCCTATCAGAACGACGTCGTGTCCGGCACGAGCGGCACGACCTTCTCGCCCGAGGCGCCCGTGACGCGCGAACAGATCGGCTGCATCATGATGAACTATTTCTTCAACGTTTTGAAGCTGAAGCAGCAGTGGGCGCTGGCTGACCTGTCGGAATATCCGGACGGGGATCAGGTGTCCCCCTGGGCGCGCGCATCCATGCAGCACGCGATGTCGATGATCATCTCCGGCGCGGAGATCAACGGCGTTGTGTACATCGACCCGCAGGGCGACGCCACGCGCGAGCAGGTCGCCACGATCGTGGCGGAGTTTTGCCAGTGGGCGTTCAGTGTGAACGGCCGCGATCTCTACCACCAGTAACGTACCCGCTCCGGGGCTGCGGCCGTCCGCAGCCCCGGTTTTTGCACCCATCCGCTTAATTTTTCTTAAAGCGGGCCAAAGTCCCTGTGCGGGGGCGGCCCGGATATGTTAGGATAGACCCCAGAGGTGATACCATGGAAAACCTGGAGACCCCCGTCCGCATCCTCGTTGTGGACGACGAACCGGACATCCGCAATATTTTGCACATCCTGCTCTCGTCGCGCGGCTACGAAGTTGACGAGGCCGAAAACGGTCTGCGCGCCGTGGAGTGCGTACGCGCGCAGCCGGACTATGATCTCATTATATTGGACATCATGATGCCCGGCATGGACGGTGTCGCCGCCTGCACGGAGATCCGGCAGCACAGCGTCGCGCCGATCCTGTTTCTCACGGCGAAGGCCCAGCCCGCCGACATGAGCGACGCCTACGGCAGCGGCGGCGGCGATTATCTCATCAAGCCCTTTTCCAACCACGAGCTGTTCCTGCGGGTCGATTCGCTCATCCGGCGCTACCGCGTCTACCACGGCAAGGGCGATGCGCCGACGGTCATCGACGCGCTCGAGATCAACCGCGACAAAGGCACCGTGTGCAAAAACGGCCGCTCGGTCGAGATGACCAAGACGGAGTTTGAGCTGCTGCAGTACCTGATCGCCAACCGCGGCTCGGCCGTGTCTGCGCGCAAGCTCTATGAGGACGTCTGGTATGAGAAGTTCCTGCCCAGCTCTGCCAACACCGTCATGGTGCACATCCTCAAGCTGCGCAAGAAACTCGAGGACGATCCCGCCAACCCGACGCTCATCCGCACGGTCTGGGGAAAGGGGTATCAGATTGATTAAGAAGTGGCGCTCATCGATCAATGCGCGCATGATCGTCGTGCTGCTCGCGGCGCTGGCCGTGGGCGCCGGGTGCTATTTCGGCTGCTACCGGCTCGGCGTGTGGACGATCAACCACTGGTACATGTCGGCCGATGCGATCGAGGTTCGCAACCAGCAGCATGCGTACAGCCTGCAGCTGTACGTGGCGAGCAACGGCGTCTCCTCGCGCGACACGGTGGCCATCGGACAGTGGCTGCGCAGTGAGAAAAACGCCAGCGTCATTGTCTATCAGGCGGAGGGTGACCCGTATGAGGCCGGCACCTGGGGCACAAACCAGCTGCTCGACGATACGACGCAAAACGATCTCGCAGCGCTCGGCTACAGTTTTTATACCCTGCAGTTTGCTGACGGAGAGTGCCGCGTCGCCATGTGCGATTACTCCGAGTCACGACTGTTCGGCTACACGCAGTTCGGCGCACTCGTGGTGGGCTTTGTGGTCTATTCGTGTATCGCCATCGGCTTCACGCGGCGGCTCACGCGGCGCGTCACGCGCCTGTCGGAGGCCGTCGGCGCGGCCGGAGCGCTCAACCAGACCATCCCCGTCGTCGGCACAGACGAGCTCGCGCGCCTGGCAGCCAGCGTCAACACCATGCGCGACATGATTTTAGAGCGCACGCGCAACGAGCAGACCGCCTGGCAGGCCAACAGTGACCTCATCACCGCCATGTCGCACGACATCCGCAACCCCCTCACATCGCTCATCGGCTATCTCGACCTGCTCGAGATGAGTCAGGACCGGCTGCCGGAGGATCTGCGCAGCTACGTGCTCGCCAGCCGGGACAAGGCCTATCAGCTCAAGGACCTGACGGAGGAAATGTTCCGGTACTTTCTCGTCTTCAGCCGCGGCGAACAGGAGACGCACCCCGAGCCCTACGACGCGCAGATCCTCTGTGCGCAGCTGCTCGGCGAGTGCGCGGCCGAGCTGCGCAGCCGGGGCTTTGATGTCAACCTCATGCCGCTGACGACACCCTGTACCGTCACGACAGACGTGCAGATGCTCAAGCGCGTGACGGATAACCTCCTGTCGAACATGAAAAAATACGCCGACCCCGCCGCGCACCTGACCATTCTGGCCGAGTGCGAAAACGGACGGCTGCACATCTGCTTTGCCAACCGCGCGCGCAAGGAGCTTGCGCGCGTGGAGAGCAACCACATCGGCCTGCGCACGTGCGAAGCGATCTTGCAGCTGCTCGGCGGCCAGTTTTTCATCCACCGCGTGGGCGATGATTTTTCGGCTGAGTTTGTCCTGCCGGTCACGCCGCCGGACACGGATGGGTAAAAGGGCGGCGCGCCGCATGACCGTTGTCGCCGTTCCCAAAGCCTCTGCGCCGCGGGGGAGCCCGATGGAGCAAGGCACGCCTCGGTTGCGATTTGGCATTGCCTCCGGCGATACCTTTCCCTTACGAAGTGAGATTCGCTGCGCACTTTTCAAGCCTTCCCCTAAAGGGGAAGGTGGCGCGGCGGTACGCCGTGGCGGATGAAGTGTCGTCAGATGCGGGACGCATTATCGGTGCCGCTGGAGAAAACCGTGGTCTTTCCACCGCACCCGCTTCGCTGCGCTCAGCACCTTCTCGGCAAGGAGAAGGCAGCGCGCACGCCAACTGCTCCCGCGGGGAGAAAGCTTAGGACACGCATCGCACCGCCGGTGCCGCCGGAGGAACTCCCCCGCACACCGCAAAGCAAAAAGCACCGTCTCCCAATCGGGAGACGGTGCTTTTTGCCGTTCAAAAATTCCGTTTTCACGAGCCGCTGCCCGTCGAGGGCACCGGCGCGGTGACCTCCGTGCGCGTGACGCCCTTGGAGAAGGTCAGACTCTTGAGGATGGTCGAAAAGTCGTTGGACATGCTGCGGTAGAGGTCGGCGTTCTCGTTGGCGAACTGCACATCCGTCGGCAGCTCGGCAATGAGGTTGTAGTTCGCGCCGTCGACGGTCAGGCCGCAGATTGCCTGATACTCCGGCAGCTCGGTATAGTCATAATCGGTGGGAAAAACCTCAAGCATGAACAGGAAGCCGCCCAGGCCGTTGTCGTGGTCGGTCTTTTCGTAAAAGCCGACGTAATAGCCGCCGTCGTTGGCGCCGCACTCGGTCAGGTAATGGTCGCCCCAGCTGGCCGGCAGCGTGACGGAAAAATAGCCGCCCTTGCCATCGTCATACGTCGGGCAAAGGGTGATGTCCTCCGCCTTTTTTGCCGTGTCAGCCGTCGGCTGGACAGACGCGGCGGCCTTGTCCCCGCGGCCGCAGGCGGCCAGTGCGAATACCGTTGCCAGCGCCAGTACGAGCGCCAGAATGCTCCGTTTCATGCAGATCGCTCCTTTCCGAATCTTTGCATGGGCATATTATACGCCTCCGGCCCGTGTGTGTAAAGTCCCCCCGCCGGACAGCGCGCAGCGCACAAAAAAGATGCACGCCAGAAATATCTGACGTGCATCGGTGCGAAAGGTTCCGGTTTTTTTACGCGGCGGCGGGCTTGCTGTGCTTGCGCAGGACGATCTGCAGCACGATGACAACCACGATGACCGCGACGCCGACGACGTCGGTCATGAGCTCCGGGTCAATCAGGCACAGGCCGCCGGCGGCGAGCAGGATGCGCTGCCACCAGGGTGCGCGTGCGACGACATAGCCCTCGAGCGCGGCGGCGATGCCGAAGATGCCGAGGCAGGACGTGATGATGACCTGGATGGCGGCGAGCACGCCCTGATCCATGAGCAGCATGGAGGGGTTCATCGCAAAGATGTACGGCACGATGAACGCCGCGATGGCGAGCTTCGTGGCATTGATGCCGGTCTTCATGGGGTCGGACTTGGCGATGGCGGAGCCGGCGTAGGCCGCCAGCGCGACCGGCGGCGTGATATCGGCGACGATGCCGAAGTAGAACACGAAGAAGTGGGCCGCGACCTTCGGGATGCCGAGCGTGATGAGGATCGGCGCGCAGGTGGAGGCCATGATGCAGTAGTTGGCGGTCGTGGGCACGCCCATGCCGAGCACGATGCAGCAGAGCATCGTCAGGAAGAGCGCCAGCAGCAGCGAGAGCGTCGGGTTCGGGATGGCGCTGCTGATCGCAATGACGCCGCTGATGAGCTTGGACGCCAGGCCCGTGACGGTGATGCAGCCCGCGATCATGCCGGCCATGGCGCAGGCCACGGCGACGGTGATGCTGCCCTTGCCGCCGGCCTCGAGCGAGTCGAGGATCATGCGGCCGGTCTTTTTGGCGGTGATGCCGGCGACGCTGCCGGTCTTGGTCTCCCGCACCTCGGCCGAGGCGTCGCGGATGGTGCCGACCAGGCTCACGGCGATGGAGATCAGGATGGCGATCGCGGCGGAAAACTGCAGCGAGCGGATGTTCGCCGTGACCATCCAGATCAGGAACACGAGCGGCAGCAGCAGATAGACGTTGCGGATGAGGTACTTGAAGCGGGGCAGCTCCGAGCGCGGGATGCCCTTGAGGCCGAGCTTCTTGGCCTCGAGATGCACGGAGATGAAGATGCCGCCGAAATACAGCACGGCAGGCAGGATCGCCCAGAGGGTGACCTGACCATACGTCACGCCCATGTACTCGGCCATGAGGAACGCGGCCGCGCCCATGATGGGCGGCATGATCTGGCCGCCGGTGGAGGCCGCCGCCTCGACGGCGCCGGCGAACTCCGGCTTGTAGCCGGTCTTTTTCATCATCGGGATCGTGACCGAGCCGGTGGTGACGGTGTTGCCGACGGACGAGCCGGACACCATGCCGCACAGCGCGGACGAGATGACGGCGACCTTGGCCGGGCCGCCGGAGGTCCAGCCGGCGATGGCGTTGGCTGCGTCAATGAAGAAGCTGGCGATGCCGGTTCGCTCAAGGAAGCCACCGAAGATGATGAACACGGCGATGAACTTCGCGCACACCTGCACGGGCGTGCTCAGCACGCCGGACGTGCCGAAAAAGAGCGTGTAGATCACGCGGCTGAGCACCTGCTGGAACGTCTGCCCGGCGTTGAGCATGCTCACGAACGTGTACACGAGCAGCGCGCCGACGACCACGAGGATCGGCAGGCCGACGCAGCGGCGGCACAGCTCGGCCAGCACGAGGATGCCGGCCACGCCGACGGCGATGAGAAACGGCGTCATCTTGGCGGCGCTGGTGAGCGTCTTGATGAGCACGGAGTAGTTAAAGCAATAGTAGAAAAACGCAGCCGCACCGATGACCATGATGACGATGTCGTACCACGGCAGGCGGTTGGGGTGCACATGCTTCTTGCTGGCGGGATAGGTCAGGTAGCCCATGATGACGATCAGCCCGAGGAACGCGGTCAGACGGATCTCAAGCGCGGCGGTGCTGAACAGCGTCGACCAGATGCAGTAGACCGAAAACAGCGCCATGACGACGGAGATGACGATCTTGGGCTTGCCCGTCCAGACGCGGGTGGCGGATTCGCGGTCATACTTGCGCATGACGGCGTCCATTTCCTCCTGCAGCGAAGCGTTTGCCGCGGCGTCCGCGGCCTTCTTGGTGTCAGACATAGGGGGAAACCTCCGTTCCGGTTAGGATGGAAAAACTACGGCGTCAGGGGTACTGACGCCGTAGCGAACGTTTACGGGATGCGGCGCATCACCGGGTCGGGCATCAATAGGTGCCTGCCTTGATGGTGGCGGCGGTGTAGTACGGGGAGGCCGCGAGCAGAGACTGCACGTGGCTGTCGTCGAGGCTGACAAGGTAGACGCTGCCGGCGGTGGCGAGGTCGGTGATGGCCGTGGTGGGCGCACCGGCGACGATGAACGCGGCGTCGATCTTGCCGTCCTTCAGGCTCTCGGCGCTGTCGCCGAAGCTCTGGTACACAGCGGAGATGTCAGACTCCTTGAGGTCGTAAGCGCTGAGCACGTCAATGGCGTTGAAGTACACGCCGGAGCCGGCTGCGCCGATGGAGACCTTCTTGCCGGCGAGGTCGGCAACGGTCTTGATGTCGGGGTTGGTGGTGACGATCTGAACCTGCTCCTGATACAGCTGGGCGACGACGGAGAAGCCGGTGACCGGGCTGTCAAACAGGCGCTGGCCGTTGTAAGCGTAGTTCATGACGTCGCTCTGCACGAAGGCGAGCTGGACGTTGCCATTGGTCAGATCCTCGACGTTGGCCTGAGAGCCGCCGGAGGTGAGGGCCGTGACCTTGCAGTCGGACTTGCCGGAGACGAAGGAAGCGAGCACGCCGCCGAAGGCGTAGTACGTGCCGGACTCGCCGCCGGTGCCGAAGCTGAGGGCGGAAGCGGTGCCGTTGCCGGCGCCTTCCTTGACCGCGTCGACCTTGAAGCCCTTCTCCTCAAAGTACTTGGCAGCGCCGGGGTGATACGGCACGCCCTTGACGGAGGCGGCAGCCTCAAGGCTCAGCTCCGCGCCCTTGGCGTGCTGGGCGGTGATGGCGTCGAGATTGTCAAAGATGGTGGACACGAACGCATAGATCTCGTCGGTCGGGACATCGTCGCGGGCGATGACGATCGCGCCGACGGAGACGGTGTTGGTATCGACCTTGGAAGCGGAACCCGTGTCGTCGGTCTTGGTGTCGGTATTGCCGCCGCCGCAGGCGCACAGCGCAAACACCATGACGAGGGCGAGCGCCAGCGCCACGATTTTGTTGAACTTCATAGTTGTTTCTCTCCTTTTTGAAATTTTCCTCTTGAAAAGATTCAATATGCGTTCATTATACCTGCCTCAGGCGCAAATATCAAGCCAAAAATGAAACTTTCCATCCGTTTCTGTGCAAAAGCTTTCACACACTAACGGATTTCTGATACAAACCGCCACATCTTGCGCCGTTTGGGCAAATTTTCCCACTCCGGGCACAAGATGCCTCACACAGGAAAGCAAAAATCCGGCCCGTGCAAAAATTGCACAGGCCGGATTTTCCTTGCCGGAACGCGTTATTCGTCCTTGTCCTCGGGCGGGTCGGGCTGCACGAGCACGCGCTCGACGCGGCGGCCGTCCATGGTGAGGACCGTGACGGTGAGGTTTTCATACCGGAAGCTGTCGCCCGGCTTCGGGAACGTGCCGAAGCGCTCGAGCGTCCAGCCGCCGACGGTGGTGCTGTCGGCGTCGTCGAGGGCGTCCTCGTTCCAGTCGAGCAGCTCGAGAAAGTCCGAGAGCGTCATGGCGCCGTCGAGCTCATAGCCGCCGTCAGGCCGCGCGACGACCTCCTTTTCCACCACGTCCTTCTCGTCCCAGATGTCGCCGACGAGCTCCTCGAGCACGTCCTCCATCGTGATGACGCCGAGCGTGCCGCCGAACTCGTCCGTGACAACGGCGAGGTGCTTCTGCTCGCGGCGGAGCTTTGCCAGCACGTCGGGCAGACGCGTGGTCTTGTACACAAAGCACGGCGGGATGAGCTGCGCGCGCAGGTCGTCCGGCCGGCCGTCCATCATGGCCTTGAAAAAGCGGTTGAGGTACAGGAAACCGATGATATTGTCCACGCTGCCGGAATAGACCGGCAGGCGGGAATACGACGAATCGTCAATGATACGCACGATATCGTCCCAGTCGTCGTCGATGTCGATGGCGACCATGTCCACGCGGGCAGTCATGGCCTCACTCGCGCTGATGTCGGAAAAGTCGAGTGCGGAGCGCAGCAGCTCGCTGCGGTCCTCGTCGAGCACATCCTCGTCCTCGGCTGTCTCGATGATCGACTGCAGCTCCTGCGAGGCGGCCTCCTCGGGGTCACCGTCGCCGGTGTCGCCGCGCAGGGGGCGCGTAATGAGGTGCACGAGCCCGACGACGAGCCAGATGACGGGGTAGAGAATGACCGACAGCGCGCGGATGACATACGCGTTGCGCAGAGCGATGCCGTTGGCGTTCTGCTTGGCGACGATCTTCGGCATCGTCTCGCCGAAGATGATGACCAGCAGCGTCAGCACGACGGTGGACACCCACGTCCACTGCTCGCCCGCGAGCAGGATGACGATCACGGAGCCGAGCGACGACGACGCGATGTTGACGAGGTTGTTGCCGATGAGGATGGCGCTGAGGGTGCGGTCAAAATGGTCGAGGATGCCGACGGCGGTCTTCGCGCGGCGGCTGCCGTCCTCGGCGGCGTTTTCGAGCCGCAGGCGGTTGGCCGACGAATACGACATTTCCGACGCGGAAAAGAACGCGGACAGCGCGATGAGCACGACGAGTGCAACAAAATACCACACGATGCTCATGCCGTCTCGCCCCCTTTCTCCGGGGCGGCGTCCGCAGGTGCATCTGCCTCAGCCTCCTCGGGCAGCAGGCGCACGATGAGCTTGACGATGCGCTTTTGCTTCATGTCGGCAATGCGCACGTCGAGCCGGTGATAGCGGAAGCCCTCCCGCTCGCGCGGGATGTAGGAAAACTGCTCATACGTCCACTCGCCGAGCAGCTTATACTGCAGTTCCTCGTCGTCCTCGGGGTCGGTGTAGTCGAGCCGGTCGAACACCTCGCCGACGGTCATCTCGGCATCGACCTCGTAGCGGCCGCCGCCGAGCGGCACGAACGATTCCTCGACCACGTCGTCCTCGTCCCAGATCTCGCCGACGAGCTCCTCGACGATGTCCTCCACGGTCACGATGCCGAGGGTACCGCCGTAGTTATCGGTGACGATGGCGAGATTTGCCTTGCGGCGGCTGAGCTCGGGCAGCACCTCGGCGATGAGGGTGCTCTGGTGCACGAACACGGGCTCGTCGAGCAGGGGCCGGACGTCCACGGCCTTGCCGCCGTTTTTGATGCAGGCCTTGATGTATTTGCGGATCTGCAGGATGCCGATGACATTGTCGATGCTGTCGGCGTACACGGGCAGGCGGCTGTGGCGCTGCTCGCGCACGTAGGCAAGGATCTCCTCCGGCGGGTCGTCCACGTCCACGGCGGCGACGTCCACGCGCGCCGTGATGACGCTCTCGACCGGCACCTCGGCAAACGACAGAGCCGAACTCATGAGCTCGCCGCGCTCGGCGGTCAGTTCCCCGTCGTCGGTCATGTTTTCAATGATGTCGGCCAGCTCGTCCTCCGTCACGGTCACGGCGGGCTCACTCTGTACGCGGCGGGCGACGGCGTTGCCGAAGGCGGTGAGCATGGCGGACAGGGGGTTAAAGAGCACCATGAAAAACCGCAGCGAACGCGCCGTGCACATGGCCAGCCGCTCGGCGTATTTCTTGGCGATGCTCTTGGGCAGCATCTCCCCGGCGAAGAACACGACCACGGTCGTGATGAGCGTACCGGCGGTGACGGCCCACATGCCCCACTGCCGCTGCACGGCCACGGTCACGAGCGTCGCGATCGTCAGGTGCAGAATATTCGTACCGATCAGCAGCGTCGTGATTGCCTGATCGAAGTGGTCGAGCACATACATCGCCTGCTCGGCGCGGCGGTTGCCGTGATCAGCGGCGGCTTTGAGCCGGATGCGGCTCGCGGATGCGAATGCTGTCTCCATGACGGCGAAATAGGCCGCGCCAAGGAGCAGCACGATGATAACAGGCAAAAGATTCCATAAATCCTGCTTAGGGCCAGCGTCCATTGCGGATCATCACACTCCTGAATATCTCCCCCGGCCGGTGCCTATCCGGACGGGAGATAAATTAACGTTCATGATACCATAAAATGCCCGGCGCGTCAACGGGTTTTCTCCTCCGTGACGGCGACATTGCCGGGCCCCGCGAGCTCGCGCAGCTCCTCGACGAGCGCGGGGTGCACACAGCAGCGGGCGGCGGCGCGACGGCCCGTGTCCTCAAACACGAGCACAAGCTGCTCGTCGCCGGGGAACATTTTCAGGATCAGCTCGATGCGCTTCACGGCCGGGTGGTCCTTATCCGGCAGGCGCACCCAGAGCCGGTGCCGCTTCGGCGGCTCGGGCCGGGGCGGC
>OFMO01001377.1_pt1 | contig 15899 bp, 14 predicted proteins | sample 1541821 | NCBI WGS metagenome assembly OFMO01 (sample SAMN04209253, study PRJEB22552) | human gut metagenome | biome: gut; material: feces | host: Homo sapiens | place: USA: Oklahoma | reverse complement strand
CTGCCGCACCTCGCTCGCCGTATCGGCACTTAGAATTATGCGGTATTGCCTTTACAAAAATGGCGGACCGATGGGGGTCCGCCATTTATCATTTCAGGTTCAAGCAGCGTTCCTGCTGACCATCTTATGCAGATCAGTCACGAATGATGCAGGCATCGCGCTCCGGGCCAACGGAGATATACTTGATCTTGCAGCCAACGGCCTTTTCCAGATATTCCACATAGCCGCGGGCAGCTTCCGGCAGGTCCTCGTACTTGCGCACGGAGGTGATATCGCAGTGCCAGCCCGGCAGCTTGACGACAACCGGCTGTGCATCGTCCAAAGTCTTGCCGGTCGGGAAGCGGTCGGTCACAGTGCCGTCAGCCAGCTTGTACTGGGCAACAACGGGAACTTCTTCCATATAATCCAGAACGTCAAACAGGGTCAGGGCCAGCTCGTCACAGCCCTGGCACTGAACGCCGTAACGGGAAGCAACCACATCAAACGGGCCAACGCGGCGCGGGCGGCCGGTGGCAGCGCCGTATTCATGGCCGGCTTCACGCAGCAGGTGCTTTTCTTCCTCGGTCATAGCCAGCTCGGTGGTAAAGGGGCCGTCACCCACGCAGGAAGAATAAGCCTTCATGATACCGATGGACTTGTTCAGCTTGCGGCCGGGGATGCCAGCGCCGATGGGTGCATAAGCGCCGATGGTGTTGGAGGAAGTGGTGTAGGGATAAATGCCGTAGTCGATATCACGCAGGGCTCCCAGCTGGGCCTCAAACATGATCTTCTTGCCGGCATCGTCAGCATCTGCCAGGTACTGGCCGACATCGCAGATGTAAGCGCCGAACACTTCCTGGAAGTGCTTGCACCAGTTCCACATATCGTCCACGCTGACAGGCTTCTGGTTATAAATGTTGACCATGGTCAGGTTCTTGGATTCCACCAGGGTTTCCAGGCGCTTGCGCACACCGGCATCCATGTGAACCAAATCGCCCATGCGCAGGGTTTTCTTCATGTACTTATCACCATAGGTGTAAGCAATGCCGCGCTTGGTGGAACCAAACTGTGCGCCCGTTTTGGCAAGGCGGGCCTCCTCCAGGCCATCCTGCTCCACATGGAACGGCATGGTGATGGTAGCACGGTCAGAAATTTTCAGGTTGTCCGGGGTAATCTCAACACCCTGTTCGCGCAGGTCGGCGATCTCTTTTTCGAGATGTTCCGGGTCAATGACCATACCGCCGCCCATAACACAGACAATGCTGGGGTGCAGGATGCCGGAGGGCACCAGGTTCAGTACGAACTTGCCGCGCTCGTTTTTGACGGTGTGGCCGGCGTTGTCGCCGCCCTGGTAACGGGCAACGATGTCATAATCGCGGCAGAGCAGGTCCACCATACGGCCCTTGCCCTCGTCGCCCCAGTTGATACCGGTAATTGCAGTAAGCATGAAAAATAACCTCGCTTTGGCAAAATGTACAGCCTTTTCCGTTCAGTCTGCCGGATGGCTGACTGATTTCTTGTAGCCGGGATTCGCCGCCAGCTATATTATAGCAAACCCGCTTGCAAATTCCAATACCCCGGCACAATTTTGTGCAAACCACACAGCCCCGCGCCAGCCGGGCCGCCACTTTGAACAGGGGATCAGTGGCGCACCTGCAGCTTGCGGCGGGTGCCGTCCGGCTCAATCACCGTGGTGTGCTCCAGCTGGTCAATCATGGATGCGCGGATATCGGCCAGGTATTCCTGCCGCAGGGCGTCACGCTCCGCCAGTTCGGTTTCCGTCAGGCCAGAAGTTTTTGCTTTATGAGCCAGCGCATTGATGCGCGCGATTTTTTCTTTTTCCATAGGGTTCTGTTCCTTTCCTTATATAAGGATATCCGGGCAGCAGGTCTGCCGCCCATGGCAGAGCATTGGGTGCTCTGCCACGGGTATTATAACACACCCGCTTCCCTTTTGTGAATGCAGGGCTGTACTTTTTGCAAAAAAGCTGTATAATAGAAAAGTATCCGCTTTTGACGGGGGTATTTTTCCCTGCTGCGGTACGCGATGTATTTTTTCAAAAAAGACAGGAGACAACCCATGAAAAACACCAACCTGACCCGCGCTGCTGCCAGCCTGCTGGCATGCGGCATGGTTTTTGGCCTGACTGCCTGCAGTTCCAGCGCATCCTCCAGCGAAGCAACCGCCGAGAGCGCAGCTTCCAGCGAAGCTGCCAGTGAAAGCACTGTTCCTGACGACGCTACCGCAGAAAGCGCCGCCGATGATTATTCTTATCTGGCTGATTTTTCTTTCAGTGATGCCTATGACGAGAACGGCTACCTGAAAGGCATCACCGCGCTGGATTACGTCACGCTGCCGGATACTGAGAGCTTTACCCTTTCGGACGATGCCACCACCGTGAGCGACAGTGATATTGACAATTACATTTCCAACAACATTCTTTCCAACTATAAGACCACCAACGAAATCACCAACCGCGCCGCCGAAAACGGTGACACTGTGAACATTGACTTTGCCGGTTCCATTGACGGCGTTGCCCTTGACGGCGGCACCGGCAGCGATTATGATCTGACCCTGGGCAGCGGCACCTTTATTGACGGCTTCGAGGATCAGATCGTTGGCCACATGCCCGGCGAAACCTTTGATGTGAATGTCACCTTCCCGGATGACTACCAGGCCACCAACCTGGCCGGCAAGGACGCAGTGTTCGCCACCACGCTGAACTACATCAACGAGGATGTGACCCCCGACCTGACTGATGATTGGGTCAGCAGCAACCTGGCCGAGTCCATGGGCATGAACAATGTGGCTGAGCTGAAAACTTTTGTCAGCAACAGCCTGCTGTTCAATCAGGAAGCCAATGAGCTGTACGGCCAGCTGTACGATGCTGCCGAAGTCAATACCGATACCCTGCCCGAAGATGTGCAGCAGTATTTCACCAATACCGTGCTGTACCAGCCGTACCTGTACGCCCAGATGCGCGGCGTTTCGCTGGAGGCCATGCTGAGCCAGGCCGGTTACAGCAGTGTGGATGAATACCTGGAAAGCAGCGAAAGCTCCAAGCAGAACATGATCAAGCAGATCCTGATCATGCAGGCTTTGGCGGAGAAAAACAACATTGTATGCGATACCGACATTCTGAACGCTGAGTTCTCCCGCTACTTTGGCTCCACCGATATGACCAGCTATGTGAACGCTTACGGCGAAAACTACGTGAAAACCAACATTCTGCATGACATTGTGATGCAGAACCAGATCGACAACGTTGCCTAAGCTGCCCAAGCTGTTTGGCTACCCCCTGACCATTAAGTTTTAACCGTACCACCCGCGCCCGCTTGACAAAGCCGTGTGCGGGTGGTATATTAGGGCTATAATATTTAGACGTTTATCTAAATATATAATTCTTGTGGTTTTCTGAAAGGGTATATGGTATGAGCACGATGATTTCTTTGCAGACCATTTTGTGGAGCGCCTTGGCCGCCGCAGCCGGTATCGGGCTGCCGGTTCTGGTTCTTTTGGTATGGAAGTTCAAATTCTGCCGGGATGCAAAGCTGTTTCCTGCTGTTGTCGGCGCGGCGACCTTCGTTGTTTTCGCCCAGGTACTGGAAGGTGTGCCCAAGGCCATTTTCTTTGGCGGCAGCACCGTCGTTTCGCAGTATGTGCTGACCCATGCGTGGGCTTACACCCTGATCGGCTGCCTGCTGGCGGGCGTGTTTGAGGAAGTCGGGCGCTATCTTGCGTTTCGCTTTCTGCTCAAGCGCTATACCAACCGGCGGGACGCCGTAACCTATGGCATCGGCCACGGCGGGATCGAGGCAATCCTGGTTCTGGGGCTTACCGCCATCAATAATATTGCGATTGCGCAGCTTGTCAACAGCGGCAGCTTTGAAACCATAACCAATGGGCTGACCGGCGTGCAGCTGGACCAGGTACAGGCACAGATCGCCGCCGTTGCCAGCTTTGGGGCCGCCAACCTGCTGCTGGGGCTGGCTGAACGCGCGATTGCCATGACGCTGCACATTTCCCTCTCGGTGGTTGTATTCCGGGCTGTCCGGCAGCGCAAGGCCGGGTATCTGGGATTGGCGGTGGCGCTGCATGCGCTGTTCGATGTTCCCGCCGCTTTATTCCAGTGCGGCGTGCTGCACAGTACCTGGCTGGTGGAAGCACTGCTGCTGGTGCTCTGCCTGGGCTGCGCGGCTTACGCCAAAAAGCAGTATTGTGCATTGCAAGAACCGGAACAGCAGACGTTATCAGATAAGGAGGAACGCTGACCTATGGTAGGCGATGCGTTTAAGGCTTTGGGGGACCCCACCCGGCGGCGCATTCTGGAACTGTTGAGCGAAGGCGAGATGAGCGCCGGTGATATTGCTGCGCACTTTGATATGGCAAAGCCATCCGTAAGCCACCACCTGAACATTTTGAAAAATGCCGGGCTGGTAACGGATGAGCGCCGCGGCCAGAACATTGTGTACTGCCTGAACCTGACCGTGTTCCAGGAAGCTGTTAAGTGGTTTTTCGATTTTGGCTTTGTGAAAGGTGGACCTGATGATGAAACGAAATAAACTGTTTTGGGGGCTGCTGATTTTTTGCGCCATCAACTTTGCGGCGCACCTCTGCTTTTATGGCTCCCTGCCGGATGTTGTGCCCACCCACTGGGGCGCGGACGGCCAGGCCAATGGCTGGGGGCCAAAATCCACTGTGCTGATTATGGCAGCCCTGCCCGCCCTGATGCTGATTTTGATGGCAGCGCTGCCCCGCATTGACCCCAAGCACCAGAATTATGAAAAGTTCAAGGGCGTCTGGAACGCCTCCCTCACTGCCCTTACAATATTTATGTCAGCTATGAGCTGGTTTTCGGAGCTGAGCGTGTTCGGCTTGATTCCGGAGGGCAGCAGCCTGGTCAGTATTCTGGTCTGCGGCGGCTGCGGGGTGCTGTTCATCTTTTTGGGCAACTATATGCCGCGCATCAAGCAGAACTATATGTTTGGCTGCAAAACTCCCTGGGCGCTGAACAACGAACACAACTGGAACCGCACCCAGCGCATGGGCGGCATTGTGTTTGTTGTTATGGGTGCTGCTTTGATTGTAATTTCACTGCTGGCCACCATTTTGGGCGATGTCGCCACCATGATCTTGCTGCTGGCCGTTGTCTTTGGCGGCTGCGCCTGGATCTACATCTACTCCTACCTCGTCTACATCGGCAAAATGAAGTAAGTAAACAGCGCCCACCACAATGATTCTTTATTCATGATTCATTCAAAAAATCTCCCCGCCCCATGTGCAAACAAACTGCACAATGAAGCAGGGAGATTTTTTTGGTTTATTCCTGGGTTTTCTTTCCAGCACGTTCCGTTTTCATGCGGATGCGCTCGCGCTGGGATTTTTCCAGTTTTTTATAGCGGGCATAGCTTTCGGGGCGCACGGTCTCAATGCAACGGGCAAAGTTCCAATGCAGGCCGTCGCGGCGGTTCAGCTTAAAGCGCAGGAACCACGGGCCGTGGTCCGGGCAGGTGGCTTCGGTATAATAACCGGTGTTGCCGCGCTTGAGCCAGATATCGTTCAGCACCAGCGGCTTGCCGCAGAACGGGCAGCCCACCTGATACAGCGCAGGGTCATTTTTATAGGCATCGTGGTCCAGGCGGTCAAAGTAGGTTTGGATATCGTACGTTTCGGTATCGGTATTGTTCAGCAGGGCGGCTGTCAGCTGGGCGGCGGGGTCCGGGTATTCGGCAATGCCCTGGGCCAGCGGCAGGCGGCGGCAGATTTTTGTGGTGTACAGGGCATCGTCCAGCGCATTGTGGAAATCGCCGTCATGCTCAATGCCAAGGCGGTCCACCACGCTTTCCAGCGTCAGGCCCTCGCCTTCCCCGCGGGGAAAATTTTTCAAAAAGATCTGCTGCAGGTCATACCAGCGGGTGGGCCAGCTTTCGTCCATATTATAAAGGAACAGGTTCTGTTTCAGCACCGGCACATCGTCCAGACCCCACTCGGCAAATTCGGCGTCGGGGCCGGCCCATTCCTGGAACCGCCGCAGGCCTTCGGCAATAGGCATCCCGGCTTCCAGATCGCCCTGGCTCAGGCCAGTCACCTCCGCAATGCGCCAATGCAGCTTGCGGAAAATGCGGGGGCGCAGGGTCATCTCAAAGGTATCCAGTACATCGCCATTCTCGTCCACCCGCACTGCACCGATCTGGATGATCTCACCCCGCAGGGTCAGCTCCGCCCCATGATAATTAAAGGTTTTGGGCGCATTGCCCATGTTCCATTCCAAGTCAAAAACGATCAGGTTCACTGCGGGTCCTCCAAAATGAATTTTTCAACGGCCAGCCCTACCCCGTCATGCTCATTATCTGCGGTGACGTATTGGGCTGCCTGTTTTACTTCCGGCACAGCATTGCCCATGGCAACGCCCATGCCCGCATGGCGGATCATGGGCAGGTCGTTCCAGCCATCGCCGCAGGCCATCAGGTTTTCGGGGCCAAGACCCATGTTTTTCAGCAGCAGCGCCAGCGAGGCGGATTTTTCCACCCCCAGGGGCATCGTTTCAATAAAGAACGGCGCCGAGCGGTAGATGGAAAGCTTGCCCGCAAACTTTTGCTGCATCAGCTCCTCCACATGGGGCATATCCACAGGGTCGCCAACCAGCAGCAGCTTGTTGATGGGCCACTGGATCTCGGCGGGCAGGTTTTCCACCTGGCGGGCCGGGATTTTGTTGATGCGGGCTTCCTCGCCAACATAGGGGTTGGCGGCATCCTCGGTCACAATGCCTTTGGCATCATAGGTCAGCGGCATCACGTTCCAGTAGCGGGCAAAGGTGCACACCGGGTCGATCAGCTCCGGCGGGAACTCATGCTGCACCAGCGTTTCGCCGGTTTTGCAGTCAATGATCTTACCACCGTTATAGCTCAGGATGCAGCCGCCGCGGCGGTCCAGCTCCAGCTCTTTGGCAAGCGGCTCAATGCCCACGGTGGGGCGGCCGCTGGCCAGCACAATGCGCACGCCGCGGTCCGCCGCTGCCTGTAGGGCAGCTTTGGTGCGTGGGGTAATGACTTTGGCATTGTTGGTCAGTGTGCCATCCAGATCCAGTGCCAGAACTTTGTATTGCATAATATCCCCTGTTTCTTTGTTTTTTCGTCTTTTTATTTTACCCTATCAGCCGCCATTGCGCAAGGGGGCGGTAAAGATTCCGGTTATTTCTGCCTGCATTGCTCTTTGGAGCGCAGCAGGGCTGATTTTGCGGTGCAGCACACCCATTTTTGTGGCAAAACCCGGAAAATGACCGGGATTTTAATGGTTAGCAATAACTAACGCATTGACAACAAATTTTCCGCATGGTACACTATTCAGGCAATAAGGGAGTAGTCGGCGCGGCACTGGGCAAGAGCAGCCGTGCAGTTTTGCCAACACAATGAGCTAACAGCAAAGGCTCTGGCACTACTTGAAATGACGAGACTTATCCGCACAGGGTTCACCTGCATGCTGTGTGCAGGTGCTGGGCGGATAGGTCTTTTTTGTTTGCCCGGCTCTGCCCTTGGATTTGATTTGGAGGTATTGGGGTATGAGTTTGTTTGACTTGATCATGATCGGCATCAGCCTTTCGATGGATGCGTTTGCGGTTTCCATCTGCAAGGGGCTTTCGGTGCGCAAAGTACAGCTGTCCCACGCGCTGATCTGCGGTGCCTGGTTCGGCGCGTTCCAGGCCATTATGCCGTCCTTTGGCTACTTCCTCGGTTCCCGGTTCGAGCACCTGCTCAACAGCGTTGGCCCTTGGGTTGCCTTTATCCTGCTGGCTGTGATCGGCGTAAACATGGTGCGGGAAAGCTTTGGCGGCGATGAAACTGTGGACAACGATTTTTCCGCCAAAGCCATGCTGCCGCTGGCCGTTGCAACCTCCATTGACGCCTTTGCCGTTGGCGTTGGCTTTGCCGCAATGGAAGCCAACATTGTGGTTGCTGCCCTGCTGATCGGCTGCACCACCTTTACCCTGTCTGCCATCGGCGTTAAGGTTGGTGCCGCGTTTGGCGATAAGTACCGCGCCGTTTCGGAGCGCATTGGCGGCCTTGTGCTGATTTTGATCGGCCTGAAAACCTTGATCCAGAGCTTCCTGTAAAATTTGACTTTCTCTTATTTCCGTTATTCTGATAAAACAGCTGCCCGCATCCTTTCCGGTTTTTGGCCGGAGTGATACGGGCAGTTTTCTTTGGGATTGATCCTGCACAAAAAAAGTCCTGCCCGGCAGCGAGGGGTGCTGCGGGCGGGACTTATTTTTTATCAGGGGGTATTCTGACGCTTTAAAACAAATTACTTTCTGCTGTGCTTTTTGCGGGAGTTTTTGCCCTTTACAGCAGGCTTAGCAGCCTCAACAACCGGCTTTGCAGCTTCCACAACGGTCTTAACGGCTTCGTCAGCGGCCTTGGCGGCAGCCTTGACAGCAGGCTTCTCGGCAACTTCCTTCACGGCCTTGTCGGCAGCTTCCACAGCAGCCTTGACAGCGGGCTTTTCGGCAACTTCTTTTACAGCCTTCACAGCTTCATCGGCAGCGGCCTTAACGGCGGGCTTTTCAGCAACTTCCTTGACAGCGTCGGTGGCCACGGCAGCAACGGCAGTGGCAGCCTCGGCTGCCTTCTTTGCGGTGGTCACAGCAGCCTCGGCAGCCTTTTTGGTGCTGGTCTTGCAGGTGGCCTTCTTGGCGGTCTTAACAACCTCAGCGGCGGTTTCGGCAACCGGCTTATCGGCAGAAGCCTTCACAGCGTCAACAACCTCGGTAGCAACTTCGGCAGCAGCCTTGGCAGCGGCGTCAACGGTCTTGGCAGCGCTTTCAGCGGCAGCCTTCACTTCAGCCTTTGCTTTAGCGGCGGTAGCCTTGGCGCTGGTCTTGGGCTTGCGGGTCACTTCGTTGATGGTCCAGTACTGGTTATCGCCGTTCACATCGGCCCAGATCTGCAGGACTGCACCGTTTTCGGTGTTCATGTTGACCAGGTCCAGGCACTTGCCGGCCAGGTTGGACTTGATCTTTACGCGGCCATCATTGGCGGGCTCCACGATCCACAGCTGGCTGGAAGCGTTAGCGCCTTCCCACTGGTGAACATGGGTGCCATCGGTCACGCCGGAGCAATCCAGGTCCATCATCTTGCCGGTGAAACGGTTCTTGATGCGGTACACGCCCTCGCCGGCGCGCACAAAGCTCCACTGCTGCCATTCGGCGTTGGCATTATCCCACAGCTGGATCTGAGCTCCGTTCTCGGTGTTGTAATCCTTTACTTCAACAACCTTGCCGTTTGCAGCGGCGATGGTATAAAACTTATCCTCAGTAATAACGGTCTGAGCAATTTTCTTGGTAGCCATGTATAAGCTCTCCTCTCAGTTTATCGTGTTGGTTGTTCAGTTTTGTACGCCTGCGGCTGGCAGTGTTCTGCGCAGCCCCCCTCCAAAGCGTCATCTATATAAAAAGGAGTGCTGTGTTGGTTCAGCCTCCTTGTGTTCTCCTCTATTATAGCCAATTATTCCCACATCGTCAAGTTTTGTGCGGCGTGACGGCATTTTACACAAAAACGCCGGGAAGGGTGGAATCCTTCCCGGTATTTTTATGGGGATTTTCCGTTTTTATGCCGATTGCGCTTTTGTTGCGCACTTATCCGGCAGAAAGGCTATTTCAGGAGTTTTCCGCAAAATTGCCGGTGTACAGGCGGTAGTAACGGCCCTTTTGGGCAATCAGCTCATCGTGGGTGCCGCGCTCAATAATGCGGCCCTGTTCCAGCACCATGATGCAGTCCGAGTTGCGCACGGTGGAAAGGCGGTGGGCGATAACAAAGGTGGTGCGGCCATACATCAGGCCGTCCATGCCCTGCTGCACCAGGCGCTCGGTGCGGGTATCAATGCTGGAGGTTGCTTCGTCCAGGATCAGTACCGGCGGGTCCGCAACAGCGGCACGGGCAATGGCAAGCAGCTGGCGCTGGCCCTGGCTCAGGTTGGTGCCGTCGCCGGTCAGCGTGGTGTTATAGCCATCCGGCAGGTGGCGGATGAACTCATCGGCGTTGGCCAGCTTGGCGGCGGCGCGGCATTCCTCGTCCGTTGCATCCAGGCGGCCATAGCGGATGTTATCCATAACCGTACCGGTAAACAGGTGGGTATCCTGCAGAACAATGCCTAAGGATGCGCGCAGGTCGTCTTTATGAATATGGGTCACATCAATGCCGTCATACTCAATGGTGCCCTTCTGGATATCATAGAAGCGGTTGATGAGGTTGGTGATGGTGGTTTTGCCTGCGCCGGTGGAACCGACGAAGGCGATCTTCTGGCCCGGACGGCCATACAGGTTGATATCATGCAGGACGATCTTGCCCGGATCATAGCCAAAGTCTACATTCTTAAAGACGATATCTCCCTTCAGTTCACGGTAGTCTGCGCTGCCATCGGCGTTCACACGCTTCCAGGCCCACAGGTTGGTGCGCTCCTTGGTTTCGGTCACAGAATCATCCGGCAGGCGTTTGGCGTTGACCAGCATGACCTTGCCCTCGTCCACTTCCGGCTTTTCGTCCAGCAGGTCAAAGATACGCTGGCCGCCGGCCAGAGCCATGATGATGGCGTTGAACTGCATGGAGATCTGGCTGATAGGCATGTTCAGGGTGCGATTGAAGGTCAAAAAGCTGGCCAGCTTGCCCAGGGTCAGGCCTGTCATGCCAGACAGAGCCAGCGCACCGCCGATCATGGCGCAGAACACATAGGAAAGGTTGCCCAGCTGGGTGTTAGCCGGACCGCCGAGGTTGGAGTAACGGTTGGCCTTATCCGCGCTTTCAAACAGCTGGTCATTGAGCTTATCAAACTGCTCAATGGCTTCTTCCTCGTGGCAGAACACCTTAACGACCTTCTGGCCGTTCATCATCTCTTCAATGTAGCCGTTCACCGCACCAATATCACGCTGCTGGGAAACAAAGTACTTGGAAGAGTTGGTGGTAAGATACTTGGTGACCAGCAGCATAATCCCGACCATGACCAGGGTGAGCACCGTCAGCGGCACGCTGAGTACAACCATGGAAACCAGCACGCTGACAACGGTAATAGCGCTGTTCAGCAGCTGCGGCATGCTCTGGCTGATCATCTGGCGCAGGGTATCAATATCGTTGGTATACAGCGACATGATATCGCCGTGGGCGTTGCGGTCAAAGTATTTGATGGGCAGCGTCTGCATATGGGTAAACATTTCATCGCGCAGGCACTTCAGGGTGCCCTGGGTAACGTAAGCCATCATACGGGCCTGGGCAAAGGCGGCAACAATGCCGATGCCGTAAAAGCCTGCCGTGCGGGCGATGGCATGGGCCAGGCCGGAAAAATCACTGCTCTGCTCTTTCAGCAGGGGCAGGATGTAGCCATCGATCAAGGTCTGCATGAACAAAGTGCCCTGCACGTTGGCAAACACGCTGACAAAAATGCAGATGACGACCGCAACGACCTGAATGCGGTAGCATTCCATCACATAGCGCAGGATGCGCATGAAGATCTTGCCGGGGTTCTGGACTTTGGGGCGCGGGCCGCGGGGGCCACCGCGGCCAACCTTAACCACTTTTGCTTTCTGCTCAGCCATTGTTATCGCCTCCCTTTTCGTCAAAGTCGCCGGAGCCTTTGGTCTGGCTGTTATAAACTTCCTGATAGATGGGGTTGGTGGCCAGCATTTCGGCCGGGGTACCGTAACCACTGATCCTGCCGTTATCCAGCACGATCACATGGTCGGCGTTTTCCACGCTGGAAATACGCTGGGCAATGATGAACACCGTGGTGCCGGGAATCTTTTCGGCAAAGCTCTTGCGGATCTTGGCGTCGGTGCCGGTATCCACAGCGGAGGTAGAGTCGTCCAGAATCAGGATGCGGGGCTTTTTCAGCAGAGCACGGGCAATGCAAAGGCGCTGCTTCTGGCCGCCGGAAACGTTCGTGCCGCCCTGGTCAATGTGGGTGTTGTATTTATCGGGGAAGCGCTCAATAAATTCATCGGCGCAGGCCTGCTTGCATGCCTCCTCGATCTCGGCATCGGTGGCATCCTTATTGCCCCAGCGCAGGTTTTCGGCAATGGTGCCGCTGAACAGTTCGTTTTTCTGCAGCACCATAGCAACGCTGTTGCGCAGGATCTCCAGGTCGTAATTGCGTACATCCACGCCGCCAATGTACACATGACCGGCGGTGGTATCATACAGGCGGGGCAGCAGCTGCACCAGGCTGGTTTTTGCGCTGCCGGTGCCGCCGATGATGCCGATGGTCTCGCCGGAACGGATGTTCAGGTTGATATCAGACAGCACATCGCGGCCATCGGCCTTATAGCGGAAGCAGACATGATCAAAGCGGACAGCGCCGTTCTTGACTTCCATAACCGGGTTTTTGCCGTTGGACAGGGTGCTTTCTTCTTCCAGCACTTCAGCCACACGCTTGGCGGAAGCGGCGGACATGGAGATCATGACGAACACCATGGACAGCATCATCAGGCTGGTCAGAATGTTGGTGCAGTAGGTCAGCATGCTCATCAGCTCGCCGGTGGTAAAGCTGGTAGCACCGGACAGCACGATCATGCGGGCACCCAGCCAGGAAATCAGCAGGATGCAGGTGTAAACGGTGGCCATCATCAGCGGAGAGTTGAAGGAAAGAACTTTTTCAGCACGCAGCAGCAGATCCTGCACATTGCCGGATGCCTTTTTGAACTTTTCACTCTCGTAATCTTCGCGCACATACGCTTTGACCACGCGGATGGCGGAAACATTTTCCTGCACGCTCTCGTTCAGGTCATCGTACTTTTTGAATGCGGCGGAGAAGTAGTTGCTGGCGCGGGACATGATGAGCACCAGGCAGCCGCCCAGAATGATGACCGCCACCAGATAGATGGAAGCCAGCTTGGCGTTGATGGTGAACGCCATGATCATGGCAATGACCATGCTGGACGGCGCACGGATGGCCATACGCAAAATCATCTGGTAAGCGTTCTGGATGTTGGTCACGTCGGTGGTCATACGGGTGACCAGACCGGCGGTGGAATATTTATCGATATTGGCAAAGCTGAATGTTTGGATATTGCGGTACATGGAGCGGCGCAGATTGCGGGCGTAACCGGTGGAAGCACGCGCACCAAACACACCGCCCAGCACGCCGAACAGCAGGCCAAAGGCCGCTGCCACGATCATCCAGCCGCCAATGCGGTAAATGTGGGAAAGATTGCCGGCGGTAACGCCATCATCAATGATGGAGGACATCAGCTTGGGGATGATCATTTCCATCACCACTTCGCCGATCATGCACAAAGGGGTCAGGATGGAAACCAGCCGGAACCCCTCTGTTTCTTTGTAAAGTGACTTAAACATATGGTATCTCCTGTTTGGCTGCCCGGGGGCAGCACCTGAACTTCTTAAGCCAAAGCATTGCGGAACACTTTGGGGTGTGCCTGAAAACAAAGAAAATAACGGATATTTCGCAAACACAAGCAGGATTTAAGGCAAGGAGCCGCAGGAATCCTTTGTATATTCCAAGGCTTTTTAACGCAAAATCCCGCTGCGTTTATAGAAATAGACCAAATTTTTGACTTTTCAGATACACCTTAATTTTTGTCGCGGATGGCTTTTGCATTTTCAATCAGCTTGTGCAGGGTGCCCTGGATAGCTTCCAGTTCCTGCGCGCTGACCCCGTTTTGCAGGTCGTGCTCAAAATCCGAAATGCACTGGTGGATGGCGGCGGCGCATTGGCGGCCTTTCTCGGTCGGAACCAGGCTTTTGAGCCGGGCGTCTTTGGCGACAACTTCCCGCGTGATAAAGCCGGACTGCTCCATGCCCTGCAGCATGGTGGTAATGCTGGAACGGTTGGTGTGGAACCGGGCTTCCAGATCACGCTGGTAGATTTGCTTGCCGCTTTCCGTTTCCTGCATCAAAAAACCCAGCACCATGCCGCGCATACCGGTCAGCTCCGGGCTGACCCTGGTGCTGATGTACGCATCCAGCGCGCAGGAAATTTCCCGCGCGGCATAGTTTAAGGTGCGGCCCACATGCACAAAGCCGTGGTCATCCTGTTGGTTGCGGTTCTGCGTTTGGATCACCTCACTTTCCAATTCGTTTGGTTGTTAATTGTTTGAATTGAAACAGTTTGATTTGCAACAGTACGATTATAAACACATCCCGCCGGTTTGTCAACCAGCGGGATGTAATTATTTTCAAAGAAAATTGTGAAAAGTTTGTGACGGCTTATTTTTTATGGGAATGCCGCAAATCCGCACGCCTGGCGCATGGCTTCATCGCTGGCGAAACCGTAGATCTTTACGGTTTCATCCTCATAGATCAGCGCATCCTCCGGCATGACTTCGGCAAGGGCCTGGGTAGTGGGCTGGCGCTCGCCGTATGCTTCCCATTTGGAGATAACAAAGAAAATTTTACCCTGCGGAGGGGTTTGCAGATGGCTGGTGACCTGCAGCCAAGGGCGCAGCTCCGGCACACTGTTTGGGGTCAGGGTCCACACGTTCAGGGTGCCGTCCGTCAACTCGGTCATCACATTACCGTCCCAAAAAGAAGCGTACCCGTCCCGGTAGCCGTTCTGCACCAGGAACTGTGCCGCCCCTTGGTTGGGGTTGGTTGCCACTGCCGCTGCGCGGTAGTCTGTTCCGGCGCGCAGCAGCAATATCGCCGCCAGCAGGGCCGTCAGACCACAGGCGTCCGGGCGGTGCAGGGGGGTGCAGTCCGCCAGCATGATTTCCAGCAGCGGTACAAATAAAATTGCCAGCGGCAGCAGGTAGCGGTCCGAATGGCCGCTGTTGGTCAGGCCGTACAGCAGCGCAAAGCAGACGGCCCCGGCCAGGAAAAACGCCCCCACCAGCCGGTGCCCCAGCGGGTAGCGTGCTTTGCCGCGCACCAGCCAAACAGAAAACACAAAGCAGAAAAGGATCAGCGCCGCAGCCGCAAGGTTAAACAGCGCGGCCAGAGAAAACACTTTGCCCTCCTGCCAGCCAAAGGAAGCCAGCAGCGCGTTGACAAACCATTGCAGACGGTCCAGGTTCAGCCCGGTAAAGGCCACATACCCCTGGTCCTGGAAGTGATATTTTTCCGCCAGCACCTTTGCGTTGACCAGGTACCCCGCCAGCGCGGCAGCATCCGCCGCAAGGGTGGGCACCAGCAGCGCCCCGCCGGGGGTGCGCCAGGCAATGGCCAGCTTTTGGCGCAGGGTATCCGCAGGCGGAGCATCCAGCCAACAGAGCAGCGCTGCCGCCACGGTAAGCGGAACGTTCAAGATGAACAGCTGCCGCGGCCCGCCCAGCGCTGCAGCAAAGCTGAACAGCACCATGCCCGCCGCCGGGGCCAGCCGCCGCCCGCCGCGCAGAATGCGCACCGCGCACCCCAGCACCACAAAGCTGATGGCAATGTGCGGAATATAGTAAAGGCCTTCCAGCACATACTGGCGGTACAGCGCGCCATAGGGCAGCACCAGCAGCCCGGCCCCCAGCAGGCCGCTGTACTTGAGCTTTGCACTGCGCCCGAACCAGAACCACGCCGCGAGATACAAAAGGATCAGCACCACGCTGCCCACCACGCGCACAGTATGCCAGCTGGTGAACAGCCGGAACAACGGTGCCATGACCAGCTGGGTGTTGAGCACCCGCAGCTCGGTGGAATAGTACCAGTTGGTGCTCATCACGCCGCCCTCCTGCGCCAGCAGGTTGGCAAGCAGTTGTTCGGACGCCATGTCGGCGTCCAGCCGGTTGGGTGCCCAGCAGCACCAGTCCAGCACCAGCAGGGCAAAGCAGACCGCCGCCCAGAGCAGCAGTATCATATAGGTGGTTCGTTTTTGTTTTGCGCCGTTTGTTTGCAGCTTTGGCAAGCGGCTCCCCTCCCCTTTTTGGGATAAACTTTATGGCAATACCGCACAATTCCCGCCTTGCGGCTTAAGCACCGCTCCGGCAGCTGCGG
>OFMO01001355.1_pt1 | contig 16128 bp, 13 predicted proteins | sample 1541821 | NCBI WGS metagenome assembly OFMO01 (sample SAMN04209253, study PRJEB22552) | human gut metagenome | biome: gut; material: feces | host: Homo sapiens | place: USA: Oklahoma | reverse complement strand
TGCTGAGCGAGGACACCACCTGCTTCGCTTTCCTGGCAGGCCACGAGTCCTTTGCTGCTGCTGAGGGTGCTATCGGCATCGCCCGCACCGCAAACAAGGTCCGTAAGACCCCCCTGCGCGTTATCCTGAACGGCTTGGGCAAGGACGCAGCTTACATCATTTCCCGTATCAACGGCTTCACCTATGTGCAGACCGAGTACGATATCCCCACCCAGACCCTGACTGTGGTCAAGGAGATCCCCTTCTCCGAGGGTGAGCGCGCAGCCGTTAAGTGCTACGGCGCTAACGACGTTATGGAAGGCGTTGCCATCATGAAGAAGGAGGACGTGCAGTGCTCCATCACCGGTAACTCCACCAACCCCGTCCGCTTCCAGCATCTGGTTGCCGGCACCTACAAGAAGTGGGCTATCGAGAACGGCAAGAAGTACTTCTCCGTCGCTTCCGGCGGCGGCACCGGCCGTACCCTGCACCCCGATAACGTGGCTGCAGGCCCCGCAAGCTACGGCCTGACCGACTCTCTGGGCCGCGTGCACGGTGATGCTCAGTTCGCAGGCTCCTCTTCTGTGCCCGCACACGTTGAGATGATGGGTCTGATCGGCATGGGCAACAACCCCATGGTCGGCGCCACCGTTGCCTGCGCTGTTGCTGCAGCTCAGGCCAACGCCTAAGTCTTTCCTAAGTTTCAGCGAGGGGGAGCTGCTTTCCGAATGAGCAGCTTCCCCTTTTTTGCTGATAGATATCCGAACACAAGCAACCCAAAACAAGAAGGATGAAACAATGAAAAAGAATCAGATCCGCAAGAGCGTGGCTGCGCTGGCCATGGCGGCTGTTGTAAGCGTCAGCCTGTTGGGCTACGGCTGCGGCAGCAAGTCTGCCTCCTCCACCGCAGGCGTGTCCGGCGAGTTCACCGGTACAGCCAAGGGCATGGGCGGCGATGTTACCGTCACCCTGACCCTGACCGACGGCAAGATCACCGGCTGCACCGCCGAGGGCAAGGATGAGACCCCCGGCATCGGCACCATGGCTCTGGAGCAGCTGCCCGGCGCCATTGCCGAGAGCGGCAGCATTGCCGTGGACGGCGTGGCCACTGCAACTATCACCTCCGACGCCATCAAGGAGGCTGCTGCTGCCGCTCTGGCCGCAGCCGGCCTGAACGCTGACGACTACAAGACCGAGGTCAAGGCTGAGGAGAACAAGGCCGAGGACTCCACCATTGATGCAGACATTGCCATCGTGGGTGCAGGCGGTGCAGGTATGACTGCTGCCATCACGGCTGCTGCCGAGGGCAAGAGCGTGGTCATTCTGGAGAGCCAGCCCATGGTGGGCGGCAACTCCGTGCGCGCTACCGGCGGCATGAACGCCGGCAAGACCGTGTATCAGGATGAGAACGAGTTCGGCGAGTCCGCAGGCGTGGAAAAGACCCTGAAGACCGCTGCTGAAAAGTACGCCGACAACGCTACCATCACCGCTCTGGCAAAGACCGTCTCCGAGCAGTGGGCTGCTTATCAGGCAGACCCCAAGGGCTACTTCGACTCTGTGGAGCTGATGGAGCTGGACACCATGATCGGCGGCAAGGGCATCAACGACCCCGCTCTGGTGGAGACTCTGTGCTCCAACAGCGCTGACGCCATCGACTGGCTGGACGAGCACGGCATCACCCTGCACAGCGTTTCCAGTTTCGGCGGCGCATCCGTCAAGCGTATCCATCGCCCCGTGGATGCTGAGGGCAAGACCCTTTCTGTGGGCTCTTACATGATCCCCCTGCTGCAGGAGAACTGCGACAAGGCCGGCGTGCAGACCCTGCTGAACACCACTGCTACCGAGCTGCTGACCGATGCAAACGGCGCTGTTGTGGGCGTGAAGGCTACCGGTTCCACCGGCGAGACCATCACCGTGAATGCCAAGGCTGTGGTGCTGACCACCGGCGGCTTCGGCGCAAATCTGGACATGGTCACCGAGTACAAGCCCGAGCTGAAGGGCTTTATGACCACCAACGCCGCAGGCGCACAGGGTCAGGGCATTGAGATGGCTACCGCTGTGGGCGCTGACACTGTGGACATGGATCAGATCCAGATCCACCCCACCGTGGAGGCTAACACCGCTGCTCTGATCACCGAGGGTCTGCGCGGCGATGGCGCTGTGCTGATCAACGCCGAGGGCAAGCGCTTCATCGATGAAGTGGGCACCCGTGACGTGGTTTCCGCTGCCGAGATCGCTCAGACCGGCAGCTACAGCTGGCTGGTGGTGGATCAGGCTATGGTCGATGCCTCCAGCGTCATTCAGGGCTACATCAAGAAGGGCTACACCGTGACCGGCCAGACCTACGAGGAACTGGCAAAGGCCATGGGCGTGGACGAAGCTGCTTTTGCCGAGACCATGAAGACCTGGAACGGCTACGTTGAGGCCAAGAACGACCCCGACTTTGGCCGCACCAGCTTTGCAAAGGCTCTGGATAACGCTCCCTACTACGCCATCAAGGTTACCGCAGGTGTGCACCACACCATGGGCGGCCTGAAGATCAACACCAACACCGAGGTGCTGAAGGCTGACGGCTCTGTGATCTCCGGCCTGTTCGCAGCAGGTGAGGTGACCGGCGGCGTGCACGGTGCAAACCGTCTGGGCGGCAACGCTGTGGCCGACTTTACCGTCTTTGGCCGCATTGCCGGTGCAGCTGCCAGCAAGTACGCTGCATGAGCATAAAGCAAAAAATCTCTGACACCGCCGCCCCCAAGGGCAGCACGTGGAAGAAAAATGTGATCTTTGCACTGGTGGTGCTGGCACTGGCCGCAGGTATTTTTCTTGCGGTGCGGGCGCAGCACCCCGCCAAGGGCAGCGGCTTACAGGCTGTTGTGGATTTCGGTGACGGCGTTACCGAGACCCTGCCCCTTGCGCAGGATCATGATTACCTGTACGAGGTAGGGGACTACATCGTGCACCTGCAGGTGAAGGATGGTGCTATCGCGTTTTTGGACAGTCAGTGCCCGGACCATGTCTGTGAGCAATTCGGCTGGCTGGACAAGGACGGCGCATGGGCCGCCTGTGTGCCCGCAGGGGTGTATGTGGTGGTAGAACCCACCGCAGACGCAGAGTAAAAAAGAATAAATCAGCCGGGCCTTCGGGTCCGGCTGATTTTCTTTTTGAGGAAAAAAACGGCAAAAGAACCCTCTCAGGCATCGCTGTGCGATGCCAGCTCCCCCGAAGGGGGAGCTTTTTAGCGTGAGCCGATAGTTGCAGAGAATCTCCCCCATCTGAGATTCTGAAAAGCCTGCGGGCTTTTCAGAATCCTTTTTCACAGGAAGAAGAGCAGAGAAGAGGCAGTTTGAATCGTATTATATAAAGATAAGCAGCTGCTCAGCGGCGCACAAAGAAAGCCATTCTTTGTAAAAAAAGTCTGAAACTTTGTGGAAATGCCGTGAAACGAAAATTGGACGCTTGTTTATCGGGGCAAAATGCGATACACTACAAATAAGAGTTTCTGACGGGTGCTTTTGCAAAAAGCACCTTGTCATAAAAGAACCTAGGAGGAACGGCAAGAATGATCTGGAACAAGTCTAAACAGCCCGCCGACCCGCAGCAGGACGCAGCGGCTGCACTCAAAAAAGGCGGTGCGGCAGCCTTTGCCCAAAAGAACTGGAAGTGGCTGGTGCCGGTGGCCATCGTGGTGCTGGCAGGCGGCTGGTGGCTGCTGAAGCCCAAGGGTGCAAAGCCCGCCAACGTGGATACTTCCTATACAGAGGCAGTGCCGGAGACCCGGGATGTCTCCAACACGCTCAGCGGCACTGGTACGCTGAAGCCTGCCAATACTTACAGCGTCAAATCGCTGGTGCCCGGCAAGGTGCTGACCGGCGGCTTTGAGGAGGGCGATATCGTGGAGGAGGGCACTGTGCTCTACACGGTGGATTCCTCCGATGCAACCACCAAGGTGGAGCAGGCAGCCATCACCCTGCAGCAGGCGCAGCGCAGCTACGACAAGACCGCCGACCATCAGTATGTGCGTGCCGAGGTGGCGGGCGTCGTCAGCAGCCTGAAGGTGAACAAGGGCGATGAGGTAAAGAGCGGTCAGGAGGTGGCCGTGGTGCGGGACAGCTCCAAGATGAATCTGGTGCTGGAGTTCCCGGCTGCGGATGCTGCTAACTTCTCGGTAGGGCAGACCGCCCAGGTGACGCTGGACGGTACTTTTGAGGTGCTGCCCGGCACTATTACCGCTGTGACCGGCACCGATGCCCTGAGCACGGGCAACCTGCTCACCCGCACTGTGACCCTCTCGGTGTCCAATGCGGGTGGTCTGACCACGGCACAGGCTGCAACGGCTACTATCAACGGGGTGAGCTCCATTGCAGCAGCCAACTTCCAGTATCAGGCCGAGCGTACCCTGACTGCGCTGGCTTCCGGTACCGTCACCGCCATCAATGTGCGGGAGGGCGGCAGCGTGAACAAGGACGATATCATCCTGACCCTCAGCGGTGAGGAACTGACAGAGTCCATCCAGTCTGCCTCCGAGACCCTGCGCGGCGCGGAACTGTCCATGCAAAATATGCAGGACGCCATGGATAACTACACCATCACCTCGCCCATCAGCGGCACCATCATCGAGAAAAATGCCAAGGTGGGCGATGCCCTGAGCACCGGCAGCGACCTGTGCACCATCTACGACCTGAGTTATCTGGAAATGACCATCAACGTGGACGAGCTGCAGGTCAGCAGCCTGAAGGTGGGGCAGTCCGTACAGGTGACCGCAGATGCCGTGAAGGATAAGACCTACGAGGGCTTGGTCACCCGTGTGTCCATGAAGGGTGATACCAGCGGCGGTACCACCACCTACCCGGTGACCGTGCGCATTGACGAGACCGATGGTCTGCGCCCGGGCATGAATGCCAACGCCGAGATCGTGGTGGCACAGGCTAAAAATGCGCTCACCGTGCCTAACGCCGCCATTGTGCGGGGCGGTTATGTGCTGGTGCGGCAGGATTCTCCCAGCGCCGTGAACGCCGATGATTCCATGAGCGCACCGGAGGGCTATGTGTATGTCAAGGTCAAGACCGGTGTCAGCGACGACAACTATACGCAGGTGACCAGCGGCCTGTCCGAGAGTGATACCATCGCCTACGACCCCAGCTCCGTGAGCAGCGACAGCTACTATGACGGCGGCGGCTATGATGATATGGGCGGCGAAGTGATCGGCGGCGCCGGAAACAATGCAGACCTTGCCGAGGGCGGGGAGGAGACGCTGCCGGAGGAGACGGAAAACGGTGAAGCCCCCGCAGCGGACGCTGAAGAGCCCGCAGAGGGCATCGACCCCGCCGAGGCCGGCGCAGTCGTGGTGAATTGGCGCAGGAGGGATGAATGAGCGCTCTGATCGAGTTTGATGCGGTGTGCAAGTACTACCAGATGGGCGATACCACGGTAAAGGCTGCCGACCACATCACCATGAAAATCGAAAAAGGCGAGTTCGTGGCCATCGTGGGTCAGTCCGGTTCGGGCAAATCCACCTGCATGAACATCATCGGCTGTCTGGATGTGCCTACCTACGGCACCTACCGGCTCAACGGCCGGGATGTGGGCAAGATGAACCGCAACGAGCTGGCCGCTGTCCGCAACGAGATGCTGGGCTTTATCTTCCAGCAATACAATCTGCTGCCCAAGCTGAACCTGATGGAAAACGTGGAGGTGCCGCTGGTGTATGCGGGCATCTCCCGCGCCGAGCGCCACGTCCGCGCCCGGGAGGTGCTGGAGCAGGTGGGACTTGGCGACAAGCTGAAAAACCGCCCCAACCAGCTTTCCGGCGGTCAGCAGCAGCGCGTGTCCATTGCGCGGGCACTGGTGCGCAACCCGCCGGTCATTCTGGCGGACGAGCCCACCGGCGCACTGGACTCCCATACCGGCCGCGAGGTGCTGGGGCTTTTGCAGCAGCTGCACAAGCAGGGACACACCGTAGTGCTGATCACCCACGACAATTCCATTGCCGTGCAGGCCGACCGCATCATCCGGCTGGAGGACGGTCAGGTGGTGTATGACGGCGATTCCCACGCACCGGAGGCCATGGTGCAGCCCACCCTGCTGCCCGAAACGCCGGAAAAGGAGGAACAGGCATGATCTTTGAAACCTTCCGGCAGGCTATCCAGAACGTGTGGAGCAACAAGCTGCGCACCTTTCTGACTATGCTGGGCATCATCATCGGCGTGATGGCGGTTATCGTCATCGTGGGTCTGGGCAACGGCATGACCAAAAGTATGCGGGACAGCTTTTCCGCACTGGGCACCAACACCCTCAGCATTCAGGTGTGGGGCTACGGCTCCCGCTCCGTGTCGGTGGAGGAGATGTATGACATCTGCCAGCGGCATTCCGACCTGATCAAGGCGGTGTCGCCGCAGGTCAACTTCAGCGGTAAAGCCAGCGGTACGCTGAAGATCGGTACCACCAGCTACCGCTGGTCCAACATGAGCGGTGTGGACGAAAACTTTACCGAAATGAAGAATTACCAGATCGTTCAGGGGCGCGGCCTGCAATATATGGATATGCAGGACAACAAGCAGGTCTGCGTCATCGGCGATTACCTCAACCGCGTAGCCTTTGGCGGCAACGGTGTGGGGCAGACGCTCAAGATCGGTGCCAACAAGTTCCGCGTCGTAGGTGTGCTGTCTGCCAAAGTCAGCGACCCCACTATGCAGCAGGGCAGCGATGACGACTGCGTTTACCTGCCCTACACCACCGTGATGCGGCTCTCCAGCCAAAGCATGGTGGACTGCTACACCGCCATGATGGCCGACGAAAGCCTTGCCAACGAGGCCAAGAGCACGATGGAAGAGGAATTGATGTCGATCCTCAAGACCGAAAACGGCTACTATGTGTACAGCGCCAGCGAGTGGCTGGAGGAAATGAACAAGATGATCAACATGGTCATCGTGATACTTACCGGCATTGCCAGTATCTCACTGCTGGTGGGCGGCATCGGCATTATGAACATCATGCTGGTGTCTGTGACCGAGCGCACCCGTGAGATCGGCATCCGCAAGGCGCTGGGAGCAAAGGAGCGCACCATTCTGGCGCAGTTTGTGGTGGAAGCAGCCACCACCTCCGCGCTGGGCGGCGTTTTAGGCATTGCGCTGGGCTATGCGGTGTCCATGGCGGCAAACAAGGTGCTGCCCATGTTCATGACCGATACCACCGTTACGGTAAGCCCCTCCTTCAACTCCATTGTGGTGGCCTTTGGCATCTCGGTGGGCATCGGCGTGCTGTTCGGCTACCTGCCGGCACGGCGCGCAGCCCGGCTGAACCCCATTGAAGCATTGCGCTACGATTGATCGCGGCGGCGTGATAAACAAAGAACAAGAGGTACGACCAATGAAAAAACGGATTCTCGCATTTCTGCTGGCGGTCAGCATTGCGGTGTCGGTGCTGGTGCTGCCGGTTTCGGCGGCCAGCATCAACAACACGGCCCTGCAGACGGCTATTACTCTGGGCGCTGTGCCCACCGGTCAGGAGCTTAGCGCCAACATTACCCGCGGCGCTTTTGCCAAAATGCTGGTGTCCTTTTCCACCTACCGGGAGAGCGTAGGCGCGCAGGGCACGGTGGGCACCCTGTACCGGGATGTGCCCGGCAGCTCCCAGTGGGCACCCTACATCCGCATTGCAGTGCAGCAGGGCTGGATGAACGGTTACACCGACGGCTCCTTCCGCCCGGACAACACCGTTACGCTGGAGGAAGCCTGCGCAGCGGTGCTGAAGCTGCTGAGCTATAAGACTACCGACCTGACCGGCTCCTTCCCGCAGGCACAGCTGAACAAGGCACAGCAGATCGGTCTGCGGGATCAGCTGACCTGCACGCAGGGACAGGCCATGACCTACGAGCAGAGCACCCTGCTGCTGTACAACGCCCTGCGCGCCAACACCGCCAGCGGCAGCGCCTACGGCAGTTCGCTGGGCTTTACGGTGTCCAACGGTCAGGTGGATACCTCTTCGGTGCTGCTCAAGAGCCGCAAGGGTCCCTTTGTAGCAGAAGAGGGCACCCAGCTGCCCTTTACGCCGGTGAGCGTCTACCGCAACGATAAGGCCTCTGCTTCGGCAGAGCTGAACAAGTACGACGTGTACTATTACAGCGAAAGCCTGCAGACGGTGTGGATCTACACCCGCCGCGCCGCAGGCCGCATTACGGCGGTATCGCCCAGCGCCAGCGCGCCTACCGCGCTGACCGTGGCGGGCAGCAATTACACGCTGGGCAGCTCTGCCGTGGCGTCCAAGATCTCCTCCCTGAACGGCGGCGGCGTGGGCGAAGTGGTCACCCTGCTGCTGGGCATGGACAACGAGGTAGCCGATGTGATCACCGGCGAGGAAGCCGACAGCGTGTTCTACGGCGTGGTGCAGACCGCTACCCGCAGCCTTGTAGAGGATAACGGCGCAGACGTGCTGCAAAAGATCTCGGTGATGTGCACCGACGGCATTACCCGCACTGTGAATATCGACAAAAGCCTGAACTACCCCACCGGCTGGCTGGTGGAGATCAACGTGACCCCCGAAGGGGAGCAGGTGACTGCCATCGAGTCCAAATCGGTCAGCGGCACCATCAACGACACCGCCACCGCGCTGGGGGACTATGCTCTGGCCGATGACGTACAAATTCTGGATACGACATCGGAGGGGTTGGCTGGGACGGTTCGTCCCAGCCGAATAGCGGGGACAAAGCTGAATGCACTGGCCGTGCGCTACTATACGCTGAATGAGCAGGGACAGATCGACCGCCTGATCCTGAACGATGTCACCGGCGATCTGTGGAAATACGGCGTGCTGGACGATGTGAAGAATCTGGCCTTCAACGCCAGTTCCATTCTGGGCACCCTGACCGGCAGCGGCTCCTCCGGCTCGGGGGATAGCTCTTCCGGGGACAGTTCTTCCGGCTCCGGCAGCGGTTCCACTGGGGATAGCTCCTCCGGTTCCGGCTCTACCGGCGGCACCACCAACACCACCACGGTGGTGGATGATCTGCGCAGTGTGCTGGTGCCCACCACCAGCGAGATCCTGTGGGGCGTGATCGACGGCTCGCTGCTGAGCACGGTCTGGAATCGCATCACCAGCAGTTCCGGCTCGTTGCTGAGCATCGGTCTCAAGCAGCTGGCCAACATTACCGGCCAGCCTATGAGCACCATCCTCAATTTTGTGGGCGGCGGCGCTACCTACATCTGCTACGTCAACGGCAGTCAGGCCAGCTTTTCCACCTCCATCAAGTATCCGGTGCTGGCGGGCGGTCTGGCAGTGCGGCAAAACGTGAACGGCACGGTAAAGGCCATGATCCAGCTGATGCCCATGAAGATCGATCAGGTGGGTGCAGCCTCGGTGATAAGCAACGGCACCCGCTACGAGACGGCTGACGATATGCAGGTGTACCTGTGGTACAAGGGACAGTATTACGCCACCAAGCTCTCTGAGGTGAACTCTGAGGGCTACTACCTGACTGGCTGGTACGATAACTTTGGCTGCGCAGCAGGCAAGCGCGTGCGGGTGATCGTGGCGGTCAAAAAGGACTGATGGACTACTATGACCCCCGGCGCAGGGCGCTGCGGGCGGTACGGCAGCTGCTCTACCCGCGCGAGTGCCCTTTCTGCGGCCGGGTGCTGGGAGATGTGCGGGATTGCCCGGACTGCGCAGAGCAGCTGGAAGTGTTGCGCCGCAAGCCCGGCATCCGGCTGGACCCGGCGCAGCACTATATCAGCAATCTGGCCGGTGCGGCTGCGCCCTACCGTTACAACGGCTGTGTGCGGCGCGGCATCCTGAACGCGAAGTATCAGGGCAAGCCGTGGCGGGCTGTGGAGATGGGCAACCGTCTGGTACAGCTGGCCTTTGGCGGTGAACTGACCGTGCAGTACGGCGAGCTGCTCCCGCAGCCGGTGCCGTGGGCGGCCATCGGGTACGACCTGATCGTACCGGTGCCGGCCTCCGGTAAAAGGCGCGGCTACAATGTGCCGGAATTGATGGCGCTGCCGCTGGCCAAGGCTATGGAGGTGCCGTTGGCACCGCAGGCACTGGAGCGCACCCGCGCCAAACGGCATCAGGCCGGTCTGCCGCTGGAACAGCGCATAGCCAACGTGGCAGGTGCTTTCCGGGCGGCACAGCCGCAGCAGCTGGAGGGCAAGCGCATCCTGTTGGTGGATGACGTCATCACCACCGGCACAACAGCTGCCGCCTGCGCGCAGGCACTGCTTCACGCCGGGGCAGACAGCGTATTCGCGCTGGCCTTTGCCACGGTGGAGTTTGGCGCACCGCCGGACGACACCACCCCCATCCATGAGGACGATGAGGAAGATGTGTATCGCGATTTTTGAAAATAACGCTCTTTCGCGCATCCTTTTGGCGGGCAAAAGCCGGGACAGTAAAATGTAAAAACTACACCAGAAATTTGGAAAAAGCGCTTGACAAAACGGACAAAGTCGGGTATACTAATCAAGCTGTGAGCGGCAAACGCAAACAGATATCCGGGTGTAGCGCAGTTTTGGTAGCGCGCTTGAATGGGGTTCAAGAGGCCGTGAGTTCGATTCTCGCCACTCGGACCAAACAAAAATAATCCGAACTTGTTTCCGATAGGAGATGGGTTCGGATTATTTGTTTTCTTCGGAAAGTTCAATGCAGGCGTCCGTAGAAGATGAAATCCGAAATCATAGATTGACCGATATAAACCACAACATGATTTCAGGAGGATACGAACATGAAGTACGATGCAAGAGCTTGCCATTTCAACATGGACACCGGCTGCGTGGAGCTGCTGCTCCGGGATGGGAGAAAAATTTCCATCGACTGCACCGGGGTCGAGGATGCGTTGAATGTGACCATGGCGCAGAGGTCGGAGTTAGACAATCTCATCTATAATGACCCGCTGGGCTATGCTGATTTGATTTTGAATGGTGACCCGGAGGAATATTTGGAAACAGTAGTGGACTACTGAGATTTGAGACATAGAAGTAAGAATAATTAAACAGAAGCAGGATGCCTTTCAGTTGTTGGGTATCCTGCTTTTATAATATGAGGTAAGATGAGAAATGTCAATAGAGCTTTTGATGCTTGAAACTATTGACAAAAATATCGAAAACGCCTATAATGCTATACAGATAGCATATGCGGCCGTATAAACTCGATCTGATTAAATTATGGAGGATATTTTACATGAAAAGAATTCCAGCATACTTGACAGATGAAGAAATCGCACGTAAAATTACAGAATGCGTGTCAAGTGCGACAGGAAATGATAGTCAAGAGCATAATAGAAAAATCCGGACGCATAATAGCTCTCCGTCGGCTGTATGGGATTTTATTAATACGGCGTTATGTAAGGCTTTCTATAATGAAGAATGCCAGGCGTATGTTGTTGCACGTGGACCATGGGAAATGGCTGTTATATACTGCAAAAAGAATGGCTGCCTTTATACTATTATGAGAGAAAAGCGTTTTGCAGAACTGCAAAGAACGCAGGCAAGAAGAAACCAATCGCATTATCTTGACCTTTTGGCAGGTATTATAAACGCTGACTTAAGAGATGATGATTTTAATCAGATGTCGATGCTCCCTGAAAAACCTTCTGATCAAGAGGCGATGAAGCAGCAACTTTTGAAATTGCTGTATACTCTGGTAGATAGTCTTGACGAACTGAAAAGACACGTTTTGATACTGTTCAATGCAAACTATGAAACTGGGTTAACGGCAATTCGTGCAGTAACGGTAAATCGGATGCTCACTGTCATAGAGCAGGCTAATTGGAGCAGATACATCGATTTGAATAATGTAGCTGTGGTTGAAACGGTAGACGAAGAAAATAGCAACTTTGATACACCTGATATGGGTATAAAGCTGACTAAGAAAGCTGAGCAGCGTAAGAAAAAGGTTGCTGGACTTAAAAAGTGGGATGAAAGCGCAGAAGGCTAATTATAGGAGAAAGAGAGGGCTCGATTGCCATGCAGGGCAATTTGAATGGAGAACGCCTAAAGAAGGCAAGAATATATAGAGGATTTTCCGTTAGTGAACTAGCTGAAAAATCAGGATGTAGTCGGCAGAGCATTTATATGTATGAAAGAGAAAAAACAAAACGTGTGGACCTGAATGCGATTGAAGCTCTTGCAAGGACATTGGATTTTCCCGAACGCTTTTTCTGCGAGTCTGATATGAAAGCGGAAATTGGATCGACATATTTCCGTGCATTATTAACCACTAGCTCTAGATACAGAGAAGCTCAAACACAAAAGATGAAGTTTTTAGCCGATATTTTTGTATTTCTACAGGAATATCTAGAATTTCCACATCGCACAATACCAGATTGCTCTGGACAGACACCGGAAGAAGCAGCCGCAACCCTACGTCGAGAATGGCACCTTGGAACTCGCCCGATAGAAAATATCGTTGCGCTGGTAGAGTCAAATGGAATTATTGTAACGAAGTTTCCAGTTGAAACGAATGACATAGATGCGTTTAGTCAGTTGGTTAGAATTGGAGACGAAGATATATATTTAATCGGCTATTCAGAAAACAAAACGGCAGCTTCACGCGTTCATTTTGATATTGCTCACGAACTTGGACATATTTGCTTGCATGGTTGGAGTGAGGATATCGAAAAAATTGATCGAGATGAATTCAAAGAACGTGAAAAGGAGGCAAACGAATTTGCTGCAGCATTTTTATTACCTAGAGAAGGTTTTGCTAAAGATGCAGCAGTCAATCCCAAATCAATTCCAGCATATACAGAGTTAAAACGTAAATGGAAGGTTTCTATTCAAGCTATGGCACGGAGATCTTTTTCATTGGGTCTTATTACGATGGAAGAGTACCAAGAAATAATACGAACAATGCAGAGAAGAGGTATACGCAAACAAGAACCATTAGATAATATTTTAGTAACAGCAAGTCCAACACTTTTGAAGACTGCTGTTATGATGCTATTGACCGAGAATGTGTTCACCCCTCAAGAGTTTATGGATGAACTTTCGTACAATTATAATTTGAGCTTATATCCAAAAGAAGTCGAATCTTTATTAGATTTGCCGAATGGAACATTAGAAAAGCCGAAAACAGTTTATTTGAGCAATTTGAAACTAAAAGAATAAGTAATCAAATAGATTGAAAGCAACAAAAACAGGGTGCGCCCTGCGGACGCACCCTGAAAAATCCACATACGACAGAGATATGTACAACAGGGCGTTCCCCGTCGGGAACGCTCTGTTTTTCTTTGCTAGGGGTATGATGAGCCTGTTCCGCCTGCCATGCGGCAAACTCTCGTTGGCCTTCCTCGCTGTTCCAGCAGGCAAGGATGGCCGGGTAGAATGCCCGTGCCAGACGGTCGATGACTTCATCGGGATAGGGGGAAGTGTTTGTGGACTTTTTCTTTTTGTTCAAACGCACGCTCCTTTGATCGTCCCACCGTGGCAAAGCCGGGCGAGAAAATCAAAGTTCCAATTTCATATCAGGCGCAAGGGCACGGATAGTTTCCGCCCTGCACTTGCGGCTGGTGGCTCGTTGATGGCTTACAAGTGCCTGTCGTTATGCCGTTTTAGAGGATTCACCGCTGGATTCTGCAAGAACTTCGTCCAGCGTTTTCAAAAATTCAAGGTGAGGTTTCAAGGCAAAGCGAAGAACTTTGACCTGTTCCGGATGCGTAAGAAGTTTCGGGTTCAAGTCGAACGTAACTTCCCAACTCTTTCGCATGAGAGATTCAGCATTGTGGAGCCGATAGTACAGTTCGAGAAACTTTTGGGGAACATCATAGTTTTCATCAATGGTGTTGCTGGCGGCTTTTTCTGCCTGCTTCACCGTTACTTTGTTGGGCTTGACTTTCTTCGGCTTCGGCACATAATTCTTGATTTCTTTAAAGATTTCAGCCTGCTCTTCGGGCTTGGCCTTGCCGAGATTTTCGAGAAGATAATCGGGAATGTGCAGTTCCTCGCGGAAAAACCGATCACGGAAACCGGGAGACAGTTCATCCGCAACGTCAACGCCGTGGGCATAGTATTCTGCCCGGCGGACTGAACTTGCGCTGCTGTGATTTTCCTGTGCAATGCGCTCACAGGTTTTCATGGGCTTCTGGTTGTGTTCAGATTGAACACTGCCAGATTTCTTTGCAGTATGCTGATTGCCGCGAAATGCTTCGGTGCGCTTTTCAGAGGAATACTGCTTACCCATAAGGAACTTCTTCTGCTCCGGGGTCAGATTACGCCGCCCTAACTGATTCTTGCAGATCCATGCGAGGACTTCTTCTCTGCTTTCAAACGGGAGCGGCATGGTAGAGAAAGAGATTTCGGGATGCTCCTGAACGATTTCATAACGATTGTGACCATCAACAAGGGTGTTACCCCAAACGATCAAAGGAGAGAGCAGCTTGCCCTCTTTCAGGATGTTTTCTTCAAGCTGTTTAAATTCATCATCGGTCAGAGGAGGGATCTGGGACTGGAACTCCGGGTCGATTTTCAGGTTGATCATTCGCACACTCCTTTATCTCTCCTGCTGCGCCGGTTCTTCCTCCCGGAAAAAGGACGCAACATTCTGCTTTGCGGTTTTCAGTTTGAGCAGTTCCTCTTTAGCTTCCTTGTACTGCTCGTAGAACTTTGCCTTTTCGGATGCCAGCTGCGCATACTCGGCTTCCAGCTTTTTCGGGCTGGGCAGCTTGGTGAGGTTGTTTGCCTTGAAATAGGCTGCTGCCGCCCGGTACGCTGCCAGCTCTGCACGGTGCTGTTCCTCAAAGGCTGCGGGTCGTTTGGCAGTCTTTAACTGCTGTGCGACATTCTTGGTGCTGGTGTAGGCTGCGATGTGATAGCGCAGCTCATTGGTGGCTTTCATGCGACCCTCGAGGTCTTTCACCACCGCCAGCGAGTCGTGATACTTGGTTTCCAGTTCAGCGATGCGCTGGTTCAAGGTGTCCTCGTCGGTCAAGCCCTTTTCCTGCAGAAGCTTCACGGTCTGTGCCATAATTTTGAGATTGTGTTTCGTGAGCCAACGCTTATAGCCGATGCCCTTGCCCTCGGTCATCCTCGACTGGATGTCGATCAGTTTCCCGATGGTATCCTGCTTGAACTGCGCCTTGGGCTTGCGTTCGGCGTTTGCCTGTAACGTGTCAAGCACTGCCGCCTTATCGAACTTGTCACCGAGATGTTTCGCCCGGATAAACTTCGTTCTGCCAGCGGGCAGATAGCTCAGACACCCACGGCTTTCCTTGACGGCAATACCATACTGCTGCATGAGCCTGTCGGAAAATTCTTCAAAACTCGTTGTGCGGTACAACACCGAAGAAATTTGCTTCCGTAAAGTGTCCTTCACGGTTTCAAACTTCTTCTGCTGCGACGGTTGTCCGGCTGCGGTGAGGGCTGCGTTTGCAAGGTCGAGCTTCTGCTGACCGCGCCTGCGCGCCCAATACTCAGCTTCGCTCACACGCTCTTTCGAGCCGTTGAGCAGGTCGATCTGGTACAGTCCGGCACCCTCGCACAGCTCCATGACCTCGACACGGAGGTGCCGCATAGTCTGGGCTGTGCTGGAGTGCTTCATGCCCTCGCGCCAATCGCGGGGCTTCTGCATATAGGGCTTGCGCTCCACCTCTCGTGTTCGGACGCTGCCGATCACGATGTGGACATGAATGTTTCCCGAATGGTTATGTCCATCCGGGTGGGTGCAAACGATGGAGGGATGACCGGGGAAGTTGTCCTTGCAGAACTGCAAACCAAGGGCTTGCGCTTTCTCCATGGTCAGTCCGCTTTCCGTTGGATCCCGTGGGTCGAAGCTGATGATATACTGGTGGCTTTTAACCTCATCCGGGTGATTGTTCTTGTTGTACTTTCGGTTTGCCAGCAGACAGGCAGTTGCAAACGAGGCTTCGCCACACTCAAGAGTATCCAGAATGTACGATTCTCGCAGCATGGGTCTGCCCTGTTCATCCAGAAGTTGCTTTCCAGTGAACGCATCATGCTGGTAAACGAGGTACGCTTCGATGGCGGTGTAGTCCGAGTTTTTAGAGCTTATATGCTTGAGCGTTGCCATACAGTTCACCCAGAACTTTCTCGGCGTGCAGCCGAAATGCGGTCAGGTCTGCAAGTTCGTCAAGGATTTTCGCTCGGATTTGCTCGGTGTCCGCACCGCCGGAATTGAAGTGCCTTGCAAGCTGGTTGAGATTGC
>OFMO01001339.1_pt1 | contig 16326 bp, 14 predicted proteins | sample 1541821 | NCBI WGS metagenome assembly OFMO01 (sample SAMN04209253, study PRJEB22552) | human gut metagenome | biome: gut; material: feces | host: Homo sapiens | place: USA: Oklahoma | reverse complement strand
CCGTTTTTTCTCATGCTCTCTCATACGATGCTTATTTTATACTCTCTTCCGGGTTTCTTCGGTCCTTGAAGAGCAGAGCAAGGTAATCCTTTTGCAACTGAGGATAGATAAGGCGGGAGATGGGCAGGGATTTTCCGGAAAACGTCCGCACTTCCGTGGGGGCAAAGGTCTCGATCTGGAGCATATTGACGATATACGACCGGTGGATGCGCATGAATTCCTCCCGTGCCAGCAGTTGGTCCTCATACTGTTTCAGCACCCCGGCGACCTCCCGCACAGAGCCGTCGGTCAGATTAAAATACAGGTGCTTGTGGTTGACCTCCACGTAGGCCAGCTGGGAGAAGGGGATGCGGAAGAGCACCTTGCCCCCCTTTACTGTCAGCCCGTCCTGGGGCCGTTGCTCCCCCAAATAGAGCTGATCTAAGATGGGGTAGAGCGTCTTCGGGCTGATGGGCTTGAGCAGGTATTCCAGCGCATGGACAGAATAGCTCTCATAGGCAAACGTGGGGGTGGCGGTCAGAAAGACCAGCTCCGCTGCTGCGTCGAACTGGCGGATCTCCCTGGCGGCTACCATGCCGTTCATACCGGGCATCAGCACATCCAGTAAATACAGTGTAAAATTTTCCCGCCGGGCTGCGTCCAAAAGGTCCACAGCGTTGCGGAAGATCTTCACCCGGACCGGGTGTTGGCGCTCCTTCTGCCAGGCAGACAGCAGGCTTTCCAGGGCCGCCAGTTCCTTTTCCTGGTCGTCGCAGATGGCAATATACATCTTCCGTCCCCCTTTTTGGGCGTCCCAACAGGACAATATAGTTCGACTTTATTCTACCATAGCCACCCCGCCTTTTCCAGCGAAAAAGGATACATTTGGAGGGCGATGCTGCGCATTTCAGGAGAAATGTAACTCCACACAGCCAAAACCTGCTATGCTGACCACCAAGGAAGGCTGGCGCTCTCTGCGTGGAGAGGAGATGAACGATACGATGCCTGTAAGCACACCTTATACCCTGTGGCTCCCTTGGCTTTGGGCCGCTGTCAGCACGGCGGCGTTTATTGCCCTTTGGTTCTGGGAAGTGCACCGGGTCCTGCGAGACCGAAGAAGCACCGTAGACAGCGCCGCCGACCAACGCGCAGTTTTTCGACGACGAGCCAAGGCGGTCCCCGGAGACCCGGAAGCCGCCGCGGTCCTGCAACGCAGCGAAAGCATCCTACAGCAAGCGGTCGACCTCTACAACAAGGCCCTCCGCACGCCCTGGCGCTTCCTGCCCGGAATAATCATGGGATTTCGATTCTATCAGGAGGAATGATTTTAATGAATATAGGCAAAAAACTCCTCAGTTTCCTCACCGTCTTCTGCTTAACACTGAGCCTAGTACCCACAGTGGCGTTGGCGGCGGATGCAACAAGTATATGGTTTGGATATAGAGATACACACTCTGTAACACTTAACAGCACTACACCTTACCTGGCTAGTAACAGTACACAAGCAGTAGCTACTCAACCAAATGAGGCTACTGGTTATGCTTATTTTACAAATGGAACACTCACACTACATAACTACAACAACAGTTCTACGGCGGGAATTTTTTCCGGATATTATGATTTGACCATTAAATTAGAGGGAACGAATTCTATAAAATCTTCAGACAATGGAATTTGTACCTATAAAAACTTAACGATAAGCGGACCTGGCTCTCTAAGCTTGACTGCCGCAGGAAATGGAACCACTGTCTATGCTGGTGGGACTTTGACGATTAACAATGGAGCAAAGGTTAGTGCACCAAGTGGACAAAGCGGCCAGTCATTTCATGTGGATACTAGTAATGGACGAATCATTATCACTGGTGCTGGTACAAAGGTGAATGCCATTGACAGCGCTTATAAACGTGGTATAGTTCGATCTGGAATAATAAATGATGATGACAAAAGTTATAATGGGACGATTGAAGTTAGTGATGGGGCTAAATTGCAAGCGACTCAAATAGAGGGGACTCTTATAGTTGATGGAGAAAATTCTAGCTTAGATTCTAATAAGAATGAGGTTTCCTCAAATCCTGTGAAAAAATATGTCGTTTCCGGTAAAGTTACAGACGGTACATCTGATATTGTTGGTGCGAGCGTCCAGCTATGCAGCACAACTGGCACTGCTAATGCTGGCGCATCAGCAGTGATAAGTACATCCGCTACGACGGAAAGCGATGGTACATATAGATTTTCTAATGTCCCTGCTGGCAACTATACGATCACGGCTAGCAAAGAGGGGTACAGTGCCTCTACAGGTGCCTCTGTGAATGTTACAGTAAGCAATTCTAATGTTACCACAGGGACAGCCTTGACCCTTTCTCTGATTAAATATGATGTTTATGTGAATGGAACTCAGGTTACTGGGATTAACAAGGATAATGTTCTTTCAGACAGCGGAACTCCGACAGTCGTTTATACGCCTGCGGAGGGGGGGACGCCTCAGACGCTGACGCTGAATGGGGTAAATATTACGAATACTTCCTCTGATACGCATCATAGTGGTATTGAAGCGTCGGATAATTTGATAATCGCCTTGGAGGGTGACAATAACACTATCTCTGGCAACGGCCACGCCATCAATATGACAAACGACGGAGCGCTCACAATTACTGGGCATGGCTCTTTGAAAGCAAGCAGTGATAGTGGACAAACTACAGTTTATACAAAGGGCAATGTCACGATCAATGGCGGTGCAAAAATTATTGCGACAAACACAAGTGGCGGTAATGGTGATGTGTTTGATTTAGGTAATTCAGAAAATAAACATACTCTGACGATAACTGGTACTGGGACACAAGTTATCGCACAAAAAACAGCGGGTAGTGCAGCTGCAATCAATCACATTTCTACTCTTACGGTCAATGGTGACGCAACGTTGACAGCGCAGAGTAATGGTAAGGCTATTTCTTGTACTACATTTTCTGTGGACAATAGTAGCGTAAAAGTTGCGGATAATTATGCAGGTACAAACGCAATTGATTATAATAGTAATAACAATAATCTGAATAATTACAATTATGTGGCAGTTCAGCCTGAAGGCACGACTTCTGCTACCTACACTGTGACGTTAACTAGTGGAACTGGGTATACACTTTCTGCTGCCCAGGGTTCTAGCACCACTGTAACTTCTGGCGGTTCCTACTGGTTCACTTTGAATATTGCTAATGGCTACAAAAGAGGTAATAACTTTGCAGTCAAAGCTAATGGTAGTGAATTAACGGCAGAAGAAGATGGAAAGTATACCATCTCAAATATTCAGGGAAATCAAACTATCACAGTGGAAGACGTAGTTGAGGTTACCAAGTATCAAGTTTGGGTCAATGGCACTCAAGTTACCGAAGCAAACAAGGACAATGTTCTTGGCGATAACTCTAACTCTCACAGCGTTATCTATACCCCTGCTAACGAGGATATGCCCGCAATTTTGACTTTAAATAATGCGAATATTGTAAATACGCAGATGCCGACAAGTGGGGGAATGTATTACATTAGTCCGAATGGCATTACAGCAAAGGAAGACTTGAAAATTAACGTTATTGGAACTAACAAGATAGAAAGTAAACATGGCAACCCAATTAATGCAACTAAAAATCTTACGATTAGTGATAGCAACACTGCAAACAATTCACTAGAACTCAAGAGCAAGGATAATATGACTGTACTTTCGCTTGACTACACAGGACCTTATAATCTTATTATTAGTGGTAGCGTAAATGTTAAAGCGATCGTAGAAACTAATGTGATTGCTGCAACATCGGTATCTGCCAATAAAATGATTATTCAGGATAACGCGAAAGTGACGGCTATAAATCATGGAAAAAATATGGCAATTTATTGTCGAGACGCACTCACAGTCAAGGATTCTGCAACTTTGATAGCACAGAGTGAGAATAATAATCATGCTGTCACTGTTGAAAATGGCTTCACTTATCCCGGTCATATCATCGAAGCCAGCAAAAACTTTGCAGGCACCAATCCCGATGAAACCTATAATCCAGAAAAACTTGATCCTGGTGTCAATAAGACAGGTTATAGATATGTAGAGGTCAGACCCACGAGTGGTACGGTTATTACTGGCATAAAGCTCAACAAGGAACTATCCATGAAGGTCGGCACGACAGACACTCTGACTCCGGTGTTTACTCCGGCTAATGCTACGGAACAAACTGTAACCTGGACTTCCAGCGATAAAACGATTGCGACTGTGACCAACGGCAAAGTCACCGCCGTCGGCGTTGGCACTGCTACGATCACTGTACTGACGAAGGACGGAGGCTACACGGACACTTGCACTGTAACGGTGAGCAATCCTTCCTCTTCCAGCGGCTCCCACACCACCTACTACTCTGTAAACACCCCGGCGAAGAGTGAGGGCGGTTCTGTGGTGGTCAGCCCGAAGAGTGCCAGCAAGGGGTCTGCGGTGACTGTGACTGTGGCGCCGGAGAGCGGGTATCAGGTGAGCAGTGTGCAGGCTGTGGACAAGGACGGAAAGAAACTGACTTTGACCGACAAGGGCGATGGGAAGTATTCGTTCGTCATGCCCGGCAGCAAGGTAGAGGTGTCCGCCAGCTTTGCGCAGGTGCAGAAGCCGGAGGAAACGTCTCCCTATCGCGACGTGAGTAAGGACAGCTATTATTACGACGCCGTGCAGTGGGCCAGCAACAAGGGCATCACCAACGGTGTGTCGGACGGCGTGTTTGCCCCGGACTGGGTCTGCACCCGTGGCCAGATCGTGACGTTCCTGTGGCGCTCTGTCGGCAGCTCCGCACCCAAGACGGCGGAGATGCCCTTTGCGGACGTGGCAGAGGATGCCTACTACGCCCAGGCCGTCCTGTGGGCCGTGGAGAACGGAATCACCAAGGGGACGAGCGAGACGACGTTCAGCCCGAATGAGACCTGCACCCGCGCCCATGCGGTGGCCTTCCTGTATCGTCTGGCCGGATCCCCCGCCGTGACGGGCAGCAGCTTCCAGGACGTGGCCGCGGACGCCTATTACAACGCCGCCGTCGCCTGGGCTGTGCAGCAGGGCATCACCAAGGGGACGAGTGAGACGACGTTCAGCCCGAATGAGACCTGCACCCGCGCCCAGATCGTGACCTTCTTGTATCGCATGGACCAGGCAAAGTAATATCATCCAGAAATGCAATGATCCCCTCCGTAGAACTTAAACTATGGAGGGGATCATATTATTTATAAATATATAAGATGTTACTCCCATTCAATTGTCGCAGGGGGCTTAGAAGTAATGTCATAGCAGATCCGGTTGATCCCCGGAACCTCGTTGACAATGCGGACAGAGATCTTATCCAGCACGTCATAGGGGATGCGGGCCCAGTCTGCCGTCATAAAGTCGGCGGTGGTCACGGCACGCAGGGCCAAGGTGTAGTCGTAAGTCCGGCCATCGCCCATAACGCCGACGCTGCGGGTGTTGGTCAGAACGGCAAAATACTGGTTCAGGTTCTTATCCTCACCGGCCTTGGCGATCTCATCCCGGAAGATGTAGTCAGCCAGACGCAGGGTATCGGCTTTCTCCTTGGTGATGCAGCCGATGATCCGAATGGCCAGACCGGGGCCGGGGAAGGGCTGGCGGGAGACCAGATACTCCGGCAAACCCAGCTCACGGCCCAACTGACGAACCTCGTCCTTAAAGAGCATCCGCAGGGGCTCCAGAATCTCCTTGAAGTCCACGAAATCCGGCAGACCGCCTACGTTGTGGTGGCTTTTGATCACGGCGGCATCACCGGCACCAGACTCGATCACGTCGGGGTAGATGGTGCCCTGGGCCAGGAAGTCCACGGCGCCGATTTTTTTGGACTCCTCCTCAAAGACGCGGATGAACTCTTCGCCGATGATCTTCCGCTTGGATTCGGGGTCGTCCACGCCGTCCAGCTTGCCCAGGAAGCGAGCTTCTGCATCCACGCGGATGAACTGGATGTCCCACTTAGAGAACGCTTGTTCCACTTCGTCGCCCTCGTTCAGGCGCATCAGACCGTGGTCCACGAAGACGCAGGTGAGCTGACTGCCTACCGCCTCGGCCAGCAGAGCCGCAGCGACGGAGGAATCCACACCGCCAGACAGAGCCAGCAGGACCTTACCGTCTCCGACCTTTTCCCGAATGGAGGCGATGGCCGTGCGGCAATAGTCGCCCATGGTCCAGTCGCCCTTAGCGTGGCAGACGGCATAGAGGAAGTTGCGGATCATGCCCAGGCCGTTTTCCGTGTGGTTGACCTCTGGATGATACTGCACGCCGTAGAAACCACGGACTTCATCAGCAATGGCAGCGTTGGGGCACATGTCCGTGTGCCCCACCAGGGCGAAACCGTCGGGCACTTTGGCCATGTAGTCCCCGTGACTCATCCAGGAGATGCCCTGCTCCGGCAGGTCCTGGAAGAGGCGGCAGGAGGTATCGTAGTAGGTGACGGTCTTTCCGTACTCGCGGGCGGTGTCCTCCTGGGCGGGGGTGACGAGACCGCCCAGGTTATGGGCCATCAGCTGGCAACCATAGCAGATACCCAGAATGGGCACACCCCAGGTGAAGATCTCAGGGTCGACCTGGGGGGAGGTGTCCAGATAGACGCTGTTGGGCCCACCGGTGAAAATAATGCCGATGGGATTCATGGCTTTCAACTCCGCCAAGGGGGTGGTGTAGGGCTTTACCTCGCAGTAAACGCCACATTCCCGCACCCGGCGGGCGATGAGCTGGTTGTACTGGCCGCCGAAGTCCAGCACGAGGACAAGTTCATGGTTCATGAAAGACCATCCTTTCTCTCAGTTCCTGCGATGCAGAAGTATCGTTATTTTTTGATCCACAGGAAAATATCATATTGCTTTATTGTACCGCGCACTGTCAGGAAAAACAAGCCCTGACCGACGCTCTTTTCGGATTTTTCCCCATTTTCCGGCCTTTTGGAATAATCGGCCTGGCATAGTGAGATGCTATCGCAGAAAAGGAGGGGAGTGCCCATGCTCATTGCGGTCATCCGAACCATTATCCTCTATCTGCTCATTATTTTTGGGGTCCGACTGCTGGGAAAGCGGCAGATCGGGGAATTAGAACCATCGGAACTGGTCCTATCCCTCATCATCGCAGACCTGGCGGCGGTGCCCATGCAGGACTTCGGCATCCCGCTGCTCATGGGGATCATCCCTATTTTAACGCTGCTGTGCCTATCTGCCATCTTATCTGTTCTGACGGAGAAAAGTATCCGTTTTCGAGCTTTGCTATGCAGCCGTCCCAGCATCGTCATTCAGGATGGAAAAGTTTTGCCCAAAGAGATGGAGAAAAACCACTTTACCATAGATGAACTGATGGAAGAACTGCGTATGGCCGGAGTGACCGATTTGGCAACGGTCAAATACGCTGTGTTGGAAACGACGGGGCGCATCTCCGTCCTGCCCTATGCGGGGGAATGCCCCCCAACGGGCAAAGATCTGGGCCTAAAAAGACAGGAAAAAGGCCTGCCGCTGATTATCATCAGTGACGGGCACATTTTGACCCATAACCTCACTGCTCGAAATCTCTCCCAAGGCTGGCTGGAAGATCAGCTTCACAGCCGGGGGATCCAGAGCGTTGAGCAGATCTACCTTATGACGGTGGACGAGATGGAGGGCGTCTATTTAATCCAAAAGGAGGCGAAGGTGTGAGACAGCTTTGGATCTCTGTGGGAATTTTAGTCGTTATGGTCGCACTCCTATTCTGGAACGTGGTCAAAGTTGATCAGCTCACTCAGCCTATGCTAGAAGAACTCTCCCAAGCCACCACCGCAGCGCGGGGGGACGATTGGCCTGCGGCGGAAGTTTTGACACAGCAGATACAAGTCCACTGGGAGAAGGGGATGCACCACCTTCGATTCGTCCAACTGCATGACGCCATCGATGAAGTGACCCTGCTTCTCCGGGAGGCCCAGGGCTATTTGCAGGATCGGAAAACCGGAGAATATCTCTCAGCTCTGGGCAAACTCACCGGCAAGTTAGAGGCGATCCAGGAGCAGGAGCGCGTCTCCGCCGAGAATCTGTTTTAGGAAGCTTACCCACCAAGCAGCTCCCATAGTACCTTGATGAAAAAGATGCATAGGACGACGATCATCAACGGTTTTACAGCCTTAGCCCCACCCTTATCAAAGCATCGGGTGCCAATATAATTCCCCAAAATACTAAAACACCCTGCCACCAGCCCCAACAACAGAAGCACTTTCCCATTCAGGAAAAAGACCGCCAGGGCCGAAAGATTTGTCGTCAAGTTGATGACCTTGGCAATGCCGTTGGCAGAGGCAAGGGTCAGGTGTGCCAGCCCCGTCAGCATCAGGATCAAAAATGTCCCCGTGCCGGGGCCATAAAATCCGTCATATAATCCAATGACCAGGGCCACTCCCATGGCAACGGCGATCGTCTTCGAGGAAGAAAAAGCGGGGCGTTCTGCATCCAGCGCTTTTCCGCGGAGAAGGTAACATCCCGTCAGCGGCAGCACCACCAACATGATGACCCGAAACGCTGCATCCGGAATGAGCAGCGCCAGACGTGCCCCTGTGGTCGAGCCGACCAAGGCGCACATGGTGCAGAAAAGCGCCAACTTCCAGTGGATATATCCGCTGCGAGCAAAGCGCCAAGTGGCCAATGTGGTTCCCATACCAGAGCTGAGCTTATTGGTCCCAATGGCATAGTGAACCGGTAGGCCGGAGATGAGGTAGGCGGGCAGGGAGATGAGACCGCCGCCGCCGGCCATTGCGTCCACCAATCCGGCCAGAAAAACCAGAGGGCAGACGATCAAAAATTGCAGGGCAGTAAGTTCCATGTTGTCTTGGTTCATCCTCTCATGTTTCTCTGGGGCTTTAGTATGCTCTTTTTTTGTGAATTTTGCAAATTTTTTTCTGAAAGAAGTTTTCTTCGGGATTTCCTAGTGGTATAATAGAAAAAATTGGCCGATTCAGCGTTTGGCTGGACGGCTGAGAGACTAGGGAGGAACACCAACTATGAAAACTCTGTATAATGGCAAAACCAAGACCGTCCTGCTGGACGAAGCCACTGGCATCGTGAACCTGTTCTTTAAGGATTCCGCCACCGGCGAGAACGGCGTTTTTGACCCCGGATCCAATAGCGTTGGCGGCAGCGTTGAGGGTAAGGGCAAGATCGGTCTGAAGATTTCCAAGCACTTCTTCGAGCTGATGGAGAAGAACGGCATCCCCACCCACTACTTAGGCTCCGACGTGGAGCAGGGTCTCATGCAGGTCCGCAAGCTGACCGTACCCAAGCTGGAGTTTGTGCTGCGTTACTTCACTGCCGGTTCCATGTGCCGCCGCTTTACTTTGCCCGAGGGCATCGTGTTTGATCCCCCTTACTCCGAAGTTACTTTGAAGGACGACGAGCAGGGCGATCCCCTCATCACTGAGCGTCTGTGCATCATGAAGGACATGCTCAAGCCCGGTCAGTATGACGAGGCCCTGGGTATCCTGGTCAAGGTCGGCGAAGTCCTGAAACAGGAGCTGGCCACCATGGGCCTGACCCTCATCGACTTCAAAATCGAGGTCGGCTATGACGAGGACGGAAAGATGTACGTTGTGGACGAGATCACCCCTGACATCTGGCGCGTGCGCGATGAGCAGGGCAACATCCCCAACCAGATCGACTGTGCCAAGCTGATCCTGGATAAGATTTGATATTTCATTTCAAACAGATCAACATAGGGAAAATAAGAAGACTCTGCTGTAGCTCCGTTTTGGGCTTGGCAGAGTCTTTTTCTGAGAAAAAAACCAATTCTACCTCTGAGGGGTGTTCTTCTGCGTGAAAAAAGAGTAAACTCAACGCAAGCAAGGAGGTAATGCTATGGATCTGATCAAAATTGGAACGTACATCGCCGGGAAACGAAAGGCCCTCGGAATGACACAAAAACAGCTGGCAGAACAGCTTGGCATGAGCGATAAGTCGGTGTCCAAGTGGGAACGCGGAGTTTCCCATAGTTAAAGATACCACACCAAATATGACGAACCCACGCTTATACATTATCAGCCATAATAAAATGCAAGGATAGCAATTTGATACTGCTGTCCTTTTTGCATTTATGGATTAAACAAATAGATTTAGAACTCTTGTAGAACATGAGTATAAGGTTGTCAAGAAATAGTGTGTTGTTATTGGTCGGTCAACCGACTATGATATATGGTGAATATTTTGTAGAAGATTGAATGTCTGGTGACAGACGAAAAGCAGCATAAAGAATAGCGGTGAAATTCAAGCAAAGGAACCTTACATCAAATGTAAGTGGTGTATTTGTGCTTTGTGTAGTAAAATTTTAATTGTAAAAAAAACATGAACAAAAAAGAGGTGTTAAGTATGGATTATACAAAAAAACTTTTAGAAGTACGCGACCTGCACAAAGCATATTCCAAAGAAGGTGTTCCCACAAAAGCACTAAACGGAATTACCTTTGATGTTCTCAATGGCGAGTATTTGGGAATTATGGGAGCCAGCGGTTCCGGGAAAACAACATTATTGAATTGTATTGCTACGGTCATTAAACCCACCTCTGGACAAATTTTGCTCTCCGGAGCGAATATAAGTGCTTTTGACGGTGCTAAGTTAGCGGAATACCGTGGAAATAGAATTGGTTATCTGTTTCAAGACTTTGCTTTGCTTGATAATTTGACAGGCAGAGAAAATATTCTGTTGCCCTTATCCATTCACAATATAGATATTTCCATAGCCGAAAAGCGCCTAAATGATATAGCCGGATTTCTTGGAATTACTGATGTTCTTTCAAAGTTTCCGGCGCAGATGTCCGGCGGTCAAAAGCAGCGTGTAGCCGCAGCCCGTAGTTTGATTTCTGACCCGGATATTATTTTGGCTGACGAGCCGACAGGTGCATTAGATACAAAAGCCGCGCGGCTGCTCATGGAAAAGTTACGGGAAGTCAATCAATCACAAGAACGTACAATTTTAATGGTTACGCATGACCCTAACGCAGCAAGTTTCTGTTCCCGCATTTTGTTCATACAGGACGGCGTTATTTTCCATGAATTGCGTCGCAAAGTTCCGACAGAAACACGGGAAGAATTTTATGCGCGCATATTACACGTAATGGCGCAAATGGGAGGAGGGAGCGCAAATGTTCTTTAACCTTGCATGGAGAAATTCCAAACGTAGCCGCAACGAAAATCTGATTTACTTTCTGACAATGGTAACGGCGGTAGCGGCATTTTACATTGTGCTTTCTCTCGGAGCGCAGGACGTGATACGCTTTTTAAGTAGCCTTGAAAGCGACGCCGTGGAACGGCTACTTACAAACCTTTTGCCTACTGTCTATGTTTGTGCATTATTATTTGTATTTTTCCTTGTAGTATTTGCAAATAAGTATCAGCTCGAATGTCGCAGTCGGGAATTAGGGTTATATTTGATGTTTGGTATGACAAAGACCCGATTATTTACGCAAATTATGACGGAGGGGCTTATCACTTCACTTGTCGCCCTCTTGGGTGGACTTATCTGCGGTGGTTTTCTATCCGAAGTTATCAGCCTTGCAACGGCACGTTTAGTCGGACACGGTATTATTGCACATCAATCAAGTTTTTCGTTAAGCGCAGTTTTCTTTACGATATTGGGATTTTTAATTATCCAATGTGTGGCGTTGTTTATACTATGTGGAAAATTGTTTAAGAAAGAAGTTCACCAACTGCTTTATGGAGAAATGGCAAAAAAACAACACACGGGCAGCACACACGGAAGTTTGCTATCCCTTGTAATTGGTACGGCAGTTTTACTTGTTGCATACTGGGTTGCCATAGAACACTTCATGGCTGGCGGTGGTGTAATGCTGCTTGTTGCTGTCCTGCTTGGAATTGTTGGAACAATTCTTTTTATCCGTGGCATTGCTCGGCTTTTAAGTATAGTAGCTGCTTCTAACAAACGTAAAGCGACAAATGGACTTTATGTATTTACTTTGCGACAGCTTCACGAAAATGTTGTTTATAAATATATTTCAATTAGTGTTGCGTCTATTCTGATGATGCTTACCATTATGTTTATTGCAAATGGTTCTGCAACTATTATGTCGCATGGGAATGAATTAACAAGAACTTCTGCTGTCTATGATTTTACAGTAATGGGCGAAGAACAGAATATTGAACAATACCTTTCCGACGAGCAAATGCGAGTTTATGTAGCTAATCTTAACCGTATGGAAACAGGGAACATGAAACGTCCTGCTTCCGGGGAAATGAAATCCTTTGTTGACTGGTCTGTATTAAGAAAAGAGATTGTTCAAAACTTGCCAGAGGGTGTAATAGACCCTGCTACACAAGAAGCTGCCAGTTACGAATTAGGCTCACATCAACCCGCAGCCCTTAATCTGCTTGGATTTATTGATACGGGGAGTGTTGCTCCTTATATGCTCCCAGTTTCATCATATAATCGCTTGTTGGAAGCCGCAGGAGAAAAGCAAATAAATCTTGAAAATGACGAAGCTGTTTTTTACCTCAACCCGGACTTTTTAGGGAAAGCACAGGAAGATACCATTGCTCTGTTAGACAGGATTGCAGAGAACGCACAGACAAGCGGTAATGCGTTGATTTCCATTGACAAAAAGTCAGTTACACTTGTTCCGTCTGTACCAATGAAAGGGCTTACTGCGGATGAAAATGTTAAAATTGTAACCGCGTTGATTGTTTCCGACGAGATATATCATAACTATGTAGACCCGGACACGTGTTCCGTATATTGGAATTTCTGTATTCCGAATGAGCTTGTAGAAGCAAATGGGCTGATGTTGTCCGTTATGGAAGCACGTGATTTGCTGAAGCCGTCCGGTCTGTATTACGAAAGCTATCTTGATAATTTCGGGCGACAGCTATTTTATCTTATCTCCGGGAGTTACACGACTTTATATATGGGCTTTATGCTATTGATTATTGCGTGTGCATTGCTTGCTTTGCAATTCTTAACACAAATGCAATCGACAAAATTAAGATATTTGACACTCTCAATTTTGGGTGCGCAACGCGAACAGATAAAGCGGTCAATTTATAAACAAGTTTTATGGTATTTCCTGCTCCCCCTAATGTTGGCTTGTATAAGCGGTACGGTTGGTCTTTATGCAATGCAGCAACATTTATACTCTGACAGCACAAAGATCGGGCAATCTTATCCGTTGCTGATTATTATGGCATTTACTGTCGTTCTTATTATGGCAGTTTACGGTGTGGCTGTTGCGCGGACAGCTACACGGGAAATCGGAAAAATAAATTACAAGCCTAATTCATAACAGGCTTACGTGAAAGGAGGTGGTCGTATTGGCACGAATTATGGTAGTTGAAGATGATGTTTATATGCGGGAAGAACTGACGGATTTATTGAGAAAGTCGGGGTATGAAACAGTTGCGTTATTTGATTTTGAAAACGCAATATCGGAAATTGCAGAGTATTCCCCCGATTTGGTTTTACTCGACATAAATCTTCCATTTCATTCCGGCTTTGAAATCTGCAAAGAATTAAAAGCAAAGCAGATTGGAACAGCGTTGGTATTGACAGCAAGAGATAAATTGCAGGACGAACTTCACGCATTAGGATTGGGAGCTGACGACTACTTAACAAAGCCGTGTAATATGGAGCGCCTGCTTGCCCGCATTAAAAATTTATTACGACGCAAAGAGGAACAGATACGGCAAGGTTTACTGGACGGGAACGGATTTTTACTTGACCCAAACACCTTTACAATCTATGTGGGAAAGAGTTCTTCCCTCATGCCACCCAATGAGGGAAAAATATTGCTTGCGCTTTTGAAGAAAAGCCCTAATCTTGTTACCAAACATGAGCTGTGCAACGTGCTTTGGGGAACGGAAGAATACATTGACGAAAATGCGCTGCAAGTAACCTTTACGCGATTGAGGAAAACGCTCCGTGAATTTGGTCTTGAAGATCGGATAGAAACAGTACGCGGGCAAGGCTACCGCTTGAAAGAGCAGGTGCGATTATGAAGAAGCTAAAAATACTTTTAACATATATTTCCTCTAATCGTGTATGGATTATTACACTTGCCTGTTTGGACTTGTTCTTTATATTCCTTGCTTGGCTGGCTAATCCCGATTATTTTATCAACTATGTTGCATTGATAATTTTTGTATCATTTGCCGCACTTGCTATTCCTCTTGCTATATCAATCAGAAAACGCAACAGGGCAGACGTTATTTTTCGGCGTTTTCTATTGGAGCCGGACGATACCAACGAATACTTACTGTGTGAAGCTGTTCCCGCAGTATTACGCCCTTATATCTGTGAATTGGGGCAGCATTTGAGGACGCAGCAGGAATATATCAACGAACAGAAAATTACAGTTACAGATTATGAACACTACATTGAAAATTGGGTACATGAAATCAAAAAACCGCTATCCCTTATGACCTTGCTACTGGACAATCGAAAAGATGAAATGTCCCCTTTGGTTCATACCCGTATGCTGTATGTACGCGACCATACCCGACAGGATATAGAACAAATTCTATACTTTTCAAGGCTTGGGGCTACTCATAAGGATTACTTTTTTGAGCCGCTTTCAATTCTTGAAACTTGTCGTGAAGCAGTTGAAGATAATTTAACGCTTCTTGAAGAAGCTGGATTTTCTGTTGAATATACCGAAAACGATGCTCAAGTGATTTCTGACAAAAAAGGTTTGATGTTCATTTTAGGACAGATAATCAGCAATAGTGTGAAATATACGGGGAACAATCCTGCTCCTCGACTTCTCTTTTCCATTGCTGATAGTGCGGATAATGAACAGATTTCTTTATCTATGAAAGACAACGGCACAAGCATACCGTTGTCTGACTTACCTTTTGTTTTCGACAAGGGGTTTACTGGAGATACGGGCAGTTACCTTAGTCGTTCTACGGGTATGGGATTATACCTTGTTCAGAAAATGGCAACTGACCTGTCTATCACGGTGGAGCTAAAAAACAATTCTTGCGGTGGAACAACTGTAACCTTGACGTTCCCGAAAGTGGAGCGTCCATTTGGGAGGTAATGAAATGCAGTTACAAAACGAAACAATAAAAGAGCGCACGCCAATAAAAGGCTTGCTCATTGATTGGTTGATTATATTTGGAACATATCTTTTTATCCGTGTATTCTTCGCCCTCTTTGGGCTTCATCAGAATATTGTCCTTTTGGGCTGTTGCCTTGCGATATTGCCATATCTTTTGGGGGCAGTATATTTACAGAAATCCCACAAGCAATGTCCATTATGGCTTTCTGCATTGGCTATTTTAATACCGTCCATTGTTGAAAAGGTAGCGATATATTTATTTGGTGCGTACTTATACAATTTAAGCCCGATAAATGTTTTAGGAGTTATGGAAGCGATTAAGAGTAACGCGCCATACACAAACCTCATTAAAAATCAATCAGCACAGAATTTAATCAATCTATCATATTTTAATTGGACATACATTCTATGCAGTATAGCTATTTCTGTTTTGGTTATCTTGCTTTTACATCAGACAAAACAGAAAAGTAATAAAGGATAAAGAGAACTTTTTGAAATTGACATAGTATGAAGCATCTGCCACTCGACAGCAAAAGAAAAAAGCCGTCGTACAGCAGATATAAAGAGTTAATTGTGAGGTGAAAATATGGGAAATTAGCTGTATTTGATATATCTGAATCCGGCAGAGCGATTGGAGAAAAGTTGATACTTCTGCTTGATGAAAGGCAACAGGAGGAGCTTGCACAGTATCTTCTTGAAAGGACAACGAAAACAAGAACTGAAACTATGTGTTTTCACTTAAAGCACAACTGGAAGCAAGACAGTCCGCTTACGGAATTTCAAGAGGGCGATTTATACATCTGTCTGGAATACAGGCGTGTGATTGTTCATGAGCAGGAAATCGCCCTGACTATAAAAGAGTTCGACATCCTGCTTCTGCTCATTATGAACCCGAACCGGGTATTTACCTATGAGGTTATCATGGATTTGGTTTGGAACGAAGATTACACCTACTATTCCCGGAAAGCCATCAATAACCATGTATGCAATCTGCGGAAAAAGTTAAAGACAGAACCGGGCGATCCTGATTATATCAAAAGCGTTACCGGTATCGGATATAAATTTGCACTGCCATAAAGCTGACAAACATTTTTTAATAATCTGTCAGCTCCACAATTACATTACTCTGCTGATACAGCCAGTCCGTAAATTCTTTCGGGCTGGCTGTTCCTGTTTTTACAGCCTTTTTTCTCTGTAAGGCTTCTTTCTTAAAGTCGGCAAAGGCAGCCTGTATTTTTTCCAGACGGTCAGCCGGAAAGCCTGCGGTATTTTTTACCCGG
>OFMO01001334.1_pt1 | contig 16360 bp, 19 predicted proteins | sample 1541821 | NCBI WGS metagenome assembly OFMO01 (sample SAMN04209253, study PRJEB22552) | human gut metagenome | biome: gut; material: feces | host: Homo sapiens | place: USA: Oklahoma | reverse complement strand
CTTTTGTACTCCGCTCCCACCGTCTGAAACAGTTTTTTATAATAATCTTTGGAGAATTCTCCTTTCAGGGCATTGGCCCAGCTTCCGCTAAGAGGCGGCATATCGTTTTCTACCTCCTTTTACAGGCGGACCGGCACATTACGGCCTGCCAGATATTCTTTGACTTCACGAATTTCCAGTTCTTTGTAGTGGAACAGGGATGCGGCGAGGGCTGCATCGGCTTTTCCTTCGGTTAAGGCATCATAAAAATGCTCCAGCGTTCCTGCGCCGCCGGATGCGATGACCGGGATGCCGACGCTCTCTGCGATCGTTCTTGTCAGCTCGATATCGTATCCCGCCTTTGTTCCGTCGCAGTCCATGCTGGTGAGCAGAATTTCTCCGGCTCCGAGGCTCTCGGCTTTTTTCGCCCACTCGACGGCGTCGATGCCGACATCGATCCGGCCGCCGTTTTTGTAGATATTCCAGCCGCTTCCGTCAGCTCTCTTCTTCGCATCGATCGCAACGACCACGCACTGGCTGCCAAATTTCTGCGCCGCATCGTGGATCAGCTGCGGATTGTTGATTGCGGAGGAGTTGATCGAAATTTTGTCGGCTCCCTCGCGGAGCAGCATCTTGAAATCGTCTACGGTACGGATTCCGCCGCCGACGGTGAATGGGATGAAGACGTTTGCTGCTACTTTGCGCACCATATCGATGACCGTTCCTCTCTGATCGGAGGAGGCGGTGATGTCGAGGAACACAACTTCATCGGCTCCTGCCTTGTCATACGCTTTTGCAATCTCCACCGGGTCTCCAGCATCTTTTAAATCGACGAAATTAACGCCTTTTACGACTCTTCCGTTTTTTACATCCAGGCATGGGATAATTCGTTTTGTAAACATCGCTTAGTCCTCCTCTCCAATTTCCGCAAAATTTTTCAGAATGGCAAGTCCAAGATCTGAACTCTTTTCCGGGTGGAACTGGCAGGCGAACAGATTTCCTTTTTCCACGGATGCATGGATGTGTGTACTGTACTCTGTCGTTGCTTTTATAATTTCCTCCTCTTCTGCTTTCAGATAATAGGAGTGGACAAAGTAGACGTAAGACTCCTGCGAGATGCCTTTGAATAAGCGTCCCTCGTTCTGCAGATGGATGGAATTCCAGCCCATGTGTGGAATCTTTAAGCCCTCTTTGTCCGGAATCCGAAGGATTTCTCCTTTTAACAGGCCAAGGCCTGCAACGCCCGGGCTCTCTTCGCTGCGTTCAAACAGGATCTGAAGTCCGAGGCAGATTCCAAGAAACGGAGTCCCTTTTTCTACGATTTCATGAATAACCGGCACCAGATGATAGCGGTTCAGATTTTCCATCGCATCTCCAAAGCTGCCGACACCCGGCAGAACGACGTGATCTGCGCGTTTTAACACGTCTGGATCCCTGGTCAGTACAACCTCTTTTCCAAGGCTTTGAAAGGCTTTTTCCACGCTTTTTATATTTCCGGCATCATAATCAATCAGTGCAATCATAGGTGGATCCTCCTCGTTTGTTATTTCAGTCCACGCCCCCTGTCATTGGGGGCATCTCTGCTGTTCTTTTGCAAACAGTACACTTCATTCTAACATACCGTTTTCTAAAATTCAAATTTTGAAGGTTATAAAATTATACAAAAATGCAGAAATTCTTAAGATTTCTATAGAGAACCCCGGAAATGCTTTATTTATAGGCGTTTCCGGGGTTTTTCTCTGCTCCGTGGTAAGATTTTGGTAATAAATGGCGTTATTTCGTCTGCAAAAGGTCAAGTTTTTCCGCAACCTCGCTTTGCTTTGACGGGAACAGGTGCGCGTAAATGTTGAGCGTGGTAGAAACATTCTCATGCCCCAGACGCTCCGAGATCAGCAGGACGGAGAAACCAAGCTCGATCAACAGGGACGCATGGGAATGGCGCAGGCCGTGCAAGCGAATAGGCTTTACACCTGCTTTCTTTGTGTGGGACCGAAAGGCATCTGTATAGCAGGAATGTGAGTAAGGGAAAATTCTTGTGTCTGCGTCCGGCTGGTATATTTTGTTGATGTATTCTTGAAGAGCCGCACAAAGGAACTTCGGTATCGTTATTGTTCGGTTTGCTTTTGGGGTCTTTGGCGTCGTTATCATCTCAACGCCATATTTTCTATGATACGTTTTCGAAATGGTAATAGTGCCCGCTTCGGTGTCGACGTCTGAAGCAGTGAGCGCTTGCAGCTCCCCGATTCTCATTCCGGTATAGTACAGGGTGAGATACGCCATCCGGAACGGATCAGCCGCGTCAAAGGTTGAAAGAAAACGGTCAAATTCTTCTTTCGTCCAGAAGTTCAGCTTCTTCTTGTGCTTTACGGGCGTATTGCCCACAACCTTACAAGGATTCACTGACAACCCATAAAAGCGCATAGCAAAATTAAACACGCCGGATAACTCGACAAAGAGATCATGCCTATAGCCATCTGAGAGCGGCTTATTCTGGGCGCTGATGGCTGTTTTAAGGTACCCTTGCCAATTCCTTACATCAACCGGCATGATGGCATTGATGGGGCGATTTCCGAATACAGGGAGCAGCCAGGTATCAACCCGCATCTTATGCACTCGATAGGTTGCAAACTTTGTATTCTGCTCCTTGTCCTTCAGATACAGCTCAGAGAGCGTAGAAAACGGCATGTCTGGTTGTGCTGCCTGCCGCTGCAGAAAGTCCCGTTCCCATTCCTGTGCATCCTTCTTGCGCTCGAATCCGCGCTTTTTCTTCTGCTTTCTGGTTCCGGTCCAGTCGGTATAGTAGAAAATGCAATACCAGTTTTTTGTTTTATTGTCGTAATATGACGGCATAAAATCCTTCCTTCCATTCTGGCCGGGGGCGGTGGCTTAAAAATGAAAGGCTGGTTGTATAGTTGAGCGGTTCTGCTCCCACTGATCGGGCGGGGAACCGTTCTTTTTTTGAGTTTCAAACGAACATATGTTAGATAAAAGAGGGGTGAACGTTTCGGACATCCCTTGCGATTTCCAGTTTGCCGAACATACGTTAGATACTTCTGAACTATCAAAACGCTGAACGAGTCGTTCACCGTCTGCAGGTGTCGAAAATTGGACGGTGTAAAACTGGGGTTTTCTGGAGTAGTTGGGTGCAAAGAACTTTACACCCTGCTGTTTTCTGCAGTCCTGCGGGGCTGTCAGTCATTTCTGACTAAGAGTTTTTTTCATTTCTGGAAGAAACCCCACGTCATCGAGACGAACCCCGGCACGGGCAATTTATCCCATTTTTGGGAAAAACCTCAAATGTGGGATATACTCAAAAATGAGTAAAACTTGCTTTCCATTTTTGGAAAGCGCCTGCTTCTGATATTGCCTGCTCAAAAATGAGCAACCAATATTGCTTCCCGTTTTTGGGAAGCGAACTGCTCCACCGGTTCCGGTATTGGTATTCCCGAAATGAAAAACCAATCTTGTTTGCAAACCTTGTTTACCAACTTGCTCAAAAATGAGCAGGTTGCAAGACTTATGCTCAAAAAAGAGCGAAAGTGCTTTTCAAAAATGGAAAACGGTTCACTCTTCCTTTATGACGACTCGCCGCCGTATTGCTGTTGAGCTGCTCCCGTACTGTATGGAGCAGATGGGGTAACGCTTCGTGACTCCATGGGGTGACTTGATGCAGTCCCGATTCTGGACCCCATGAGATGCCGAAAATTCGGCGGCTTCTGTGGACTTGATAACGAAACGTTATTGAGTTTAGGCGCTCCCTTGTTTTGGGGGAGTCCTCAACCTGCGTACTTGTTGGTACGGTGGTCGTCATCACGACGGACGCCCTAAAGCGGGGCCTCCTTTGCCGGGATGCGTCCTGCTCCACGCCGGTTCTTTGCTTTGAAAGGGTGTCGCGGTTTGCTACTCCCTTATTTGTTCCACTTTGAATCATCGTTCATGATATCAAGATCGTGTTGAATATCTTCCGGCGTTTGTTCCACATCGGTGCGGGCGTGTGCCGCCAGAATCTCCTCTTCGTGCCGGTGGGTGGGAGCAGTTGCCCGCTTTGGTGCCGGTATGTCATCCCATTCGGAATCATCCTGCATAATGCTTTCAGCGTTCCGCCGCTGTTCTGGCGTTGCTCCCATGTCGTGGGCAGCGTTTAAAAATGTCTCTTCTTTTGGTGGGCGTTTGCTTTTTACAAACTCTACAAACTGCTCTATTTGCCTCAACTCTTCGGGCGTGAATTTATCGCCCTCAAAGTGAGCGGCTATTGTTATAGGTTTTTGCGGCTCATCCCAACCCATTAAATAGGCTGGTGTAATTCCAAGAATTTTTGCAAGCTTTTCTATACTTTCAGCATTCGGTTCTCTTTTTCCAGTTTCCCAATTGAATATAGCGTTTTGTGATACGTCCATAGCTTTGGCAAGTTCGCTTTGCGTCATTCCCTTTTGCATTCTTAATGTTTTTAAACGAAAGGCTAATTTCGACATGCTAAAATCCTCCTTACATTTAATATAGCAAAAAGGTGTAAAAGTTTCAATATTTATATTGACAATATAGCAAAAAGGTGTAATACTACAATAGGCAACACCGAAACGGTGTTAAGGAGGTGATAAGTTGAAAGTTGATAGACAAAAGTTAGAGCTTGCAATGGCGCGGGCTTGCATGAGCACTAGCGACCTTGTAAAGGCTGCCGAAATGCCACGCCCGACCTTTTGCAATATTCTTGCAGGAAAAGGCGTCCGCCCTGGTACTGTTGGACGACTTGCAAGAGCGCTCGGCGTTGATGTGACCGAAATTCTCGAAACTGAAAAACTAAACTGAAGCGCCGGGGGCGGTGGCTTAAGGATGAAAGGCAACCCGTAGAAGCGTTTTTTCACTCTCAGAGCAGTGCAGATATAGAAATATATGCCTATCACGGTTTAAAGCCGAAATTCGGGCAAATAGCGCGTGATCCGGGGCACAGAACGCAGAGCCGGGAGCAGGACACGACAAGAAAGAAGGAGGTGCCAGCATGACAGACAAGCAAATTTGCCGATATACGGCACTTGTGGCGCGTAAAGCTGAAATATACAGCCGGTATAGTGGAATCCACTGGAAGCCCGAATATGGCGCGGAGCTGGAGAAAATAAACCGCGAACTTTCAGAACTCCGCCCACTGGTAGAGCAGGAACATCAAAAGAGGAAGGAGGGGCAGGGATGCACAAACAATTTATGACGGCCGCAGAGGTCGCAGAGACAATGGGCGTTTCCCTCGGTAAGGCCTACGAGCTGATCCGGGGCATGAACAAAGAGCTGCAGGACGCGGGCTATCTTACGGTGTCCGGGAAAGTTCCAATCAAGTTCTTTGAAAAGAAATACTTCGGCTTTGAAGCGGAGCCGGGAGCAGTACAGAAGCAGGAGGGCATATCTTGACAATTAAAGAATTTGCAAACGAAGTCACGGCGGAGTTTGAGGAAAGTAAAATAGTGCCCGCGCCGCTGGTCGAAGATAACCTGCGGCTGATCCTAAATAACTTTGATTCTCTCAATGAATACATAGAACAGGACGTTTTAAGCGCACTGCTCCACAGGATGGACAAACTCACCGGCGATTACAAAGAGATTATTGATCTTTTCTTTGAGAAGCAAAGGCGGAATCTTGCGGAAATCGAGCCAGTGCAAGAGACAGTCACCAGTGAAAACGGCAAATTGCATACAGTGCAGGCGCCGAACGTCAAAATGACGACGATTGACAACGTAGAAGAAAAAGAGCCGGACTGGCTTATAACGAATTACATCCCCCGTTATCAAATAACCTCTCTTGCAGGTGATGGCGGCAGTGGAAAAACAACGGTGTGGTGTGCTCTGGCGGCAGCGATCAGCAGCGGGAGCAGCTCTTTCTTGACGGAAGAAATGGTTCCGGAAGATTTCGGAGCGGCAAAACCGGAAAAGGTCATGTTCTTTTCGGCGGAGGATTCCGCAGAATATACCTTGCGGCGCAGACTTCGGAAGAACGGAGCAAACCTGCAGAACATTCTTTCTATTGACATCGCAGACGACCGGTTTAAACTCGTGAAATTCAACAGTCCATTTCTTGAAGCACTTTTGAAGGAGTACAGACCGGCGCTTTGCATTTTCGACCCGATCCAGGCATTTGTACCGCCAGAAATCCACATGGGCGACCGAAACGCAATGAGAAACTGCCTTGCGTCGCTGATCGGATACGGTGAGAAGTACGGCACGACGTTTTTAATCGTTGAACATGCAAATAAACAGTCTGGTGTCTGGGGACGAAAGCGGATTGCAGACAGCGCCGATATTTGGGACATCAGCCGATCTGTTATCATGGCAGGCGAAACCAACGAAAAGGGAATCCGGTACTTATCACACGAGAAATCAAACTACGGACCCACGGCAAGCTCTATCCTTTACGCCATTGACGAAGAAGTGATTCGGTATAAAGGGCAGACTGATCGGAAAGACAAAGATTTCGTTACGGCCGTTGATTATTCAACCAGGCAGGCACCACAGAGGGAAGAAGCCGAAAACTTTATTCTGGAGTTTCTGCAGGATGGAGAAAAAGAGGTTTCCGAACTGGATGACATGGCCGCGGCTATGAGCATCGGTAAAGGTACATTGAAGAGAGCAAAGACGCAGCTCCGGCAGGATGGAAAAATAAAGACGTGGTCATCTGGCTACGGACAAGGCAAGAAGTTTTATATCTCTTTACTGGACACCCCCTCTACAGCCAGTGAATAAGTGATTCAGTAAATAAAAAACTCAGTATTTATAAGGGTTTCATTTATTGAACACAAGTGTTCAGTAAGCAATAAAGTGTCGAGTAAAGAGCTATTTATTGAACACAAGTGTTCAGTAAGCGGAAGCCGCATAAATAAAGGCTTTCCGCCTTACTGCATCATTTCGCCACTGTATATAAGGGAGGGTGTCCAGTAAGGAACCAGTAAGCACGATAGGAAGGAGCAGGACATGGTAACAGAAATTCATATTTTCAACCGGAAGATCGAAGAAGTGCAGCAGCGCATTGTTGAGCTGTTCACAGAGGACGAACGCATGTGGGGAAAGGTGCCGGTGTATGTCCACGAAAACGAGGGTGTGAGCAGAAACCCGATTCTTTTATCAAACATTTATAAATTAGATGCGGATGAAGCAAGGGTTCCACTGATCGAAAGCTTTGGAGAGCGCAATGTGCGCTTTACTGCTGATCTGCCAGCACACACGCCGGAACTAGACGGGCGGGCGTTTGAGGGAATGGGGACCTATTTGGAGCGGATCGCGGACTCTCTGGAAGCAATCGCGGAATATTTGTGCAGTGAATAAAAAAGTCCCCTGTGCAGGAAATCGGCAGCACAGGGGCACTTCGAAAGGTATTCGTTTCTCCGACCGCATTATAGCACGGAACCGGCGGACAGGGCAAGCGGAGCGTTGGGAGCAGGGCTGCTACTCGGCATCGCGCTGCATTCGCTGTTCAACGGCCTTTTTGATATAGCCGTTTACTGACTCGCCCGCCGCTTCTGCCGCAGTTTTGATTTCTATATACTTTCCTTGCTGAACATCCAACGGGATGCGCTTTAGCCTTGATTTTGCATATTGAATATCATACTTTGCTTTTCTAGCACTTTTTGAAGGAATATCGTCGGTAGAATCATCGTCAACACTATGAGTATAAATGGGGCGTTCACGTTTATCTATTATATTCGAAACATACGTTGCCATTTGGGTATTTGGTGTGCAATGCTCAAGAGTTTTCAAAAGATCTTCTTTAGGGCAGCAGGTAGTAGGGGCCTTATTGTATCCGTGCTTGATTACGTCGTATAAATCAATAAAATACTTTTCTCTTCCGAACATATCAAACTGATTTGAACCAGATGGAAGCTTTTCCAGTATTTCTACTCGAAAGGTGTCACCAAGTTCAATATCATCTTTGATAGCCCTTAGGGGATGGTATTTATGTTGCATGGAGCCGCGCGGTGCTGAGCGTTGCCATCGTGGTTCTTGCGTTTGTGCTCAAGAAGATCAGCGACCGCATCGCAGAACGCCGCGAGGAGCAGGAAGAGTGGGAAGAAGAACGCCGGAGCCGTGCCTTTGCGGCGTGGATCCGCACCGGATCACTGAAAGGATGATTCAGATTTCAGGTTTTTTCAGGTTTTGCTGACCGAACGAATTGTTCTGTCAGTGTTGGGAGCAGGTGCGGCGCTGCCGGATCAGAAACGCCTGCTCCACATACCGACATTTCCGACACCCTAAAAAAGGGGGCATTGCTTCGGCGACACCTTCAAAGGGGCGGACATTTTAGGGGCATCCTTTGCAGGGGTGTACCTGCAGGTACATGGCACACGTTGCCGCAGATTTCGCAGTCCCTAAAAAGACAAGTGTACTTGATGTACAGTTGTGCCTGGTAGAAAATAGGTGTATGCTCAATACACGAAGAAAGGGGTTGGATTTTATGAAAGATACGTTAAACATGCCGCCGCATGAGAGAATAAAGCTTTTGAGAAAAGGCGAGCAGGTTTTATGCAAGAAATGCAGGAAAGGAATCATGCGGCCGGTCGGCGATTATGAGAAAACCAATACTTTTTCCTGCGATTACTGCAAAAGTCAGTTGATAATTGACTGAGTAAAGGCGGCAGATGTCAACAAATGCCTACCGCTTGCCTGCTTTACAACCGTACCCGATAGTACGCTTGTTGCCCTTCTGGGGAAGGTGTTGGTGCACTGGATCCAGACGGCAGCCGTTGCGCCGGCGCAATTTATGTACACGAGAACGCGCGCACGAAGAAGTTATATAACACGGTATGCGCGTATAATAGGCTTTTCGGGTTCTGCCGGGCTTTCCAGTCCTTCCGGAAACGGTGCTACCAACACCAGAACCGGACGACCGGAGCCGCCCTGCTCCACAACATTCCCCAGAATGATACCAGTTCAGCATTGGAGCAACAGAGCCTTGAAAAGCTACGTTCTGGCCCTTATGGGAGCGATACGCCAATATCAAAGCCATACGGCCGGAACCTGTCAAAACCCAACATTGCGCCGGTTATATAGTCTTCCAACTCTTTCCAGAAATGAAACAGTTGAAAACGAAGCGAATACGGCAAACGTTGCGAGCGAAAGCGAACGTTCGGAAGCAATCAGAAAACCACGAATGCGCAGAAATGCTCAGAGTCGTAAATACTAGAAAATACTACATTCTCAAAGTTTATTGCAACCGTGGAACTTTTCACGCTTGTACATGAAGCGAGCGGAAATGACAAGGTTTTACAAGGATTATCAAAGCGTAGGCAAACCTACGGTTGTAAACAATGGTGCAAAAAGAGATACAGAGAGGAGCCAACCATGGTAAAGATTAAAATATCCTATGAGACACCGGACGAGCTGGAAGAGGTGCTGCGACTGCTCCACCCGGTAACTTCTTCGTATAAGGTGGCAAAGTGCCAGAATGGGGCATATAAACGCGCATACGTAGAAGTGGCAATTAACCGACAGCAAAACGGTGGAGAAGTCCAAAAGTATTAGGGGTTGAAATCTATAAGAGCAGTTAAGAAAAGTTAAGGTTTGGGGTATAGAATATGCTGACAAATGCAGACCTGCACACTTATAAGAAATGTTAACAAATGCTAACCTTGAAAACTTATTATTGCGAGAAACCGGGGACAGGTGGTATAATGCAAACCAGCAAACAAAAGTACCCCTGCAGGTTTCTTTCATCCTTCTGCTTGTCCTGCGGGAAGCCGATTTTTGAGGGCGTGGGAATGGTTAAGAATGTCAGTACATGGCGTTTTTTCAACTGCTCCCGCGCCCTTTTTGTTTGCTGTTTCTTCATTTATTCATAACGAGAAGCCCGTGGAATGATCCCCACGGGCTTTTGACGTATTCAAAGTGTATGGAGGTTGCCGAAGCATGACGAATGAAATTCTTGTTGAACTGATCCAGGCGGGCGAAAACACCGCTGATAATATGCAGAAGCTATGGGAGCAGAACCGGGGCATGATCTGGAAGCTCGCCCAGCAGTACCGGAACAAAGCAGAAATAGAAGATCTTATGCAAGAGGGATTCATAGGCCTATGCAACGCCGTGGACGCATGGCAGCCAGATGCCGGGGCTTCTTTCCTGCATTATGCCGTGTTCTGGATCAAGCAGGGAATGCGGCGGTATATTGACGACTGCGGGTATACTGTGCGCATTCCGGTAGGCCAGCGGGAGCGGATCGGGAAGTATAACCGCATCTGTCAGCAGTACCGGGCAAAGCTGGGGCGTGATCCGCAGGACTGGGAAGCGGCGCGCCTGCTGGGTGTCAGTATGGCGGTATTGGAGCAGACGAAAGCCGATCAGCACCGCACGCAGATAGTCAGCCTTGATAAAACGGTAGGCGATGAAGAGGGGACAACCATTGCGGAGCTTGTACCGGCACCAGAAAACGGCTTTTCTGAGGTACTCGACAAAATACAGGGGGAGCAGCTCAAAGCGGTCATCTGGCCTATTGTTGACGCTCTGCCGGGCAAGCAAGGGCCTGTTATCCGGATGAGATACGAAAACGGTTATACACTGCGGCAGATCGGGGAGACGTTGGGAACCACGCCGGAATCTGTGCGCCAGACAGAGAACAAAGCGCTGCGGGAGCTTCGGCAACCCAGCCGACGGCGTTACCTGCTCCCATTCTTCGCTGATGATGACCGGATAAGGAACAGCGCCATGCAGGGAACTGGCGTGCACACGTTTAACTATACATGGACCAGCAGCACGGAGCGGGTCGCCCTGGATGCCTGGTAATGAGTTGGTAATAGAAAGTTGCAAAAATAGGAATAGAGAGCATCAAAAGACAAAAACGAAAGAAAAAGATAATGAAAAATAAAGGAATTACAGAGTGAAAAACAGCAATCTAATTCTTAAGATTTCTTTTACTCCCGCTCCTTTCTTTCTTTTTATACTGGACAAATGGCGGGCATCACGCTACAATAAGAGCGTTGCACTAAGAAGCGATAACATTTTGTGAAAAACGAGAGGTGTATATGATTACCAAATATCTGATTGTATTTTTGATTTCCATGGTTCCGCTCATCGAGCTGCGTGGTGCGATTCCGTACGCGGTAGCTTTCCATATTCCGACGCTTCCGGCCTATCTGATCGCCGTCATCGGAAATATGCTTCCGGTTCCGATTATTTTCCTGTTCGCTCGAAAGGTTCTTGTCTGGGGATGTGATAAAAAGTATATCGGAAAGTTCTTCACCTGGTGTCTGGAAAAAGGCGAAAAAGGCGGGGAAAAACTGAAAGCAAAAGCCGGTCGCGGACTTCCGCTCGCCCTGCTGCTCTTCGTCGGCATCCCGCTCCCGGGAACCGGCGCATGGACCGGCACACTGGCCGCAAGTATCCTCGATATGGACTTTAAGACCAGCGTTCTCGCCGTCATGGGCGGTGTTCTCCTCGCAAGCGTCATCATGCTGCTTGCAAGTTCCGGCGTATTCGGGGCAATTGGAGCGCTTCTGACGTAAACGGCTCTGCTTCCGTTTCAATTCCATAAAATTTGGCTTACAGCCGCACAGATTTGTTTTTCCGATCTGTGCGGCTGTTTTTGTATAGCTTTTTTCTAACAGAAATTTTCCCTGCTGTTTCCTGTTCATGTTTTTCCGGATCGAATTCTGTTTCTTTTCTTCCAGTATCTTCTTGTGCTATTTTCATTTTTCCTCTTGAACATTCGTTCGATTTGTGTTACACTTCCTTTATCGAACAGTTGTTCTCTTCGTAAAATACCTGTTATCTTATTGTTTTACTTTTATTCGTATTCATTTGGACATAGAAAGGAATTTTTCTGCCATGCAGTTATCATCACAAACACTTTCTCTCTCCGAGAAGCTGAATCTTCTCGCTGACGCGGCCAAATACGACGTTGCGTGCACTTCCAGCGGTGTGAACCGTGCCGGAAAACAGGGACATCTCGGCAATTCGGTCTCCTGCGGTATCTGCCACAGCTTTTCTTCCGACGGACGCTGTATCTCTCTGTTGAAAATTCTGCAGAGCAACGACTGTATCTACGACTGTAAATACTGTGTCAACCGCGCCGGGAATGACCGGCAGCGCGCCACGTTTACACCGGAGGAGGTCTGTACACTCGTCACGGAATTTTATCGCCGAAACTATATTGAGGGACTCTTTTTAAGTTCCGCCGTCTGCAAAAATCCTGCCCATACGATGGAGCTCATGTACCGCACTCTGCATCTTTTACGTAATCGTTACCGCTTTAACGGCTACATCCACGTCAAAGCTATCCCGGGCGCACCCGCCGAGCTGATCGAAAAGACCGGCTATCTCGCCGACCGCATGAGCGTCAATCTGGAACTCCCGACCGGAGAAGGGCTGCAGAAACTGGCCCCGCAGAAGACACAGAAAGCGATTTTAAAACCCATGCGCCAGATCCAGTCCGGTATTGTAGATTACCGGCTGACCGCAGGGAAAAGTGCTTTTTTAGAGCGTTCCTCGGGAAACCGCTATCTCTCCCACTCCATTTTCGATACACGAAAGCAGATTTCCGCCTCCGCTGCCGATCTGGGCTGGATCTCTTCTTCCTCCGCGCGGTCGCTGCCGGAAAAGGAACGCTCTGCTCCCTTCGTTCCTGCCGGCCAGAGCACGCAGATGATCATCGGTGCGACAAAGGAAAACGATTACCAGCTTCTCTCCACCTCACAGCTTCTCTACCAGCAGTATGACCTGAAGCGCGTCTTTTACTCCGCCTACATTCCGGTCAACGAGGATTCCGCCCTGCCCTCACGTGAAACCAAGCCGCCGCTTCTTCGGGAACACCGCCTTTATCAGGCAGACTGGCTGCTCCGTTTCTACGGTTTTCAGGCGGATGAACTGCTCGATGAAGCCCACCCGAACTTCCATGCACAGCTCGACCCGAAATGCGACTGGGCACTGCGCCATATGGAGCTGTTTCCGGTGGAAATCAACACGGCTGAGTATGCCGACCTTCTGCGCGTTCCCGGCATCGGGCCGAAATCGGCCATGCGGATTGTAAAGAGCCGCAGAAGCTCCCATCTTTCCTTTGAGCACCTGAAAAAGATCGGTGTGGTGCTGAAACGCGCCAAATATTTTATCACCTGCGAGGGAAAAATGATGTATCACATGCGGCTGGAACAGCAGTTTCTGACCCGGCAGCTCACAGGAGAGGAAGCCGCCTCCAACTGGGAGGTTTCCCATCCGGAACAGTATCAGCAGCTTTCTCTGTTTGATGCTGCCGTACCTGGGCATATATAATCCCGGGCGTTCTTCTCACGGAAAAGCCTTTTTGCTGTATCTGCGCTTTTTTGCAGAAGGCTGTTGTCTGTATCAATTGATTTCAGAAAGGATTTTATTATGACTGTTTACACCTGCAGCCCGGATCTTGCGTCAATCCTGACCTGCATCTATGAAGCCTGGAATTCCCGTGTCGGCTACCGCAATGTACGGCTGATGACGGAACCAGTCGGCAATCTGGAGCTGTTCTGCGATTACTGCCATGTTGAGCCGGACACAGAAAAAGCCGCCAGCGTCACGCGATCCATTCAAAAGAAGATCGGCGCAGCAGCCTGGCGGCTCGTCTATCTCTGTGCAATGTCCGAGAGAAGCGACGCTCCCGACATCATTTATCGTTTTCTGCTCTACGGCTTTTCCTATGGAAAGGATACTCTGCATATGCTGCAGGAACCGGCGGTATTCCACGCTTTTGAAGTTTCCCGTCAGGTCACAAATGAAGCGCATTCGTTCCGGGAATTTATCCGTTTTGCAAATATTTCCTCCGGTTTTCCGATCCTGGTCTCGCATATTTCCCCGAAAGCTAATGTGCTGACCCTGGTCGCTCCCCATTTTTCTGACCGGCTCCCCTCAGAAAACTGGATGATTCTCGATGATAACCGGCAGCTTGCCGTCGTGCATCCCGCTGACCGGCCCTTTTATCTGACCCGTCTTTCTCCGGGTGAAATAGAACGCCTTTCCCTCACGGAATCCACTTTGGATCCTTACGAAGAACTCTGGAAAGGATTTTTCACCGCAATTGCCATCAAAGAGCGTTCCAATCCCGACTGTCAGCGTACGCATCTGCCGCTCCACTACCAGAATCATATGCCGGAATTTAAAAATCTTTAGAGTCTTAGAATTTTTCCAGCTGTTCCATGTTCAGCACAAACACAGTACAGCCTCCTGTCTGGGTATCAATCGGAACAGAGTAATTTCCGCCCGGGCAGAAGTTTCCGCTTTCCATCGGGGTGGCCGCATAGGTAACTGTTTTCCGAAGCCCTGCTTCCTGTTTTAAGATCGCAAGCACAGCGTCGAGCTTATGATCATCGGTTCCGATCAGCAGTGTTGTGTTCTTCTCCTTCAGGAAACCGCCGGTCGTGGCAAGCTCCGTCACAAAAAAGCCTTTTTTGTTCAACTCGGCAATGGTGTCTGCCTCGTCCTCTTTCCGTAATACAGCAACAATTAACTTCATACAAATTCCTCCTCGCATCCTCCGGTCAAACGGATTCTGATTTTTGAAAAGTCAGCTGCTTATGCCGTATGGCACATTGCATTTTTCTGTTTTCACAGTAAAAATAGCATAATATCACGGAAAAAGAAAGTCTTTTTTTACTTTTTCACTTCAAATCCGTATGACACGGTTCCATTTTCGAATACCGCGTCCACTTCGTAGATGTAGCCGGCCTCGGCTCCCGGAATGCTCCAGCTCTCCGCATGCTCCACAGAAACGCTTTCTCCCTCCGGGTAACCATTGCCAAAGTTCTGCCCCCGGTCTTCGGCCGGCCATCTTTCTGCTGTGACAGAATCCGGCTCCTCCGAGAAGACAAGCTCCAGATCGGTTTTTCCTTCGTCATTTTCTATATTCAGATCACTCAGTTCCGTCCATTCCAGAATGAACGCACTGTCCGCAACGACGTTCTGACCATTGCCGTCCTCATCAACATAAGACCAGGTATAACCTCCCTGTGTTGCCATAGCTGTCACCTGGGCATTTGGCTGTGTGTAGCACAGATTCAGAAACGGAATTTCCGATGGATCCTTTTCCGGCAGAATCTGGGAAAGTTCCTCATCGAATTTTTCTGCATCCGCCTCCGTACCGCCGCTGATTCTTATAATACGGCTGATACCCGGATATTGTCCCGGATAGGAGTTCAGCATAATACCGTCGCCCTCCACTTGAAGAAAATCTCCTTTTTTGATCTCGGACGGATCAATGGCATTTCCATTTTCATCGTAAAGTGTGTCGGACGGTGTATGTGTCACATAGATGTTTCCGTGTTCCAGATCTCCCAGGTACCATAACCCGGAATCTTCTGCAAGAAATACGGCTTTCTGTACTTCTTCTGCCCTATTGCTGTCCGCTGCAGTACTTGCTGTATCTGCATTCAGATTTCGGTCCCGTTCCGTTTTCATATAGATTCCGCCTCCAATCAGCACGGCGGCAACTACAACACCGGTCACTCCAAAAATAACTGCGTTTTCTTTTTTCATAAGCGTATTCTTCCTTTCCTGTTGTTTTCCCGTTTTTTTACACGACTTGTTTTATCTTTCTGCAAGACATGCAAGAAACGGTTCCCCGTACTTTTCAAATTTGCTCTCGCCGACACCAGAGACCGCCAGCATTTCCTCTTTGTTGGACGGTTTCTCCATCGCCATCTGGATCAGTGTTTTATCCGAGAAGATAATATACGGCGGCACTTTATGCTCCTTTGCAAGCTCCATCCGGAGTGCCCGCAGTTTTTCGAATACCGCGGCCTCCTCGTTGGAAAGATTCTTTGCCGCTGCCGAGGTTTTTGTCTTTGTCTTCTCTTTTGCGGCTTTCGGAATCCGTTTTTCTTCTTTTGCCATCTTCATCAGCATCGTGCCGTCCTCATCCAGCAGCTCCGCCGCTTTTGGCAGCAGGCGCACAATGCTGTATGTGTCGGCCGTTACATAGAGATATTCCCGGACCTGCAGTTCATTTAAGATCTGCCGTAGCCGGTAGACCGGCTCTTTTGCCAGTTCCCCGTAATGGGTGTTTTCATCCATGCGGTACTGACGGATTTTCGCGGTATTCGCACCGTGCAGGGTATCGAGAATCACCGTCGTGCCGTAGCGCTGACGGCATTCCCGCACACAGCCAAGGATTGCCTTTGCCGCCGCTGTCACATCCACCGTTTCAAATTCCGAGAGGCAGTTGGAACAGTTTCCACAGTAATTGGAACCGTATTCCCCGAAATACCGCAGGATATAATCTCTGAGGCACTCATGGGTGAAACAGTAAAACGTCATTTTCTTCAGCCGTTCCTCCTCCCGCTGACGGATCAGCGCTGTCGTCTCGGGATCCTCACTCTCCTGCGCCATGTTTTCGATAAAAAACTGGTTTGTGATCACATCCTGTCCCGCATACAGCAGAATACATTCCGCCGGAAGGC
>OFMO01001331.1_pt1 | contig 16395 bp, 10 predicted proteins | sample 1541821 | NCBI WGS metagenome assembly OFMO01 (sample SAMN04209253, study PRJEB22552) | human gut metagenome | biome: gut; material: feces | host: Homo sapiens | place: USA: Oklahoma | reverse complement strand
ACTGTATCAGCCGCTGAAATACCACGGTATGAGCAAAAAGCATGTACGCCTGATCCCATATTATGCGTGGGATAACCGTGACTATGGAGAAATGAGGATCTGGTTCCCTGTCGCATATGCCGTATAATAAATTGAGTTATCAAAACTGAGATATGAATGTAAAAAATCCTGCCGCGCAGAATCCGATGGCGGTGGAACGGTAAATGTCGCTCAATTTCTTATTATATTTTGAACGAACAGAATGGAGAGCTATAGAAATTATGGAATGTAAAGTAATTCCTTTCCATACCGTCGAGGAGAGAAGCAAAACAGATGCTGACAAAGCAGAAGCCCTTCTTTCCCAGGCAATGGAAGGTTTTCATAAAAAACTGGTAGTGCTGGATGATGATCCTACTGGTGTGCAGACGGTTCATGATGTGTCTGTTTATACGGACTGGGAGGAAGAATCCATCCGCAAGGGCTTTGAGGAAAAAGAAGCTATGTTTTTTATCCTTACCAATTCACGAAGCTTTTCTGTGGAGGAAACTACAAAAGTTCATCAGGATATTGCCGCAAGAGTGGCGAAGGTTGCCAGAGAGCTGGGACAGGACTTCATGATCATTTCCCGTGGAGATTCCACACTGAGAGGTCACTATCCGCTGGAAACACAGCTTCTGGCAGATGGCCTGACAAAGAACGAGGGCGTTGTTATTGACGGGGAGATTATCTGTCCGTTTTTCCCGGAAGGCGGGCGCTATACAATGGATAATATCCATTACGTAAAAGAACAGGAAAATCTGGTTCCTGCCGGAATGACAGAGTTTGCAAAGGACAAGACCTTCGGCTACAAATCCTCCGACCTTACAGAATATGTGGAGGAAAAAACAGAAGGAAAGTACCATAAAGAGGACTGTATCACCATTTCCCTGGACGAGCTGAATGCTCTGGATGTGCAGGGAATTAAAGACAAGCTTATGTCTGCACAGAATATGGCGAAGATCATTGTGAACGCAGTATCCTACGCAGACCTGAAAGTTTTTTGCGCCGCACTTGTACTTGCAATGAAAGCTGGAAAGCATTACATGGCAAGAACTGCCGCTGCTTTTACCAAGGTGATGGGACGTATTTCAGATCAGCCCCTTCTGGGAAGAGCACAGCTGGAGGGCGATACAAAGAACGGAGGAATCGTTCTGATCGGTTCCCATGTAAAGAAGACCACAGACCAGCTGAACTGTCTGAAAGAACTGGACGGACAGGCTGATTTTATGGAATTTCAGGTAAATACCGTGTTCGAAGAAAACGGTCTGGAGAAAGAGGTAGAGAGAACGGTGAAGGCAGCAGAGGAGAAAATCCTGTCTGGAAGAACCGTTGTAATTTATACAAGCAGACAGCTTCTTGCGCCGGAGAATATGACTCCGGAAGAGAAACTGCATATTTCTGTAAAAATTTCCAATGCAGTGACCAGTATTATCGGAAAGCTTTCTGTGAAGCCGAAATTCATCATTGCAAAAGGCGGAATCACTTCATCTGACGTAGGAACCAAAGCTCTTCGCGTAAAGAAAGCCCGTGTTATGGGACAGGTGAAGAAAGGAATCCCGGTATGGATGACCGGCGAAGAAAGCAAATTCCCTGGAATGCCATACATTATTTTCCCGGGAAATGTGGGTGAAGTAAGTACGTTGAAGGAAATTGTGGAGGAATTGATCTGAAAAATAGCATGATTGCAGGTCTTCGTTTACACGAGTGGCAAATTTCAATTACGTAAGAGTTTTAATGACCTAACAAGTAAATTTTTAGTCTGTTTTGAACAGCTTACGGAGACTCTGTATGTTAGGAAGATGTCTATTAGAAAGAGGTTCGCTTAAATAGGAGGTTTACATAATGAGAAAAGTAATTATATCTCTGGCACCTGTACAGGCAGGAACCAGTGTGGATGCAGTAAAGCTTGCAGAGGATGTAGAGAAAAGCGTAAAACTTGGTGCTGCTATGTGTCACCTTCACTGCCGTAAACCAGACGGAAGCCTTACACCTGACATTTCTTATATGTCTGAGTGTTTTGACGAGATTCTGAAACGGACAGATGTGGTAGTTCAGGCGTCTACAGGCGGTGTTTCGGATATGAATATCCAGGACCGCTGCAATCCGCTTGACTATCCCAAGGTAGAGAGCGCATCTCTCAATGGCGGAAGTACAAACCTTGGCGAAGCAGTTTATATTAATTCTTTTGATGATATCCGCTACTGCGCAGACGCTGTTTATAAGAGAGGAATCCTTCCGGAAACAGAAGTTTTTGATATTGGAATGTTACATAACATGGCAGTGGTAAAATCTGAGCAGCCATTTGCGGACCCAATGCTGTTTAATCTGGTATTTGGTCACAAAGGCGGCATGCAGCCTACTCCGGAGATGCTGGCAGCTTTCCGTTCCTTTGTTCCATCTGATGCACTTTGGGGCGTTACACACTTTGGACGTGATAACTGGACATTTCTGGCTGCTGCAATTGCTATGGGAGCAACGGTAGTACGTGTTGGTTTTGAAGACAGCCACTATCTGGCAGAAGGTGTAGAGGCCGAGTACAACTGGCAGGTGGTTGAGAAACTGGTAAATCTGATCCGCGCTATGGGTCTGGAGCCAGCGACTCCGGATGAGGCAAGACAGATGTTGAATCTGAGAAAACGCTAAAATACGATTTAAAAATATAAAGTGTTGGATCGTAATTATTCAGTAGATGTTATTCTGCGAAGTGTGTGACCATGAAGGTACTGAACAGTTACGATATACCAAAGAAATATATGTCAGAAAGGATGGGTTAAAACAAATGTTGGCAATCAAGAAAATATATATGGATTATGAAACAGCCCCGGTTGGTGTTTCCCATATGCCCCAGTTTGCCTGGGAACTTGTAAGCGATAAGAAAAATGTAAAACAGAAATCCTACGAACTTCAGATTGCAAAAGACGCTGATTTTACAGATCTGATCTATAACAGCGGAAAAACAGAGTCTGAGGAATCTGCACATGTTTATGCAGAAGGTGCTTCTCTGGAGAGCGGCAAGCGCTATTTTGTCCGTGCAAAAGCCAGTGATGGTCAGGAAGAAACGGACTGGAGTGAAACCGCATCCTTTGTAACTGCCCTTGCAGGAAAAAATGGTGAGTGGGAGGAAGGCGCACCAGCATGGAAAGCTCCTTTTGTATCCGCCGAAACTGACGATTCCTATAAGAACGTTTCCAAAGGAACCTATGTAAGAGGAACCTTTGAAATCAAAAAAGATATAAAAGAAGCCTATGCCTTTACCACAGCCCTTGGCCTGTATCAGTTTTACCTGAATGGCAAAAAAGTTGGTGAGGACGAGATGACACCGGGCTGGACATCCTATAGAAGACATCTCCTCTATCAGACCTATGATGTAACGGAATATCTGCAGAAGGGCATTAACGGTGCCGGAGCAATGCTGGCTCCAGGCTGGTATAAAGGAGTTATGGGACTGACAAAGGCCCGCAACAACTATGGTGATCAGACGGCTTTTACTATGGAACTTCTGATTCGCTACACCGATGGAACAACAGAATCTGTTTATACGGATCCATCATGGAAAGGCTGCGATTCACCGGTGGTATTTGCAGAAATCTATGATGGTGAGACTTATGATGCAGCCCTTGAGATTCCGGACTGGTCAAAGGCAGAAACCACAAAAGGCGACTGGAAGCCGGTTCAGCTTGTATTCTTTGATACACAGGTTATGCGCGCGCAGTACGCTGCAAAGGTTCGTGTAATGGATCGTATTCCTGCAAAACGTATTTTCAAAACACCGGCAGGAGATACGGTTATTGATTTTGCCCAGAATATGGCAGGACGAATTGAAGTAACTGCAGCAGGAAAACCGGGCGATGTGATCGAGCTTCACTGCTTCGAGGTTCTGGATAAAGATGGAAATGTATATCTGGACAATCTTCGTGCAGCCAGGGCAACGATGAAATATACTTTTGCAAGAGAAGAGACAGTTACCTGGCATCCGACCTTTACGTACATGGGATTTCAGTATGCGCTGATTGTTTCCTATCCAGGTGAGCCGAAAGCTGAGAATTTCACAGCCTGCACCCTTCACTCCAACATGGCTTCAAACGGAAGTCTGGAGTGTTCGAATCCGCTGCTGAACCAGCTGCATCACAATTTTCTGTGGGGACTGAAGAGTAATTTCCTTGATGTACCTACAGACTGCCCGCAGCGTGATGAGCGCCTGGGCTGGACTGGTGATGCGCAGATTTTCTGCCGTACAGCCACTTATCTGATGAATACCTATACGTTCTATAAGAAATGGCTCCATGATCTGGAGGTTGATCAGACACCAGAAGGCGGTGTACCACATGTTGTTCCGAATATTGAGGAAGGCCGTACAGATGGAAACTGGCTTCTCCGCCAGGGACCTCACTCTGCAGCAGCCTGGGCTGATGCGGCCATCATCAATCCATGGACCATGTATCTGATGTATGGGGATAAAGATATTCTGAAAAAACAGTACAACAGCATGAAGGGATGGATTGACTTCATGCGTGCCCATGCTGTTGATTATATCTGGAACTATAAGCTGCAGTTTGGCGATTGGGTAGCTCTTGATGCAGAAGAAGGCAGCTACTTTGGAGCCACACCAAATGATCTGACCTGTACTGCCTATTATGCATACTCTACCGGACTTTTTGTCCAGATGGCGAAAGCCCTTGGAAAAGAGGATGTGGCAGCAGAGTATGAGGAGCTTTATCATAAGATCGTAAAGAAATTCCAGGAGACCTTCTTCGACGCAGAAGGAAATATGACAGCACAGACACAGACCGCACATATTGTGGCACTGTATTTCCAGCTGACTCCTGAGAAATATATCACAAAAACGGTAGAAGGTCTGAAACGCCTTCTGGACAAAGAAAACGGTCATCTGGTTACCGGATTTGTGGGAACTCCGTATTTCTGCCATGCACTAAGTCAGAACCACGCTCTGAAGGAAGCCTATGACCTGCTTCTGAAGGAAGACTTCCCATCCTGGCTGTATCAGGTGAAAAAAGGTGCCACTACGATCTGGGAGCACTGGGATGGCATGAAGGATGACGGAAGCATGTGGAGTGCAGATATGAACTCCTTTAACCATTATGCTTATGGGGCTATTGGTGAGTGGATGTACCGTGCAATGGCCGGAATTGAAGCTGATCCGGAACATCCGGGCTTTAAACATGCGATACTCTATCCGCGCATTGGTGGAAATCTGAAGTACACTGCAGGAAAATATCATAGCATTTATGGTGATGTTGGTGTAAAATGGGAAGTCCAGGGAAAACAGATTACTTTAACTGTTCAGATTCCGGTAAATACAACAGCAGAGATCCGTCTGGATCAGGCGAAATCGGTTCTGGAAAGCGATGGACTGACATTTACCAGGGAAGCAGACTATATGGCTGCCGAAGCGGGAAGCGGTACATACCATATCGCATTTGAACAGTAATCATAACGCAAAATGCGAAAGGGTGATGAGAATATGGAAAAGAAAAAGGAACCTTCAGGAATACAGAAAGCGTGGAGACAGCTGAGTATTCAGAATCAGATTTTTTTATCCATGTTTCTTATCACCCTTTTGGGTGTGGGCGTTTTGATGAATATTGTATACAAAACCTCTATTGATGCGATTGAACAGAATTACAGGGCATCTTATCAGTCTACACTGAAGAATTCCAGCCGCGTTATGGATATGAATCTGAAGAACATTGTAGACGTAGGCCGAAATTTTCTGAATGATGAAGCTCTTCAGCAGATTCTGGAAAAAGGCAATGAATACGGAGGAAGCAAGTTTGCATCCACAGACCGTGTGAAGCTTCGTGTGATTGCAAATGAAATGGCAAGTCAGCAGGTGTGGGTGAATTATATAGTATTTACGGATCTTTATGGTCATGTGTATCAGCTGAACAATGTGAACCAGGGTACTTATGATTTCTATAATTATTATAGTGATAAGGATATTCTGGAAGAAAGCTGGGTGAAACAGGCAAAGGCTGCACAGGGAAGGGAAATTTTTTTCCGTGACAGTATTTTAAAAGCAGGAACAAAGAAAGGATTTTCTTATGCGAAATATATGATCAATCCCTCTGATGGACAGGGAATGGGCTATATGGTGGTGGGACTGAGCCAGAAGCTGTTGGGAAAATCCTTTGTTATGGGCAATGAAAGCTTTGATTCCAGTAACTTTATGGTTGTAGATGAGGATGATCAGCTGGTTTATTTTGTGGGAAATGAGGAAGGGGAGAATGCAATTATGCAATCCTATTCTAATCCGGGAGAGAACCATCTGTATCTGTTTTCTTCTGTCACCAATTCTACTACAGGCTGGCATATTGTAAACGTAGTGGAGAAAAATGAGATCAGTGAAGAGAGCAAAAATATCCGTCTGACCTCGTTTCTGGTAGCCGGCTGTGTTCTTGTAGTGGGCTTTCTCATGGCACGAATCATTTCCAGAACCATCAGCCATCCTCTGAAGCAGCTGGAAAATACCATTGCACAGGTTGGGGAAGGAGAGCGTCACATTACAGAAGAGTTTGACTACAGTGAAGTTGGCCGGATCGGACGGAAATTCAAGGAAATGGTCAATACGAACCTGGAGCTTTCCGAGCATCTTATGGCGGTGAAGCTGAATGAACGGGAAGCAGAGCTGCTTTTGCTTCAGTCCCAGATCAATCCCCATTTTCTTTATAATACACTGGATTCTCTGTACTTTGTTGCAATCATGCATGGGGATGACCAGATGGCAGAAATGGTAGAAGCACTTTCTGATAACTTTAAGCTGGCGCTGAATAATGGAAGCAAATATATTAAAGTTGCGGATTCTGTGAAATGGATGCAGGGCTATATGAAGCTTCAGAATATGCGCTACAATAATCGTTTTGAACTGTTCGTGGATATCAGAAGGGAAATTCTTCAGCGTGAAACGATTACCTTTATTTTTCAGCCATTTATTGAAAATGCCATGTATCACGGTCTGGAGCCGAAGATTGGAAAAGGAAAGATTTCCCTTCGCGGCTGGCAGGAGCAGAATAATATGATTTTCACTATTGAAGATGATGGTGTGGGAATTGACGATATGTCCAGACTGGAGAACGGTTATGGAGTGCGCAATGTAATAGAGCGTATAAAGTTGAATTACGGGGAAAAATACGGCGTAACATTTGAAAGCAGTCCAGGCAATGGAACGAAGGTAACGATTGTGGTTCCGGTAAGATAAGGGATAGGGAAATGCAGATACAAGGAGGATTTTCATGTATCGCTTAGTGGTAATTGATGATGAATATATAGTTGTGCAGGGAATTAAGGCTTTAATTTCCCGCCTGAAGCTGGATTATGAGGTAGTAGGGGCTGCTTATGACGGAATCCAGGGACTGGAAGTGATCCGAAGTGAGAAACCGGATGTAGTAATTACGGATATCCGAATTCCGGGGCTGGATGGTCTGTCTGTGATCGAGGCGGCGAAGGAAGAATGTCCGGATACATATTTTATTGTGATCAGTGGCTATTCTGAATTTGTGTATGCGCAGAGGGCGCTTACTCTTGGCGTAAAAGATTATATTGATAAGCCGGTTACAGCAGACAAACTGAAAAAAGCCCTTACCAGAATTGAAGATGAATGGGCGAAGACTCGTCATGAGGATAATCGTAAGGCACAGGCTAATCGCGAGAAATTTCAGGAATTGGAAAGAACTTTTGAGAGAAGTGTAAAATGTATTACAGACTGTGATGCTGCAGCATTTCGGGAAGAATGCCGGCAGGCAATCAGATGCCTGCAGGAACTTTACCCGGAGTTGCAGGATTTTCGCAGGGAATTTTACAAGCATCTCTGTGTGCTCAGCGATGTACTGATCGAAAGTCAGAAGCAGGTGGAACGAGGGTCCCTTGTCTCTTTTCAGGAGATGGCAAAATGTCAGAGCATAGAAGCAGTACAGGCCTATGGGGAAAGCGTTCTGTCTGATATCAGCAAGCATCTGACCGCAGACCAGACCGGAAGCAAACACAGAGTTATCCTGGAGCTTCTTACTTATCTGGATGAGCATTATGATCAGGATATCGGACTTAGTGAGCTTGCAGACAGAGCCGGAATGAGCACGGCTTACTTAAGTGTTCTTTTTAAAACAGAGGTTGGCACATCTTATGTGAAATATCTGACGGACCTTCGCATAAAAAAGGCGAAGAAGCTGTTGCAGGATGGATATAAGGTTAATGAAGTCAGTGAAATGGTGGGATATAATAATTACAGATATTTCTGTGATATTTTTAAAAAACACGAGGGCATGACTCCCAATGAGTATAAGGGAAACGTGTGGAAAGCAGAATGATAAAAACAGAATTTGCAAAAATGCACATATTCAAATTGCTGAATATGTGCATTTTATATATTTAGCACAATTGAACGCCTGGACAAGCGTAATTTTTTATAAAAAACAGTCTAAAAAAACTGTACATTACCAAAAAAATTAGGCACTGGTAAAAAAACAGAACAATGGTATTATATAACCATAAGATATTTCCCGGGGATACAAAGAAACAAATTAAACATGACCGAAAAGTAAATGGCTATCAAGAGTAAATTATAACAAAGTTCAATAATTTTGAAAATTCTGGAGGAATTTATAATGAAAAAGAGAGCATTAGCTATTTTAATGGCAGCATTAACAGCAAGTACCATGTTTGCAGTTCCTACATTTGCAGCAGATTACTCAGGAGAGGATCCGCAGCTTGAGAAAAACATCAAAATCCTTACCATCTGGGCAGAAGATAATGACAATGGTATGCTGTTAAACAAAATCTGCGAAGACTATCAGAAAAATGTAAACCCGAATTTCACATGGGAATATGAGATGGTTGCTTCTGACAACCTTCAGCAGAAAATTGCTACACTTGCAGCATCCAATGATCTTCCGGATCTGTTCGCTTACGAAGCAGGTGCTCCGCTCAGCGTTCTCATCGATTCCGGAAAGGTTAAAAATATTACAGAAGCTGTTGACGAGATCGGAACAGCAGATTATTTAAACAGCGGTGCTGTTGAGCTTCTGAAAGGATTATCCGGAACAGATGATCTTTATGATCTTCCTCTTGGACTGAACGTAGAAGGCTTCTGGTACAACAAAGCCCTGTTCGAGCAGGCAGGATGCGAAGTTCCTACTACATGGGATGAGTTTGAAGAGGTTCTTCAGAAACTTTCCGATGCAGGTATCCAGCCTCTTACAACCGGCGGATCTGACAAATGGGGCGCAACCCGTCTGATCAATGCATACGCAGTAAGAACCGCAGGAAACGACATTATGACAAAAGCAGCTGACGGCGAAGTTCCTTATACAGATGAGAAACTTGTTGCAGCAGCTGATAAGATTGCAGAGTGGGCAGAGAAAGGATACTTCGGAGAAGGTATCACAACAGTTGATATGAACACAGCTGGTTCCATGCTGATGAGTGGAAAAGCAGCCATCTTCTACAATGGTTCCTGGTTTACACAGAACCTGACTGATGATTCCCAGAACCCGGCAGGCGAGGACGGAATCGGATTCTTCAACATTCCGGTTGCAGATGAGTCCATCAGCTCCGCTACTTCTTACTCTATGAACTGTGGTAACATTCTTGCACTTGACAATGACAAATATGATGAGGCTACTGGCTGGTTCCTGAAATACTTCATGGAGAACATCGGAAACGTAGCTATGGAAGATCAGGGAACTGTTAAAGGTTACACATATGATGTTGCAGCAGATGATATGGATAACTACACCAAGCTTGTTCTTGACGAGATTGACAAATCCACAGAAGGATTTGCATGGTGGGAAGCAAAAATGCCTAGCGAAATCTCCAAGACAGCTCAGGAAAATGTACAGCCTCTGTTAAACGGCGAAATGACTGGCGAAGAATATATGCAGTCCATTCAGGATGTATATGACATGCAGTAAGTAACAGCTTTGGCAATATAAGCTTTGAACTTCAAATGGGAGTGTTTGCCAGCAGACACTCCCGTTTTTGTTGAAAAAATTCGAAATTTTAATGGTTTTTGACACAGAAAGGAAGGAATTTTATGAACAAGGTATTAGGTAATAAGAAAGCGATATCCCTTTTCGTAGTTCCGGCACTGATTATTTACACCATTATTGTAATGGTACCGGTTATCTGGTCGTTGTATTATTCATTCTTCAGCGGCAGCCCGGGACTTCAGTGGGAATTTGCCGGATTTGACAATTATGCAAGACTTTTCAGAGACAAGAACTTCTTAAATGCATTGACAGTAAACTGTAAATATGTATTGGTAGTAACCGTTGGCCAGGTTGGAATGGGACTTTTACTTTCCCTGATGTTTAAATTCTGGCTGAGAAGATGCAAAACCATCGTAAGAACTCTGGTTTTCTTCCCGGTAGTACTTCCTACTGTTGCAGTAGGTCAGCTGTTTGCAAAGATATATGAGATTCAGCCAAATTATGGTCTGTTAAACTCATTGCTTGACTCTCTTGGTTTTACGAACCTTGTTCAGCCATGGATCGGCCAGTCCAGTACAGCTCTCTGGGCATTGTGCGTAATGGATATCTGGGTAGCCATGGGATTCTATTCCGTAATTTTCTATGGAGCACTCCTTGATATCTCTGATGATATCCTGGAAGCAGCCAGAATCGACGGCTGCGGTGGATGGCAGTTATTTAAAAACATTCTTCTTCCGCTTCTTCGTCCAATGGTGATTACCAGTCTTGTATTCAGTTTCTCCGGAACTGTAAAGATGTTCGAGTCTGCTATGGCTCTTACAAAGGGCGGACCTGGAAGTGCAACAAAATCACTGTCCATGTATATGTATGACGTTGCATTTACTTATAATAAGGTTGGTTACGCCAGCGTTATCGCAATCGTGATCTTCCTGATCTGTGTAGTTGGATCTCTTGTTATCAACAGATTTGATGTGAAAGACTGAAAGGAGGAAATATTATGAAAAAAGTAAAAGCAGCTTTTCGAGGAATTGTAATTTTCCTTCTTTGCGTAATTGAGATCTATCCGTTATTCTGGATGCTTACTGCATCCTTCAAGAAACAGGCTGAGTGGAGTGAGAAGCCAGCTTATGCGTTAAATGATGGCTTTTATTTCCAGAACTATTCTGATGCATGGACAAGGGGACATATGTCCACCTTCTTTAAGAACAGTTTGATCACTACATTAGTAGCACTTGTATTTATTGTATTTTTCTCAGTAACTGTAGGATTTGCTGTAACAAAGATGAAATGGAAATTCAGAAATGCAGTTGCACAGTATTTCCGTTTCGGTATCATGATTCCGGTAGCAATTGCTTTGATCCCGCTGTTCCAGATTTACAGCAGATCAAACCTGTTAAATACCAGAACATGTCTGATCATTACGTACATAGCATTTGGTCTGTCGCTGTCCATTTATCTGGTTCAGGGATATCTTCGTTCCTTCCCGGATGATATTATGGAGGCAGCTGTTATTGATGGCTGCGGTATTTACAGACTGATGTGGCATATTGTAACACCACTTATGAAGAACTCTATTGTAACCGTACTGGTTCTTCAGTTCTTCTTTAAATGGAACGACCTTCTGTTTTCCATGACATTCATCAGTGATTCTGCACTGAAGACTGTTCAGACAGGACTTCTGTACTTCTCTGATGAGTTTGGATCCAAGAACTGGGGTGCAATTTTCGCTTCTGTATCCATGAGTGTATTCCCACTTCTGATCCTGTATATGGCACTGAATAAGAAACTGATGGAAGGTATGACAGCCGGAGCTGTAAAGGGTTGATTTTATGGAAGATAAAAGGACAGAGCAGTATAGACAGGAATTAAAAGCATTTGTAATGTCTCATACGGAGGATGTGCTTAAGAATCCGCGAAGCTTTATCCGTTATCCATTTATTGATCCGGGCTCTGTTTACGATGGAAATGTATGGGACTGGGACACCTACTGGTCCGTATATGGCTTCCTGAATCTGGCAGATTCCTATCAGGATCCGTCTGTGAAGCCAAGAATTATAGAGCATGCACAGGGAAATATCCGCAATTTCTTCGATCACCAGCTGGAGGATGGTTACATTCCCATGATGATCGAGGTGGCAGACTGGCCGGAGCCGTATCTGAACATGCGGCACAAAGAGGGCAAAATCATGAATATGCATAAGCCTTTCCTTTGCAGCCAGATGTGCCTGATCAGTGATTACACTGGCGATTACGCCTGGACCGAGGAGTTTCTTCCTGGCGTAGCGAAATATTTCGATTGCTATGATCACTATTATTTCCACGAAAATACTGGCTTGTATGTATGGGCAGATGATATTATGATCGGTATGGATAATGACCCGGCGACTTTTGGGCGTCCACCATTTTCCACTGCGAACATTTACCTTAACAGCTTTATGTGCGTAGAGCTGGAGGCTGGTGCCAAATTATACAGACAGTTTGGAAAAGAGGAAGAGGCAAAGAAGCTCCTTGAGAAACGTGAGGCGCTGATTGACGCGATTCAGCAGGAATGCTGGGACAAGCGTGATCATTTCTTCTATTCTGTTGACGTGGATGTTAAGACCAGAAAATATGACTGGTTCCACCAGGGACTAGGTGTTTTCTGGAAAACACTGCTGATCAAGGTACGTGTATGGTCTGGTTTTATTCCTATGTATGCAGGAATTGCTACCAAAGAGCAGGCTGCAGATATGGTGAAACATATTTTTGATCCCGCTACCTTTGGTTCTGACTTCGGTCTGACCACGCTTTCAAAGGATGAAAAAATGTTTGACCTGTCTGTTACCAATAATCCGTCCAACTGGCTTGGCCCGATCTGGCTGGTTGCAAACTATGTGGTATTCCGCGGACTTTTGAACTACGGATACCGCATGGAGGCGGAAATTATGTATAAGCGCACCATGCGCCTTCTGGGAGAGGACCTGGAGAAAACAGGATGTCTTCATGAGTATTACAATCCATTTAATGGAGAACCAGTTATGAATGGTGGCTTTATTAACTGGAATATACTGGCATTGAATATGGCAGATGAGCTGGAAGGAAAGAAACCAATGTGTCTGCCAGAATTGCTGGAAAAACAGGCAGAAAAGCAATCGTTATAATAAGATTTTTCTGCTGTGAGGTAAGTAAATACAGGAAAAGGATTGCAGAATACGTGGAATTTTGCAGTCCTTTTTTGGTTTGACCGGTAAAAAACATCTTTCTGAAATAAAGTGTGTACAAAAAAATTCAGAAAGCTTATACTTAGAATGTGTTTTAAGTTTATTTTGTAAAATGAAACAGATAAAGGAGCAAAAACATGATTCAGAACCCGATTCTTCCGGGATTTTGCCCGGATCCAAGTATTATACGTGTTGGAGAAGATTATTATATTGCAAATTCAAGCTTTGAATGGTGGCCAGGTGTGAAAATCTATCATTCTAAAGATCTGAAGCATTATGAACAGCTGCCATCGCCGCTGAACCGAATGAGCCAGCTTAATATGGTTGGCGAGGGTGATTCCTGTGGCGTATGGGCACCGGATATTTCCTGGGACGGGGAATACTTCTGGCTGATTTATACGGACGTGAAAACCCGTACCGGAGGACTTTTTAATACCCATAATTATCTTGTAAAATCAAAGGACATCCGTGGCGGCTGGTCTGAGCCGGTTTATCTGAACAGCTCAGGTTTTGACCCATCTGTATTTCATGATACAGATGGCAAAATGTATATTGTGAATATGATCAACAATTTCAAGGGAATTCTGGTGCAGGAGTATGACCCTGAGAAGGAATGTCTGGTGGGAGAGGCGAAAAATGTTTTCCCGGGAACCGGACGCGGCTATACAGAAGGTCCACATATTTACCATATTGGAGAATATTATTATCTGCTGATGGCAGAAGGCGGAACCGGATATGAGCATATGGTAACTATGGCGAGATCCCGTTCCATCTGGGGACCATACGAGGAAGATCCAGGCAATCCGGTACTTACCTCTGATATGGATAATCCAGAGAAACTGCAAAAATGCGGACATGCAGATCTTGTATGCACTCAAAATGGGGAGTGGTACATGGTACATCTTTGTGCAAGACCGCCGAAGGGCAGCAGACAGTGCGTGCTTGGCCGTGAAACCGCAATTCAGAAGATGTTATGGAACGAAGAGGGCTGGTTAAGGCTGGCCTGCGGTGGACGATTTGGACAGTGGGAGACAGAGGAGCCGACAGGAATTCAGGAGTATCTTTTTCCAGAGGAAGAGGGGAAGGATTATGGAAAAGAAGACTTTGATTTAGAAATTGCAGACAGTGCTGGAAATAATGAAACTGCAAAGAATGCGGACATTGCTGAAATTCCTTCGAAAACAAAAGAGTATCTGAATGAGAAGAATGCTGTGGACGAAGAATGTGATAAAAAGTTAAGTATGCCAGTGAAGAAGACCTCTGCGCTCTTAGATGTGCGCTATACGTCCATGCGCCAGCCCTATGACAGCTACACCAGCCTGACAGAACGTCCTGGCTATCTCCGTCTCTACGGTCAAGAATCCCTGAATTCCTGCTATAACGTAAGTCTGGTGGCGCGGCGGCAGCAGGACCGCTATGTTCAGGTAGAAACCTGTGTAGAGTTTGCCCCGACCTGCAGAGAGCAGATGGCAGGACTTGCCTATATGTATGATACTGGTAATTTCTACCTTCTGGTAAAGACCAGAGAGGAAGAGTTTGGCTCCCAGACACTTGATTTGAAAAAGCCTGCAAAGCTGCGCCTGATAAAGAGCGATCACTTTGATGTAGAAGATGTGATTCCGGCAATCTCCATCCCGGAAGAAGGCCCCGTATACCTGCGCGTGACCACCACCCAGGAAGGACTTTACGCAAAATTCTTCTACTCCCTGGATGGAAAAGACTATCAGGAACTGGCTGAAGTCCCCACCAACATTCTCACCGACGAGCAGAGCGATGGATTCACCGGAGCTCATTTCGGAATGTACTGTCACGATATGACAGGGGTGAGACGGTATGCGGATTTTGATTATTTTGAGATTTTCAAAGCGCGTAAAGAACAATAAAAAAGGCATTTAGAGACTTTTTCAAACACGCATTGGACAGATAAAAAATTCATACATTTTCTTAATAAAGTAACATTGCAAACCCCATGTTTTCTGACGTATTATGATAGTAGAAAGCATGGGGGATTTTTATTTATACGGGCAGTAAATCAAAGTTCATATCCTCACAGGATGTCAGATTCGGCAGTGATATCGAGACAAATCCGCAGCGCGTATTTGGAATTTTGAAAGAGAGATATATAAAATATAAGAAATCTAAAATGGAGAAGGAGACAAGAAAAATGAAATTAAATTATGCAAAAACAATAGAAAAATGGGGCATTTTTGAAGTGACCGTAAGTGGTCCAAAGGAAGGGAATCCATTTTGTGACCAGTGGATTAAAGGTACTTTTTGTTGTAAAAATGAGAAGAAAACGGTAGATGGGTTTTATGATGGAGATGGTGTTTATAAAGTAAGATTTATGCCGTCTTTTACAGACGAGTATACCTTTGAAATTGAGGCTTCCTTTGATATTAACGCAGGGGAAGAAGTGCCGGATGAAGAAACGCTTGAACATAAGCTTGGAATTGCTGATGGTGGGAAGGAAGCAGAAAAATGTGCTGTCAGAAATATGCTGACTGGTAGTTTTACTGTAACTTCTCCTTCAGCAGACAACCATGGACCGGTTCGTGTTGCAGGTACCTATTATCTTGCCTATGAGGATGGAACACCCTATCACTGCATTGGAACGACCTGCTATGTATGGAATCTGCAGAACGAAGAATTGCAGAAGCAGACACTGAAAACTCTGGAAGAAAATGCTTTTAATAAGATCCGGTTCTGTATTTTTCCCAAGCACTATGACTACAACCTTCATGAGCCGATTACCTATCCTTATGAGGGAACACCCTGCGACAGCTCTGTGTTAAATGAGAATAATTTCGCGGAATATAATGGCTGTGCACCAGGCAACGACTGGGACTTTACCAGATTCAATCCAGCCCATTTCCAGCATATTGAAAAGTGCATCCAGGCACTTATGAAACTGGGAATTGAGGCAGATCTGATTGTTATGCATCCATACGACAGATGGGGATTTTCCATGATGAAAGCAGAGGATGATGACCGTTACTGGAAGTATGTGCTGGCACGTTTTTCCGCATATCGAAATGTATGGTGGTCCCTGGCTAATGAATATGATCTGATGCATGAGAAGACTCTTTCTGACTGGGAAAGATATGCCAGCATTATCTGTGAGAAGGATCCTTACCATCATCTCAGATCCATTCATAACTGCAAAGCGTATTATGATTATAACTTGCCCTGGATTACCCATTGCAGCATCCAGAGAACGGAGACATACCGTTCCTCCG
>OFMO01001328.1_pt1 | contig 16445 bp, 13 predicted proteins | sample 1541821 | NCBI WGS metagenome assembly OFMO01 (sample SAMN04209253, study PRJEB22552) | human gut metagenome | biome: gut; material: feces | host: Homo sapiens | place: USA: Oklahoma | reverse complement strand
AAATTGTGACGCACATCTTGCAGAAAGCCTTTTTCAAACACGCTCTAGAGCGTGTCAGAAGGCCGGCAGGGAACAATCCCTGCCGGTCTTCAAAGCTTTACCCCCGGAATTCCAACGGGCTTTTACCTGTATGTTTCTTAAAAATTCTGCTGAAATATCCCTGATCATGATAGCCGCACATTTCCCCGATCTGTTTCACGGACAGACCAGGCTCATGGACCAGAAGACGCTGGGCGTGGCTCATGCGCAGGGTGATCAGATATTTGGACGGGGTACAACCGTAGACCTGGCAGAAAATTTTGGTCAGGTAGCTGGGACTGTAGTTCATGTTATCTGCGATCAGGTTCAGATTAATGTCCTCGCTGTAGTTTTTTACAATGAAATCTTTCAGTAATGTGGCGATCTGAGTTGGTGTCATGGCAGCAGTCCGGGCATTAAACACCTCTTCGTAATCATTTCCGGCAATCTGAAATTCCTGTTTGATCTTGGAGAGAGCTTCTTTAAGCTCCTCTGAATCAACTGGCTTCAGCAGATAATCAGAAACCTTTAAAGTGATGGCCTTTTTTGCATATTCGAAATCTGAAAATCCACTGGTGATAATAAATTTAGTAAATGGAAACTGCTCCCTTACTTTTGTGAGCAGGGTGATTCCATCCATCACAGGCATACGGATATCCGTAATTACAAGATCAGGGCTGAGCTTTTCTACCAGAGCCAGAGCCTGATCGCCTGTTTGTGCAGTTCCTGCCACCAGAAAATCCGGATCCGCTTTCTGGATTTTCTGGACAAGATTTGTGAGCAGAAGTTCTTCATCCTCCGCAACGATGACAGTGTACGTCATACTGTTTTGATTCCTCCTTGCTTATTCACTTATGCAGTCAGTTTCATCTGCTGATTTAGCTGTCTTGGAAAAATACCGTCCAATAGACACGATTCCGTGCCCATCAGCGGTATTTCCATATCTGAAAATAATGTCTCCTTTACAGAATATTTTCCATCTGAGATACACATTTATAGTTCCCAGCCCATTTATTTTTAGTTCCGGAAGTCCCGGATTCTGAATGGCTTTCATAATGTTGGCAGTGATCCTCTCTTTGGCTTCCTCTGTAAAGCCAGGACCGGAATCCGTTACTTCAATCTGCCAGCTTCCTTCCGTGACCACGCTGGTGATCGAAATGTTCCATGGCGGTGCACAGTTCGAACCATAGCGAATGGCATTTTCCACAATAGGCTGGATGATCAGCTTGGGGACTGGTTGGGAAAGAAGGCTTTCATCTACATGGATGCTGTAATTCAGGCTGGACTGATAACGGACCTTCATACAATACAGATATTTCTGTACATAATCCAGTTCATCCTTTAAAGTGACCGTTGTCTCTGTGGTATTGGTAATATAACGCATGATCCGGGAAAGATTCCGGCACATTTTTACCACGGTCTCAGAATCTCCGTTCTCTGCCAGAACTATAATGCTGGACAAGGTATTGTAGTAAAAATGAGGATTGATCTGTGTCTGCAAAGCCATGCTTCTGGCTTTCATTTCCTGCTCCTTAGCTTGATTCAGCTGCTCCATGGAATCCTTCAGATTGTCGCTCATCAGCTGAAAGGCCTGGTAGAGCTCTTCCAGTTCATTAACGGAAACCGGATATGCAGTTACCTTTTCCTGTCCAAGTGTATCAAGCTCCATGCGCTGAATAATATGCTTCAGATGCTTTACCGGTTTTACGACTGAACGGGAAAGCCGGTAGGAAATAAAGATGGAGATTGTCAGAAACAGCGCAACAATTGCCGCAAGAATACGAAGCAGATTGTAAACCGGAGCCAGAACTACAGATTCCGGCTGAATTGTAAGATAGGTATAGCCGGTATAAGAGGATACGGCCTCTGCTGCATACTCTGTTTTTCCTGTAAGAGGACTGATAAAAGTGAGGGCTGAATCATCTCCCTTGGTAAGTTCATAGTAGGGCTGAAGTGCTGCTTTGTATTCCTGGGAAATATCGTAGGGATAGATCAGATCGCCATTGCTGTCAAAAACATAGATGCTGGCAGCATCTTCATGGTTCTTTTTTTTATAAGTGATGATACTTTTAAAAACAGATTTGCACTGCTTGGCTGTTTCAATCACACCCACGCCACGTTTATATTGATTATTAAAGGATCGGTACAGGGAAATAAACCACTGGTCATAGGTGGCTGTTTTTGTATATTCTCTGGTACAGTAGGGTGGAGTAAGGACTTTTTTTCCCTCCAGTTCACGGGCGACCTCAATCCACTCATCCTTTGAGCCATCCGTCTTTTTGACTATAGTTGAGATGCCGGCTTCCAGAACATATCCGGAAAAATCATAGAGATTTACCTGATCTGCCTTCAGCTCGGTTCCGGAAAGGGAAATAAACAAATCAGACATGGCAGAAAGCATGTTGCTGGAAATATTTAAGTTGAAGGAATTGTCCAGAATGGTTTTTGACTGATTGCTGTAGTTAATGTTTACAGATACTGCATCCAGATTGCGGATCGCGGAATCTACCTGAGTCTGAAAGCTGGAATTGAGAGTGTTCATGGCACTGATCTGACTTTGCTTGAGCTGTCTGGAAACAAAAGCATAGAAAAAAACAGCAAAAGAAAAAAGAATCAGGCAGGCCAGACTGATATAGGCAAAAAAAAGCTTGGATTGTAAACTGCGTGATTTCATCTGGCGATACCTCCTGTAATTGTTTTGCCCGCGCTGCTGACTATATTATGAAAGCAGATGCAGAAATCCATGTGTGAAACATTAAAAATCAGTATATCATATTTGTTTAAAAAGTACAAATAAATGCTCGAAAACAGAGAAAATATATATAAGAATTTCGGGTGACTTTTCGAAGAAACATAAGCTTATGTGAAAAAAGTATAATATGTGGTGAAAAAAGTACAAATTGAAAGTAAGAATATCCATGGATTAAAAAGCATCTGGCTGATAAAATAATATCATCAAAAGAACAGAGGAATCAGCGGAGATTCCTGAATGAGGTAAATGCCATTTTATTAAAAGGAGGATATGTAAATGAAAAGAAAGAGTTTTGTGGCAGTGGCTTGTGCAGCAGCAATGATCGCGTCCATGACAAGCGGACTTACCGTATTTGCAGAGGAGACTGCAGATTTTTCCGGTGAGGAACTGAGTATTCTGGTATCAGCAGGCTGGATGGATAACAGATATGATGCAACAATCGAGCGTTTTGAAGATACTTATGGTGTAACAGTTGACCTTCAGACTATTCCGGCTGACCAGTATTCTGACCTGCTTCAGTCCAAACTGGCTACTGATTCCTGCGCAGATATTTTCTGGATTCAGTCTAACCCATTTGCAATCGAGTCTACAATCGTTGATCCAGAGAAATACTGTATTGATTTCACAGGAGCTTCCTGGGAAGATCTTATGCCGGAAGCAAGAAAAACATCCTGTGTATACAATGATAAATTATACGGACTTCAGATCTGGCACAATTCACCAGAATATGTAATGGTTTATAACAAAACATTGTTCGAAGAGAATGGTTGGGAGATACCATCTACTTATGCAGAGCTGAAAGACCTTTGCGCTAAGATCGCAGAACAGGGAATTACTCCATGGTTTATGCCAGGTGCAGATGGATGGCAGCATCAGCTGGCATTCTTCCAGATCGGTGGTGTTTACGAAGAAGCTACACCAGGACTTTACGATGCTTTGAATACAAATCAGGCTACATTTGCTGACAATGAGAAAATGCTTGAGGTTCTGAACGAGTTCAAAGAGCTTTCCGATGCAGGATATTTCGGAGAGGACTGGATTGGAACTGACAGCACCAACCTGACAAATGAATTTGGCGACAGAAACATTGCAATGGCTATGGCAAACTCCAGTTACATTCAGCAGATCAAAGATGACACAGGCACAGAGGATGAGTTTGGTATGTTCCTGATCCCACTTGGCGATAACACCTGGTATCCGACCAACCCGGCTGGACCTACCATGTTTGGTTACAAGGGAACAGAGCATGAGGATCTTGTAAAAGAATTCTTCAATTTTGTTACAACCACAGAGAGTCTTCAGGAAATCCTTGACAACTCTCCTGCATACACAAACGTTGATATGAACGATGATGCAATTGAGCAACACTGGCTGCCAGAGGAAGAAGAGTTCCTTGCAACAGTAGATGACAGTAAGAAGAGCGTATCTGTTCTGCAGACCGGCACAAAATATACAAACGATTACTGGATGCAGTTTGGTCAGGATATGGTTGCATTCTGCCAGGGCGAAATGGAAGCAAATGACGTTCTTGCAAATATGGACACCAACCGTGCAGAGGCTGCCAAGACAGTTGGCGATGCAAACTGGAACTAAATAAAGTTTTCCGGTAAGAAATTGACATAATTATTTAAGCATAAGATATTTAATAAGGGTATATCTTCAGTGCGAAGGAGTGATTCCTTCGCACTGTTTGATAGAGGGGAGGTATCGCCTTTGAATAAGAAGAAAATTTATCCACAGTGGTTTCTGATACTGCCGCTGGCTTTGTACATTATCTTTTTCCTGCTTCCCAGTATAATGGGTGTTGCATATTCATTCACAGACTGGAATTCAAGAAGTGTATTAAATGGTGTCCATTTTGTGGAACTGGACAATTTTAAAGAGATTTTTACATCAAATAAGGATTACTTAAGCGGTATTGGAAATACATTAAAATTTACCATTATTTCCAATATTGTGAAGCTGATCCCGGCACTTCTGATTGCCATCATGCTTCAGGAAGGACTGAAGGGAAAAGGACTTTACAGAACCTTACTGTATCTGCCGTCCATTCTTCCATTTGTTATTATCGGTCTTGTTTTTAAGTCTATCTTAAACTATAACAACGGTCTTCTTAATGCAATCCTGGATGCACTGCATCTTGGTATCCTGAAACAGAAATGGCTTTCGGATCTTGGGGTTGTGTGGAAATCCATTTATGGTGTGGATGCATGGAGAGGTATTGGTTATGTAATGACGATTTTCCTCGCCGGATTGAATACCATTCCGAGATCCTACTATGAAGCAGCGGAGATCGACGGAGCAAACTTCTGGCAGAGACTTCGCTATGTGACACTTCCAATGCTCAGCGGCGCCATCATGATCAACCTGGTATTTGGTATTACCTATGGCCTGAAGGTATTTGATATCGTTTACGTTCTGACAAATGGTGGCCCTGGACATGCAACAGAGGTTCTTACCACTTACGCATTCCAGCTTTATTCCAGAGGCCAGTACGGTATGTCTTCTGCTTTGAACAGTATTCTGCTTCTGATCACGGCAATTGCTGGTGTTGTAATTGTTAAAACTTTAGGAAAACAGGAGGTACAGCAATGACAAAGAAAAAAGTTCAGAATCTGCTGAAACATCTGGTCTGCATCCTGCTGTGCCTGACCGTTATCCTGCCTTTTTATATGGTAGTTATAAACTCTTTCAAGAGTAAAGGCGAGGCTTCCCGAATGAGTCTTGCCCTTCCGAAAGAATGGTTGTTTTCCAATTACACCGAGGTTATCGACAAAGGAAATCTGCTCCAGGGATTTTCAAACAGTTTACTTTACGCACTGGTTGCAACCACTCTTGGTGTTGTGCTCTGTGCAATGGCTGCCTTTGTAATGTGCCGTAAGCGTACCAGATTAAATGTATTTTTATATTATTTCGTACTTTGCGGACTGTTTTTCCCGGTTAACTATGTAACATTGGTGAGAGTATTAAGCACTCTTCATCTGAACGATACACGACAGGGAATTATTATGGTGTTTACCAGCGCCATGATTCCGTTCTGTGTATTCACCATCCGCAACTTTGTGGTTTCTGTTCCTGTGGAACTGGACGAGGCAGCAGTTATTGATGGCGCAGGTCCTATCAGCCTGTTTTTCAAGATCATCATGCCGCTTCTGAAGCCTACTATGGTAACCTGTTTTATCCTGCAGTTTATGGGTGTGTGGAGCGATTTCCTGACTCCGTTGTATCTGTCAAGCAAGAGCAAAATGTTCCCGATGACCATGGCAGTTTATCAGTTCTTTGGAAAGAATAAAAGCTATTGGAATTATATTTTTGCGGATATTGTGCTTACCTGTATTCCAGTTGTGATCGTGTATATGATTGGCCAGAAATATATTGTGGGCGGTATGACTTCCGGTGCGGTGAAAGAGTGATCTGGGGTGCGCAGTGCGACCGCGGCAATCTATAATTGAAATTCCTTCTAAAAACGGGAATGGTTCTTTAAATTTTAGAATTTATAGAGCTGTTCCCGGTATTTTTTTGCCCAAAAGATGTCTGTATTTGCCAGAATGCTGAAAAATAAGAAGAAATCTGTTATCTTCATTTGAGGGGAAAATGATTGTGCACGGCGTGGTTGCTGTTCACAGGGAAGATTCGGCGAAGCGTGTTTCTGTGAACGGAGTGAACAGTAACGCAGTTGGCGGTTTCTGGGCTGCAAATTGCGGATTTTGCAGGAAATGTTTTGCGAAATGTGATAATGTATTTGAAGAAAATGTAGGAGTGAGAAATGATGAAACAGAAAATTGAGAAGACAGCAGATGAAAAAATGTGGAACCGGATCAGCCGGATTCCCGCAGTTATTCTGGTGTTACTTTCCGGAATTGATATTGTCCGGTTTGCAATTCTGGGAGATAAGACAGCATTTATTACATTCAGTATGATTGCGGTGACTTTTATGCTGGTGGCGTATATGGCATGGAAAAGCAAAATGCCTTTTCTGTATCTGGTGATTGCAGCGGCAGCTTTTGTTTTGTATTTTAATACTAATTTTTCTACCAGCACTTATTACTTTAACTGGTTGTTTCTGGTAGAGAGTATTATTGCGGCGCTGGGAGGAATCCTGGGAATCGCAGTAATGATCGGGAAAAAATCCCTGTGGGGCGTGTGGCAGTTTTGCCGCTTTTGGCAGCTGTTTTAATTCTGGCAGGTTTCCTAGGATTTTGGAAAGTAAGGTATGAGGCAGGGCATGAGGCGCAGGGACAGGCCCGGGATGAGCTGTGGGCAGTTCCGGCGAAATATGATGCGGAAGAATCAGAACAGGCGGGAACTGTGGAAGAAGTAGTGTACGATACCAAGGCATATGCTACTGATGAGCGGGACGTGAAAAAGACAGCTTATGTATATCTGCCTTATGGCTACAGCGAGGAGAAAGAGTACAATATTCTGTATCTGATGCATGGAACAGGTGATGATGAAAAATACTGGCTGAAAACAAATCCGTATAACAAAACTATGCTGGATAATATGATTGCAGATGGAGATATTGAGCCTTTGATTGTGGTGACACCGACTTTTTATGTGGAAGATGACTGTGCAGATGATCTGGATCAGCTGACCTATTCTTTTGCAAAGGAGCTGCGAAATGATCTGATGCCTGAGATTGAATCCGTTTATTCTACATATGCAAAATCGGCAGATGATGAGGGATTCGCAGAGAGCCGGGATCACAGAGCATTTGCCGGTTTGTCAAGAGGGGCGGTAACGATGTATCATTCTGCGTTGTGTCAGAGTCTGGATTATTTTTCATGGTTCGGGGCATTCAGCGGAAGCAGGACAGACAGGACTGCATTTGAAGATACCATTCAGACAGGCGATTTTGCAGAACTGCCAATTCATTATTTATATGTGGCAAGCGGCAACTTCGACTTCGCCCTGCCTGGACAGGTTCAGGATTACCAGGCTCTGCTGGATATAGAACCCAGATTGCGGTCTGGTGTAAATACCTGTTTTGATGTATTTCCAATGCGGTATCATTCTATGGGAAACTGGCATCTGGCGTTGTATAATTTTTTACAGAAGATTTTTTAGCGGGAAACACGTTGCTGTGAATTGGGAGAACAGCAATCCGCTTTTTTCACAGTTTACGTGTGTTTTCGGGCAGGTTGCGATTAAAATATGGCAGCCTGCTTTTTATTTGGTAAAATACGGGTAGAAAATAGCGACTGAGATATAGTTGGGAATTTTAAATTAAACGAAAATTATAGAAAATTTCAGGAGGAAATCATGAAGCAGTCATTTAACGAAAACTGGGTATGCTACAGAACCGGAGAGAAAGAAAAGGCATTTGCAGTGACTCTTCCGCATGATGCCATGCAGCTGGATGAGAGAAGCGAGACAAGTGCCGGCGGTGTGAATATAGGATGGTATGAGGCGCAGGATTACACTTACGAGAAAACATTTATCCTTCCAGAGAAAGCGAAGGACGAGAAAGTGATACTGGAATTTGAGGGCGTTTACCGTAAGGCAACTGTATATCTCAACGGCGAAAAAGTGGCTTATCATTCTTATGGATATATCGGATTCTATGTAGATGCCACCAAGTATGTAAAATTCGGGGAAGAGAATGTGATCCGCGTGGAAGTGATCAACCACGATCAGCCAAACAGCCGCTGGTATTCCGGTACCGGAATTTACCGTCCGGTGTGGCTGTATACAGTGCCGAAAAACCATCTGAGATTTGACAGTGTGAAGATCACTACACTGGATTATAAGGAGCCGAAGATCCGCGTGGAGGCATGGCCGAATGCTGCCGGCGAGGTGAAAGTGGAGATTCTGGAGAAACAGATTGTTACCAGAAAAGCTGTGGCTGGCGAAAGTGCAGGCCAGACAGACGAGACCATAGAGCCGTGTATTGACGAAAATGCAGTACAACCAACTGTTCAAAATTCTGACAAAGCATCAGATAAGATCATCGCCTTGGAAATTCTCCAGGCAGATGGTAAATTTTCCAGAGAAATTGCTCTTCCGGGAGCGAACCTGTGGAGCCCGGATGCACCAAATCTTTATACCTGCCGCGTAACCTTCGGCGAGGATATTCAGGAAGAAACTTTTGGAATCCGTGTAGTAAGCTGTACTCCGGAAGAGGGCTTCTGTATCAACGGAAAACGTGTCCTGTTAAAAGGTGGCTGTATCCATCACGATAACGGTCTTCTTGGTGCATGTGCGTATGAATTTGCAGAACGCCGTAAAATCCGCATTCTTCTGGACGCTGGCTATAATGCAATCCGTTCTGCACATAACCCATGCTCCAAAGCACTTCTTCGCGCCTGTGACGAGATGGGAATGCTTGTAATGGACGAATATATTGATGGCTGGTATATCCATAAAACAAAGTATGACTATGCAGATGAGATTCTGGATAACTACAGAAAAGACTTAAAAGATATGGTGGATAAGGACTATAATCATCCATCTGTGATCATGTATTCTACAGGAAATGAAGTGTCTGAGACTGCGCAGAAAAAAGGAATTGCCCTTACAAAATCCCTTACAGACAGACTTCATGAGCTGGATTCCACCCGTCCTGTAAGCTGCGGAATCAATATCTTTTTTAACTTCTTAAGCTCTATGGGATTTGGGGTGTACAGTGATAAAAAAGCAGATGAAGCTGCTGAGAATGCCAAGAAGAAAAAGGCTGTGGGAAGTGAATTTTATAACACGGTAGCCGGGATTTTTGGTGCCGGATTCATGAAAATAGGAGCAACTCTTTATCCTTGTGATGTGAAAACAAGAGATGCATATGCCAATATGGACGTGGCAGGATATAACTATGGAATCAAGCGTTACCATCATGACTTAAAGAAGTATCCCAAGCGAATTATTCTTGGAAGTGAAACCTTCTGTGCAGATGCCTACAGATTTATGCAGGAAGCAAAACGTGATAAGCGTATCATTGGTGATTTCGTCTGGGCTGCTCAGGATTATCTGGGTGAGGTTGGAATCGGCGCATGGGAATATAAGGATTATGCACCTCGTTTTGATGGTGGCTGTGGCTGGGTAAGTGCCGGATCCGGCCGGATTGATCTCACAGGAAAGCCTCTTGGCGAGATGGCATATACCAGAGTCGCCTTTGAACTGGAGGATCTGGCAATTGCAGTTATGCCGGTTGATCACACAAAGGATGCCCATTCTCCTTCTGCATGGAAAATGACCAATGCTATGGAAAGCTGGTCCTGGGAGGGCTGTGACGGAAATGCTGCAAAAGTAGAAGTTTACACCCGTGCAGATCATGTGAAGCTGTATATAAACGGTAAGTGTGTAGGCACTAAGAAGCCGAAAAATGACTGCAAGGTATTTTTTGATATAACCTATCAGAATGGAGAAATCAAGGCTGTTGCCTATGATGCAAATGACAATATAATTGCAGAAAGGACACTGACAACAGCTGGAAAAGAGACGATTCTTGTGGCAGAACCAGAGCTTACTCGTGTGAATGCAGACACCGATCTTTGCTATGTGAGAATGCGCTATACAGACGAAAATGGTCAGACAAAACCGCTGGTAAGAGGTCGAATCCAGCTTACAGTAGAAGGTGGCGAGCTTCTGGCATTTGGAAGCGCTTGCCCATATTATCCGGAAAGCTACCAGAGCAATGAGACAGATACTTATTATGGAGAAGCACTGGCGATTATCCGTCCACAGGCTGGAGCTGGTAAAGTAGTTGTGAAAGCTGAATCTGAGCTTGGAAATGCAGAGACAGAGATTGAAATATTAGATTGATTTAAATTTCATATGCTTACCAGTTTTGCCAGAAACGGTTCCAAATTTGCCGAATTTTTCACAAATCCCATTCCTTTTGCTATAGTAAATCCAGCGGTTCAAACAGAACTGAAAGGACAGAGTAACTATCTGAAAAGTATGTGTTTATCTGTCAAAGGAAATTTATTAGGAGGAAAGGAAATATGAAAAAGCATACCGGGAAAATCTGGCGTGGTTTGGCAACAACTACAGCCTCACTTCTCACAATCACACTGGGCGGAAGCTCAATTGCAAATGCAAGAGTGGATTTCATTAATGCGACACTTGGAACCTCAAGCTACAAAATCGAGCAGGGAGATTCTGACTCTGATGGCATTTATTATGAATCTGAATTTGATAATGTAGAGGATCTGGTAAAGGCTAAAGAACAGCTGGCTGCTGAAATTTCTTCAGAAGGTTCCGTTTTATTCAAAAATACAGATCAGACTCTTCCACTTGACAAATCCAAAGAAGCTGTTACCCTCTGGGGCTTAAACAGCCATCTTCCGGGAACCGGCGGATTAATTGGTTCCTCTGTTGTGGCTGATTCAGAGAATGGTCAGATCGCTTATGGTATTGAAGAAGCTATGGATGAAAGAGGCTTCACAGTAAATGAAACCATGAAAGGCTTTTATGCAAGTGAAACCTGCGCGCCATATTACAGAAAAGCTTCTTTCTTTGGAAATGAAGTTCCGGGCCATAGCCTTGTACCTGCTTTTTCCGCTTCTTATAATGAAGCAGATACATATACAGTAGGTGAGGCACCTGCTGAACTTTACACAGATGATATTCTGGAATCTGCTAAGGATACAACAGCAATTGTTGTTCTTTCCAGAGACAGTTCAGAGGCGTCTGACTACAGCACAAATATGAAGGATCCTAATGGGGACAGCTTCGACACCCCGATGTCTATCTCAGCTTACGAAAAAGAGATGATCCAGCTTGCAAAGGAAAATAGCAATGGCAAGGTGATCGTTTTGATCAACTCTGACGTTCCTATGGAAATCCAGGAACTGAAGGATGATCCGGAGATTGGAGCAATTCTTTGGACTGGACTTCCGGGAATGAATGGATTCCTTGGAGTATGTGATGTACTTTCTGGCGATGTGAATCCATCCGGTCATATTTCTGATACTTATGCCACAAGTTCTGTTTCTGCTCCGGCAATGACCAACTTTGGTCTTTATACTTATACTAATGCTTCCAATGCAGAATCTGGTGCAGAACTTACAGAAGCAGACAAGGGTGACTGGTATGTAGTAGAAACAGAAGGTATCTATATTGGTTATAAATATTATGAAACCCGTTACGAGGATACTGTTCTGGATCAGGGAAATGCAGCCACCACAGAAGGCTCTTCTACTGGCAAAGCATGGAACTATGTAGATGAAGTAACTTATCCGTTTGGATATGGTTTATCTTATACAACCTTTACTCAGGAGCTGGAAAGTGTAGATGTAATATCTGGGGAAAAGGGACTTGCAAAAGTGAAGGTAACCAATACCGGTGACGTTGCCGGAAAAGATGTTGTCCAGCTTTATGTACAGACACCATATATAGAGGGCGGACTGGAGAAAGCTTCTATTCAGCTTCTTGATTTTGGAAAAACAGAGGTTCTTGAGCCTGGCGAATCACAGACTCTGGAAATTGAGTTCGCTCCGGAATATATGGCAAGCTATGATGAAAAAGCTGTAAAAGAAGATGGAACAGAGGGCGCATGGGTGCTGGATTCCGGTGATTATTATTTCACAATCGGAAACGGTGCGCATGAAGCATTAAACAATGTCTTGGCGGTAAAAACAGATTCCACAGACGATCTGATCACAATTACAGACGATGAAACAATTGAGCCGGAAAATGTAGTGACAGTTTCTCTTGGTGAAGATAAAGAGACTTATTCTGAAAACGTAGAGAATGCATTCCAGGATTGCGATATTAACAATCTGATCCCGGATACTGCTGAATACACTACACGTTCTGACTGGAGCAAGGGTTGGAAAGAAGTGGAAAGCATTACTCCAATAGAGGAAATGATGAAAGGTCTTACAAACTCCACTTATGAACTTACTGAGAATAGTGACGAAGAAGTTGTCTGGGGAGCTGACAACGGATTAAGCACCGTTGATTTCCTCCAGTTTAATGAGGATGGAACTTTCGCAGGTGCACTTCCTCTGTCTGATGAAAAATGGGATCAGCTTATGGATCAGCTGACTTTGGAAGAGGCTGCCAACTTTATTGAGAAAGCAGGAGATAAAAACTTTGAGAAGCTGGATTCTATTTTCCTGCCAGAAGCAATCTGGTATGACGGACCGATCGGTTACAGCTACGACCAGATTGCAGGATATGCAACCCGCTGGAATGAATCCAACTCTTCCGAGCCGACTTATGTTTCTTCAGACAACGAATATGCTTCCTACTCTATGAGCTCCATGCCTACAGAACCTGTAGTTGCAGCAACATTCAATAAAGAACTTGTAGAGAGAGAAGGAGAGCTCTTTGGTGAAGATGGATTGTGGTCCAATGCCAACTCCATTGCAGCACCTGGTCTTAACATTCACCGTGCACCTTACTGCTCCAGAAATCATGAATATTATTCAGAAGATGCCATGCTTACCAACCTGTTGGGACAGGCTGTCTGCAAAGGCGGAAAATCCAAAGGTCTTATGATGATGCCGAAACACTATATCATGAATCATCAGGAGTTAAACCGTTCCGGTGTTTCCACATTCTTCACAGAGCAGGCTGCAAGGGAAAATGAACTCCGTGCATTCCAGGGAGCTATGGAAAATAACTATGCGCAGGGAATCATGACAGGCTTCAACCGTCTTGGAACTGTATATTCAGGAGCTTCCAAAGCTTCACAGGTGCAGGTTGCACGTAACGAGTGGGGCTTTGAAGGCTGGATCGTAACAGATATGATCAACGGTGCTGATTACATGAACTGGAGAGATATTGTATTTGGCGGCGGTGGCGGATGTCTTACAACTTCTGCATATGAAAGCGCTAATATTGGTTCCATGACTTCAACCGAGAACCTGAAGCTGATTGCAAAGGACTCTGCTTTCCAGAAAAAGATGAAAGAAACAATTAAATATTTCGTATATAATACAGTTGCAAGTAATGATATGAATACAATTACAACCTCCACTAAATATATTCACGTTCTTACATGGTGGCAGATTGCCTTTATGGCAGCAGAGGTGGTATTTGGACTTCTGACACTTTTGTTTGCAGTTATGTACCTTCGAAATTCACTTCGCAAAAAGACAGTTTACGTGAAGGAGGACAAGTAATATGGGATATCTGAAAAATAAAACATTTGGTTTTTACTTAAGCTTTGTGGCTGCAATCCTTGCGCTGATCGGCTTTGTAATGTACCGCCAGTCAGGACATACAGAATCTTATATTGAGGTTCTGCTGCTTGTAACAGTGGTTCTGCAGATTCTTGCGATGATCGTTTTGAAGGTGGCACCTGATTTTAAGTGGACAAGCCTTCTGCTTACTGCAAATGCAATTCTGACTGCAGCAGCACTTGTTAACAGTTTTTATACACAAGTTGATTTTATTGGATATGTGGTATCAGGACTTTATGAGTTTGCAACCATAAAAAAATTCATAATTTCAGCCGTACTTATGGCACTTTCCATGATTGCATATATTGTTTCCTCTTATTCTGGATTTCAGAAATGCACTTGTAAGGATGAGACAAAAGCTTGATTTATCTGCTGTAAAATATGGCACAAATTAATATTTACATGGTATAATGAAAAAGCCGGAATGCCCAAAAGGACTCCGGCTTTTTCATTATACCATGGAGGATAACTATGATTACCATTGCTATTGTGGAAGATGATAAGAAAAGTGCAAAAATTCTTCAAGACTATATATTACGCTATTCAGAAGAAAAACAGGAACCGTTAGCTGTAGAATGCTTTGAAAACGGATTAAATTTTATCAGCGATTATAAAGCCAGCTGCGACATTGCTCTTATGGATATTGAAATGCCTCATATGAATGGTCTTGACACCGCCAGAAAACTGCGGGAATTTGATAGCCAGATTCCTCTTATTTTTATTACCAATATGGCGCAATATGCCATTAACGGATATGAAGTGCAGGCTCTTGATTTTATGGTAAAGCCTATTGAATATTTCAACTTTTCGCTGAAACTGGACAAAGCGATCCGAATCTGTAAAAAGCTTCATGGTTATCAGATATATGTTCCTTCTGAACAGGGAACTGTTAAAATTGATATTGCAGATCTGATTTATATTGAAAGTGCAAAGCATTATCTTTATCTTCATACTTCGAAAGAGACTTTTCGCCTGCGAAGTACAATGGGAGATTTTATAGCACAGCTTCCGACAGGTCGCTTCTCCTGTTGCAGCAAATCCTTTTGTGTAAATCTGGAATGGATTTCCCGCTATCAGGGAAACAGCGTGTTTGTAAATGGAAAGGAATTATCGATTTCCCGTTCTTATAAAAAAACTTTTATAGATCAAATGACAATGTACATTAACCGGGGAGGAAACTGACGTGGCAATTTATGAAATATTAGCTTCATCTACAAGTGAAATACAGGGAATTACCTGTTTTATCATCCAGCTTTTTATAGCGGAAGCTATGTTCTTTTTCCATCTAAAAAAAAGGAAACGCTTCTGGTTACGCCTGCTTGTAGGGGGAACTGCCTGTCTGCTTTTGGGAGTTACCCTTCCAATTATAATTGGTCAATATATAAGCGGAATTCGAACCTTTATTGTGCTTGTTTTTATGCAGCTTTACATGTGGTTTTGCTTCAGGCGTTCTTTTTTGGATATTTTATTTTGTACAATTGGAGCTTTTACTGTACAGAATCTTGGAAGCAATATTCAGGTGCTGATTTGTATCGTGACCAAAACTTCTTTCAAGATGCTTTCCACGGAAATGGTCATTGGATTTACCATTGTATATATTATTTGCTATCTCACTTGTGCAGCAAAAATAAAAAATTTTCCGAATATCAGCCAGAACAGAGTCCGTGTACTTTGGGTAGCCATTATTTCCTTATGTGTCTGCTGGCTCCTTCAAAGCTGGCTGATCAGTGAAAAGTTGGATATGGTTATGGCGTGCCGTGTTCCATTTGTATTCTGCTGTATTTTATCTCTATTTATGCAGTTTGGGCTTCTGGAGCAGTCCCGGCTCAATGAAGAAAATCTGGCTCTTGAGCAGTTAATAAAGGAAAATGCAAAACAGTATGAGTTGTCAAAGAAAACAGTTGAAATCATTAACATGAAATGTCATGATCTTAAGCACCGGATTCTGGAATTGGAACAAGCCGGAAATGCAGATCATGGCCAGCTGGAAGAAATACGTAAAGCAGTAGATATTTATGACGGGCTTGCGAAAACAGGCTGCCAGCCATTGGATATTATTCTTTCAGAAAAGAATCTTCTTTGTGAAAAATATCAAATTAAGTTTTCATATATGATTGATGGAGAGAAGCTTACTGGTATTAAATCGGGAGATATCGCTGCTATATTTGGAAATGCTTTAGATAACGCTATTGAATGTGCAGCGGAGCTGCCAGTTGAAAAGAGAATTATCAGCCTCATCGGATATGCGAGACAGGATGTGATGGGGATTCATATTGAGAATTATTGCGAGGATGAACTGGAATTTCGTAATGGGCTTCCGGTGAGTACCAAAGGAGATGATAATTATCATGGCTTTGGCATGAAAAGTATTCAATATGTGGTGGAAAAATATGGCGGAAATCTTGTGGCGAATTTGGAAGAAAAGATTTTTAGTGTAGATATTATTTTTCCAGTTCTAGATTAGAGCCTTTTTCAAACTGGGGAGGTGCCTTTTTTTGAACGCAGATAAGCATTCCCCCGCTTCAAGTGCGCGGAGCACTAAGCGG
>OFMO01001315.1_pt1 | contig 16597 bp, 13 predicted proteins | sample 1541821 | NCBI WGS metagenome assembly OFMO01 (sample SAMN04209253, study PRJEB22552) | human gut metagenome | biome: gut; material: feces | host: Homo sapiens | place: USA: Oklahoma | reverse complement strand
TTTGTTATTACTTACCACTTGCAGAAGTGGGAGTCTCAACTCAGACTGAGATGAACGGAACCAGTGTAAACCGGAACCGGAATAATACGTTATTAAACTGATATTTTTCTAATACCTCCGGTCCACAGCTATTGGAACCGATGCCATTTTGTGCATAGTCAATGCACAGTACAGTACTGCCGGATTTTTCCAATTCATAATTATGGGCACAGCGTTCCAGCTCTTCCTGGGTATATTCGGATGCCTGGAAGGAAAATGTATCGTCTGAAACCGCAGTCAGACCGTATCTTGCGCCTTCTGCCTGCACGTAATCACAATCAAAATGGCTTCCGTTCTCCTGTGGGCGGATATAATCTTCATGAAGTTCTGCTACTTTTGCCCGGAACAGTCCATGATAGGAACCCTGGTGCTTATCCCGGTAGGACTCCTGCGGTCCCATGCCAAAATATGCCACTTCTTCCATGCCTTTCTCCAAAAACAGGCGTATGCCAAACCTTGGCAGTACCGGAAACTCCGGGTCTTTCTCCATGAGCATGTCTGCATGGATCTTTCCTGTCCCGTCAATCTCCCAGAGGATCGTTCCCTCTAAGATCTTCTGTACGGTATCCGCAACCACTCCGATCCTGGCTTTGATGGAAACACCCTTTTCATTCTGTGTGATCTCCATCTGATATGCCCTGCTGTATGCACTGTCAAAATGCGCATCCTTCCAGAGTTTCTTGATATACATATCGTTATCTGTCGGAGCCCTCCAGATGTTAAGCTGCATCGGATGGTCCAGATAATCCTTACCCGCAAACCGGATCTGCTCAAACAGTCCGCTCCGTTTACTGAGCACATAGCAGAAATCATTTCCCTGCAGGGTGACTGCCGTATTGCATTCCTGTACACTGATATCCTGTTCGTTTCTGTCCTCTTCTAACCATGCAAGTTTCTGTTGGTTCCTGCCATCCTGGTTTGACAGGAGGAAGTCGTCAAATCCAAGTTCCCATCCAGTTGCCAGCAGAGGCACCTGCTTTTTCAAATAGTAGCTGATTTTCAAATATACTTTTCCTTTTGCCGGGACACTGACCGCAAGTTTTGTGCGTCCCTCGCTGTGTGGTGCTACCGAAAATGGTGCCAGCGTGCCACGATCCACAGTAAGTCCGTCCTGTGTTACTTCATATCCGATCGTTACATAATCTTTCAAGTCATCAAAATCCAGATAGTTATGCAGAACAAGTTCCTGGCTTTTCTGGTCGTAGGAAACTACCCTTGCCGGGCGGTACACATTTTTATATTCCAGCAGACCGGTATGCGGGGTACGATCCGGGTATACCAGACCATCCATACAGAAATTGCCATCATGGATCTCCTCTCCATGATCCCCGCCGTAATAATAAATGGTCTTTCCATTCTCTGTTTTTCCATGTGCAACGGCGTGATCGCACCACTCCCAGACAAAGCCGCCGCACATCCGGTCAAATTTCTGGATTATCTGGAAGTAATCCTCAAAATCCCCAGGTCCGTTTCCCATGCTGTGGCAATACTCTACCAGCAGGAATGGTTTACTGGAATCTTTCTGCAAGTATTCCCGAATCTCATCCAGGGAAGGATACATGCGGCTATACAGGTCAATGTTCCCATATTCATAGATTTTCCCACTTTTCCGGTATCTGGCACTCTCATACTGTGTCAGGCGGCTCGGATCAAATACTTTTGTCCATGCAAGTGCCTGTTCAAAGTTACAGCCATACGCACTTTCATTTCCCATCGACCACATCACGATAGACGGGCGGTTCTTATCCCGCTGTACCATCAACTGCACGCGATCTACAATGGAAGTTTCCCACATCGGATCATCCGCGATCTGTTCATTCCAGCGGTCAAACCGGTTCTCGTCGGTATCCACTTTCCGATACAGCATGACCGGTCCATGTGCTTCAATGTCTGCTTCATCAATAACCATGAATCCGTATTTGTCACACATCTGGTAAAAGAACGGTGCGTTCGGATAATGACTGGAACGGATTGCATTGAAATTGTGCTGTTTCATCAGCATCAAATCCTGTCTAATTTGCTCCACACTGATGGTAAATCCTGTGATTGGATCGGAATCATGACGGTTTACCCCGCGGAACTTAATCTTCTGTCCGTTAAAGTAAACACATTTATCCCTGACTTCAATCTGACGAAGACCGATATGATCCACAATGGTCTCTGCTTTGGTCCGGATGATCAGTGTATACAGATACGGGTTTTCCGTATTCCAGAGCACCGGATGGCAGATCTCAAAGTCAAGTGTTCCATCCTCACTGATCTCCCCTTGTGCGATACGGGCACCTTCCCGGTTTTCGATCACAACTTCTGTATCTACCGGAGCGTTAAAATCAAAAGCAACTGTTACATCTGCATGGTCTGCTCCAAGTCTGGTCGTTACATGGTAATCCCATACCACATGCTCCGGCCGTTTCAAAAGATACACATCCCGAAAAATACCGCTCATCCGGAATTTATCCTGATCTTCAAGATAAGAACCGTCACACCATTTCAGCACCAGAACTGCCAGGGTATTTTCCCCTTCTTTTAGGAAATCCGTCACATCAAATTCAGATGTCATGTGGGATACCTGACTGTAACCTAAGTATCTGCCATTGAGCCAGACATAGAAACAACTGTCCACGCCTTCAAAATTCAAGTATGCCATCGGTGCCTGTTCATCTGTATGATAGGTAAAAATCTCAACATAGGCGCCGCATGGGATATCCTGTGGGACATATGGAGGATCAAACGGAAATGGATAACGGATATTGGTATATTGTGGTACATCATGTCCGAACAACTGCCAGGCATGTAATACCTCCAGATTTTCAAATCCTGACGTATCATATCCTGTCTCAAAAAAGCGGTCCTTTACGTCATAAATGCTTTCAAAATACTGGAACTTCCAGTTTTTATCCAGTAACTGAAAACGGTCAGATGTTTCCCTGTGTTCAATCAGATCATCCATCTTTTTGGATGCAGGGATATAATAAGCCCTTGCCGGCATGGTGTTATCGTGTAAGATTTCCAGATCTTCATAATAGCGTGGTACGATCATTTCCTTCTCCTCCTCATATGTATCATTTTGTACATCTGCTGTTTCGTCCGTTTTTCCCTATTATGGAAAAACATGTTGTCGTTCCTTGTTTTTGCTGACTACATTCTAAATATTCCTGCAAGAAATGTCTATAAACAGAATTAGACAGAATATGCACAAAATGATACAATGAAAAAAAGGAGGGATTTCCCATGTATATCAATAGCGGCTACCTGAACAATTCCCATCTGGATTTTAAAGACCGGACACGTCCCCTGATTGTCGGAAGCTGTGGCACCTACCGGCTCTCCAGCCATCCAAAAATGCCAACTTACCGCCCCAAAGGACGAAAAGATTTCCAAATCATTTATATTGCTTCCGGACTGGTGCATTTTCATTTTGACAAACCAGAAAACGAGACCATCGTCTCTGCTGGGAACATCGTACTCTACCGTCCCGCGGAACTGCAAAAGTATGAGTTTTATGGAAAAGACAAAACAGAAGTTTACTGGGTACACTTTACCGGCAGCGAAGTAAAAAATATCCTACGGAAAAATGGATTTACCGATAAAGAACGGATCTTCCCGGTCGGGACATCCTTAGAGTATGAGCGCGCCTTTAAGCACATAATCTTAGAATTACAGAAATGCGATGCAGATTACCAGGAAATGCTGACGCTGTTATTATGCCACCTACTCATCATCTTCCACCGGGCAATGCTCCAGGAGCATACCCTGAAAAACGAATTTCTGGATCGGCAGATGGATACTGCTGCCTCTTACTTTAACCAGAATTACAACCATGAGATTAATATTGATGCCTATGCTTCTTCCCTTGGCATGAGTGTCAGTTGGTTCATCCGCAATTTCAAAAAATATACCGGTGAAACACCAGTGCAGTTCATTACTTCGCTTCGGATGACCAACGCACAGGTACTGTTAGAAAATACAACTTACTCCATCAATGAGATTGCACGCATTGTCGGATACAACAACGCCCTGTATTTCAGCCGGATCTTTCATAAGCAGAAAGGTTGCTCCCCTTCCCAGTACCGCACAAGAAGTCATGAAACTTAACCGGACGCGAAAAATCGGATGACGGGATATGCTCCCTCATCCGATTTTAACTTTACCGCTTTATTCCACTGTGCCCGCTTGCCGCACCAGTAACAAAATGTCAATAGTTTTTTAATCACTTTTTTCCAAAAAAGGCAAAAAAATAGAACGTATAGATTATTTCCATACGCTCTATCTCACATTTCATAATTAAATTTTTTGAATTCTACAAACTGGAAGTTCGTAACTCTATTCTTCCAACATAATAGTCTCTTCATATGTCTGAACATCCTCTGTAGTCGGGCAAGCAGAAAAAAATGCAATATTCATAACTATAAGAACAATACATACAACGATGATTACTGCAAAGGCTATTCCTATCGTTTTCCATATTCTTTTACGTTGACGATTTCTGATTGCCATCTGCTCAGCAATATGTGCTAGTTGCTCTGCATAAGCATTCTGCTTTTCTTCTGTTGTTTGCACATCACTATCTACCTTTACTTCAAGCAACTGACTTGTTTGAACCTCTAATACATCTGCTAATTTTACAAATACTTCAGCATCTGGAACCGAATAGTTTTTCTCCCATTTTGAAATAGTCTATCTTGTCACATGGAGTCTGTTGGCAACCTCTTCCTGTGTATACCCTTTTTTTCTGTCGATAAGTTTTTATATTTTCACCAAGCATCTCTAGTTACTCCTTTCGTCTGATAAAACTAGCATACTGATTAGCCATCAATACATCAAGCAACGCAAATTAACATTCATGCGACGCCCAATATTACAAGGATTCATTAAGTCCTCTATAAACTGTTAAGGAAACAATCGGAGTTGGTGTAAACGAAAAAGCAGCCTTGAGTTCTGATAAAAACTGCCCTTTCGTTTACATCAATTTCGATTTTACCTTGGTGAACAAAGTCGCGTCCCTTTAGCCGATAGCTATGGGGATTCAATCGTTGCTCTTTTCCTTAAGTTTATCATACTGGGTGTTTTGGTAAAAGTTTTTTTATTCAAGAAATCAATTTCAGGCATGACAAACAAACCTCCTATGCGGAAGCCATTTATTCTATGCAATTGTAGATTTTAACATCTCATATGTGCATGAAAAGAAGAACTGTATTTATCTTTGCGGGGTGATACCATATTCCCTCCGCAAGAAGAACATTTGCATACATCAATGTGATACAAAACCTTTATCATTTCTACTGCATTTAGATTTTTTAATGTAGAAATGTATTTCTTGCATCCAAGCAGGTTTCTGCAGAGAGTTATCTTTTTTCTCTTGTTTCTACATGATAGCAGACCATAGTGCCGGATTCTGACAAATCGTTTGGGTGGAACATGCATCATGAATCGACGGATGAATTCTTCTCCTGAAATTGTTTTCTCTTTCCAGTGGCCTTCGTTTTTATAGTCTTTTACTGCATATGTAACTGTCGTATCCGTCATGGATTTGATTCGATGATTACTGATTGCTATCCTGTGGGTATATTTTCCAAGATAATTGATAACCGACTGTGCACCATTGAAAGTTTCTTTACAGTAAGTGACCCAGTTCTTTTCATAACACTTATCAAGAAGTTCTTTAAAACGATAGCTGTTCTGATATTTCTCTGCTGTACCATGAAATTTAAGCTTAGAATCATTCCACAGGCTTTTTAACTCATCCAGATATTTTCCACGGAACACTTTTGAGATGACACCATATGGGAGAAAAAAATTTCCACCTGTGTCTTTCCATTTATTTTCATCATCAAGCCCACCTCCAAGAACAATGGTATGAATATGAGGATGATAATTCATTGCAGAGCCCCAGGTATGAAGAATGCAGATATACCCTATATCAGCTCCCAGATACTTTGCATCTTTTGACAATTCATTCAATGTGGCTGAAGCAGCATGATACAGTGCATCATATAACAGCTTCTGGTTGCTGTAAATAATGGAATTCAATTCCTCAGGAACTGTGAATACTACATGATAATAGGGTGCATCCAATACGTTCTCTTTTTGTGCATCAATCCATTTCTCTTTCGGAAACTCCTGGCACATGGGACAGCATCTGCTTCTGCAGGAGTTGTTGTGAACACTGATACATCCGCAGTCCTCACAAACACTGATGTTTACACCAAAAACTCCTGTTTTACAGTTTCTGATGTGATAAGCCGTTTTTCTGTGATGAGCAGGAGGGTTACTCCTCTTTTCATAGGAAGGATAGAACCGTTCAAATACATCCTGTATCGTACATGATTTATCCATAATCATTCACCACCCATCTCATCAAATGGGCTTTTAATACCAAGCAGAGTTTTATTGCTTACATGCAGATAAATCTCTGTTGATTTTGGATCACGATGTCCCAAAAGAGCCTGAATATATTTTATATCGCAGCCTGACTCAAACAGATGACTTGCAAAACTATGACGCAAACAATGTGTGGAGACGTGTTTTTGAATGCCTGCTCTTTCGGCGCTTTCACGAAAAAATTGAATGACACTATCTTTTGTAAGATAATCCCCTGTCCATGAACTTGGGAACAGAATCCCTCTTGGCCTGCCACATTGAAACCAGTATTCTGTCAATATTTCAAGCGTCCGGTCTGCAAGCAAAGTATAACGGTCAGATCGGCTTTTTCCATCGCGGATGTGTATGGTTTTGTTCGTGCGTGAAATATCATCATAATGAAGGTGTGTGACTTCTGAAACACGAAGTCCACCTGAATACATAGTAGCGATCATAGCTTTATGCTTCAGATTTGGTGTAGCATCAAGAATAGCTGATATTTCTGCTTTTGTAAGCACCGCTGGTAACTTTCTGTCCCTTTTCATACGAGGTATGTCATCATCATCCCAATTCATCTTCAATACTTTTTTGTAAAAGAAGCGGATTCCTGAATGGTAGTGATTGTATGTTTCTGGTGAAATCCCGGAAAGTTTCTTTTCAGTTAGGAATGTATCAACATCGTCAGTTGTTAATGCATCTATATCCTTGGCTGTGTGGTTCAAAAAATGAGCAACACTGGTACAGTATGCATGAATTGTGGAATCCTTGAGATTCCGTTTATTCGCAGCAGATCTAATCTGATTAAAAATTTCTTCGTACATAATAAAATCCTCCATGTAAAGTAAATCGTAAATGTATAAACACTGCTTACATGGAGGAGCATTAGCATAATAAAACTGCTTGCCAGAAAGGCAGCTCAATGGTATTCTTATCATAGGCAGTGGGGATGTCGATCCTGTTTGATTGTTGGTTGTGGTGACTTAACAATACTACTTGTAGGACTTGGTTTCCACTGTTTTTTTATTAAAGTGTAAAGAAAAACTGCGCCATAGCCTTGGCAGGCCATCGCGCAGCGATTTTGTTCAACCGGAAGTTATATCATCACTTTGCTGCCAGATACTATAGATCTGATACAACATTGATCGGATTTCCTTCCATAAACTGCTTTATATTATCCGCCAGAATAGAAACCAACCGCTGTCTTGTCTCAAGTCCTTTCCATCCCATATGTGGCGTCAAAAGGACTTGATCCATAGTATAAAGAGGGTTTGTTTCTTCAGGTGGTTCAGTTTCCTGAACATCAAGTCCGGCTCCTGCAATCATACCATTTTCTAATGCTTCTATAAGAGCAGCCTCATCAATAAGCGCACCTCTTGAAGTATTAATAATAAACGCTGATGGCTTCATAAGCGATAGAGTTTCTTTATTGATCATATGTTTTGTACTTTCTGTCAATGGACAGTGCATGGAAACATAATCACTATTCTTAAGCAGCTCCTCAAGCGATACATAGCAGATCCCCTTCTCATCCTCTTTCGGTGTCCTGGCATATACAAGTATGTTCATATCCAAAGCCTGTGCGATCTGGATAACTTTCCTGCCAATGTGTTCTGCACCTATAACACCAAGTGTTTTTCCATTTACCTCAACATGCGGAACCTGAAGATTTCTGGTAAAATTGTCATGATTTCCGCATGCCAGCATCTTCATCTGTACCCGCATTGCAGAACTCAGATTTAATATCATCATGATCGCAGTACGTGCCACACGTTCTGTGCTGTATGCCAGGATATTACAAACTGTAATCCCCTTCTTCCGTGCTGCTATCAGTCGGCCATGATCTCCGAAGAGCCACATAGGATATTAAAAAGTTCGCAAACCAACCAGCTGGTACAGCAAGCCAGACAAATACAATGCCAAAACGCGGTGCACAGATCAAAGCAACAGACAGGCGGATCGCCAGGTTCACCATATTTGCAATGAGGAACGGGCGCATGATCCCAAGACCACGAAGAACCCCATCGGTTGCCATTTTGATTCCCATAAAGATGAAAAAGTAACCAAGCCATCTCATATAGCCCTCGGATACCTGATAGGCCAGGGCAGTTCCATCTTTACCAAGGAATAGCGAGGAAATCTGCGTGTGCAGTGTTTCAATGACTATAAAAGCAAGAACTGCAAAACATACATCTAACACCAGTGCAGCGTGATATCCTTTTTTGATCCGTTCAATTTTCTTTGCGCCAAGATTCTGGGAAACATATGGGGAAACCGCATTGCCAATGGATACAAAAATCAATGAAAAAACATTCTCTACCCGCATCGTCGCCGCATACCCCGCAAGTGCCTGTGTACCGAAGGGATTTACAACAGCCTGTACGATCATCATACCGATGGACACTGTAGACTGCTGAAGAACCGAAGGTACAGCAATTTGAAGCATGGAATATAACTCCTGCCTGTCAAACCAGTCAAAGTGACTTTTATATCGCCGCATCCGATGGAAGAAAATCAAAAGTGAAAACACGGCAGAAATGCCTTGTGCAATCAAAGTTGCAAGCGCCGCACCGAACACGCCGAGATCAAGGCCGGCTACCATCCAAAGATCCATAAAGATATTTAAGATTGACGAAAATATCAGGAGTCCCAGTGGAATTTTTGATTCTCCTATAGAATTAAACATCGTTGAAAGAATGTTATACATAAACAAAAACGGAAAGCCCACAAAATAGACCCGCAAATACAGCACTGCGTCATCCAGTATATCGGCAGGAGTTTGTAGCGTACTCATCATCGAGCGAGAAAAGCAAAAGCCAAAAACGCCAAGGACTATGCTTAGAACTAAAAAGCTAAGCAGAGACGTTGACACGATGGTTTTCATTTTTCCATACTCCCTGGCACCAAAATAGCGGCTCACAAGTACACCTGCACCGACACCGGCCCCCAGCGCCACACAAATGAAAACATTAGTCAACGCTGCACATGCACCGACAGCTGCAAGCGCGGAAGAACCCACAAACTGACCGACGATGATGGAGTCGGCCATATTATATATTTGCTGAAAAAAGCTGCCTAAAATCATTGGCATTGCAAAAACCGTCAAAGCTTTAAGAGGCGCATCTGTAATCAGATATTCATCTTTTGACATTCTTATATTCCTCCACGAGTTTCATAATTTCACTTATCCTTCCCTTCATCAGACTTTATATATACGAAGTGTAAGTATAAAGTTACGTTACGAAGCAATTATATGTGGTTACAATTAATAAGTCAAGTCATCGTTTACTTTGGGTAATATGAATGATATGATATCCAGGAAAACTACTATCCACAGGATATTATTTTACAGGAGGGGTATTTATGTACCTGGACGGTTTAGATGAACTGGATCAGAAGATTATCCAGTTGCTTATAGAAAATGCACGTATCTCTTACTCTGATATCGGTAAAGAAACCGGTATTTCCAGGGTGGCAGTAAAAGCCCGGATTCAGGCATTGGAGAAAAAGGGGATAATTGAAGAATATACAACTATAATTAACCCTCAAAAAATCAGTGGTGCTGTATCATGCTATTTTGAAATTGAAACAAAACCAGACTCCCTGTCACAAGTGACAGATATATTATATAAAAATGATACAGTCACGCAGATTTACCGCGTCACAGGAAGAGACAAACTGCATGTACATGCCGTTGCCTCATCGAGTGATGAAATGGAACACTTCCTGCACAATGTCATTGACGCCCTGCCTGGTGTCATCAGCTGCAGCTGCAATACAATCTTATCACGTATTAAAGATATTAAAGGATTACGGCTATAAACTGAAACACTGGAAATTACTGAAAAGACCTCGATGATCTGGTTTTTCCAGACCGTCGGGGTCTATTTAGTATAATTTATAAATTTTCTGAATGATTCCACGACAGAGTTTTTGCTGCGACTTTCTTACTTAAAAAGTCTTAAATAGCTTTAAGTTTTCTGTTTTATTCGTAAAGTTTATCCGCTTTTCTTATTTCGCAATAAACAATACTCCCAGAGTTCCCGGCCCACAATGGCTTGAAACCACACCACCGGCGCGCGTCTCAAGAATTTCCTGAAAAATTCCAAGTCTCTGCAGATAAGCCTGCACATCTTCCACAATCTTACGGTCACAGCCAGAATGTGTAATAAACACTCGCTCCGGTCGTGCATTTTTAAGGTCTGCCTCCATATCTCTGACATAAGACATGACTACAGAATGTAATTTGCCGCGATACTTCTTAGCTGCATCCATTGCACCGTTTTCTACTACGATCTTTGGATGCAGCTTCAATACACTTCCTGCCATAGCCGCAACCGCATTACAGCGTCCCCCACGATACAAATACATCAAAGTGTCTACCACAAAGCTTGCACGCACTTTTGGCCTCACTTCCTCTAGCGCAGCCGTAATTTCTGCAGCACTTTTTCCTGCCTGTGCCATTACTGCTGCCTCCACGACTTGAAGCCCAATACCTGTTGAAAGATTTGCAGAATCAATAACCGTCACAAGATCAGAGGCTTCCAGCTCATCAGCAGCAAGACGCATAACATTTCCGGAAGTTGACATACTTGATGATATTGAAAAACAGATAACTTCCCTTTTTTCTTCAACATAAGGTTTCAATATTTCTATCGCATCCACCAGAGATGGTGCCGAAGTTTTGGGTGTTGTCTTATGTGCATCTGACCATGCAAAGATTTCATCCGGAGTTATATTTTTGCCATCCTTATATTCCTTCTCGCCAAGAAGAATATGAAGCGGCAAAATATCAATATCATATCTGTTCACCAGCTCTGGTGAAAGGTCGCAGGTGCTGTCTGAAATTATTTTTACCATGAAATATTACCTCCTGCTGTTTTATAGACAATATATTACCACAATTCAAGAATGAAGGATACACCTGTATCTCTATTTCTTACTACGATATGCTTCCGCTTCCCAATGAGTAATAAAGTATGTAATATCATCTGTCATCTGTAATGCACCGCCAAAACTTTCGGCATATACAGCAAGTTTGATCGCATCCTTTACCAGAAGCTGTGCTTTTGCAGCTTTTGCCTTGTCATCTTCCATGATAAATGCGCCCACGCCCTGTACCAGGATCAGTCTTGGTTCTTTGTCATGCTCTTTCATAAATGCATCCAGTACATCTTTTGCCTGTTCAACATTTTCTACAAATAATGGGTATGGTCCGCAGTATACAATGTGATCCGGAGTAAATGGTTTCAAAAGCGGTGCTGCAGTTGTTTTATCTTTCACAAAATTATTCATTTCTGCAGCCGGAACAACTTCTACAGCATGTCCCAGTAACTCGGAAAGTCTCTTTGCAGTCTGTTCTTTTTCAGGTGTAACTGCATCACTTACGTCAGCCGTTCTTTTTACCTGTTTCTCTAATTTGCTGATAACTCCATCAAATAAAACACCAATCTCTTCTACAGTATTTGCTGCAACAAAAATTCCATGATTCTGAAGTAGAAGTACCTGCACATCTTTTCCAAATTCTGCTTTATACGCATTCATTTTTTCATAGCAGATACGTGCCAGCGTATATCCTGGTTTGCAGATATCGATCCAGAGTACATCTTTGCCAAGAAGCTGTTCACAAAGTGTCTGCGCACCCTTTCCGCAGGTCAGACCATTGACAAGAGTCGGATGTACATGCAATACATAAGTATAAGCAAATAAATTATGAAGCAATGCCTCTACACTTGGGCGTTTCGTCTTGTCATCATCGGTTACTGCCGCCATAACATCAGCAAGATATGCAGATTCACGTTTCACATCATCTGCTGGGTATTCTGTTTTCATAATCTCATTCAGACGGGCTCTGTCCATTTTGACAAATTCTTCTGCTTTGATCGTAGCAAGCTGTGTACCAGAACCTTTAACATACAGGGTTGTATCGTCTTTGACAGAAGTATTACCGCCTCCTGCCAGAACGTAAGCCGGATTGCTGCCGTATGTATTTGACATTTTTACTAAAGTTGAAAGATCCATAGTTAAAATTCCTCCCTTGACTTCTCATCTTAATAGTTTCGCTATTACTTATAGTACACCATATAGAAAAAGTTATCTATGCAAATATCGTGTCACAAAATATAACAAAACTCACCTTATCGTTGGCACAGATCAAGAAAAAAGCAACCAGGACTTAACATCCTGATTGCTTTTTACTCTCATTATTCTGTTATTGATTCAATTCAAAGAAATCTTCTACCCGGTTTTTATAATCCGTCATATCATTATACTGCAGCATTGCATATTCCTGAATCAGATCATAATATGGTGAGTTCTTATCATCCACACTGTAGAATTTTCCATCTGCTCCCCAATATCCATTACTGGTCAGTACCGGAATCTCTTTCTGTAGATCCTGCTGGAACTTCTGGAAGCCGGTCAGTTCTCCATCTATCGTCTCCATAAGGATGGTCTGAAGATAATTCATACTTGTCTTCTCTACAGTCTTCTTATCAATGTCATAATTAGCCCAGATAAGGAATGGAACCTCATATCGCCGCATCATTTCCTCATCATTCCAGTTACGCCACTCTCCATTTGTGATAGAATCCATCGATTCATCATGAATTCTCGGCTGGTGATCTCCTGTCAGAAGGATTACTGTCGGTTCATCTGTATTTTTATAATAATTGATCAGATTTTCAAACATCTCATCTGAATATTTGATAAGACTAAGGTAATATCCCAGATCCGGTGCATCTGCATTCTCTACTACAATTCGTTTATCATCGAAATTATCAAATGGTACATCATAAGAACTATGGTTCTGAATCGTCATAGTATAACCGAAATACGGTGCATCTGTCAATTTTCTCTGCTGTTCATAATCATGTGTGATATTATCGTAGGTACACTGGTCCGTCGCATTATTTCTCATTTTTACAAACGGGACTATCATATTTGTATAATCATAAAACTTATCAAATCCAAGCAGCGGATATGCCTTGTCTCGGTTATAGTTTCTCGCCTTCTGAAGATGGGTTGCTGAATTTCCTGTGTATCCTTCACTCTTCAGTTCAGTTACCAACGATGGCATTGCATGCCTCAGATATAACTGAAATGCAACCGTTCCTTTTGGAAGAAATGCCATAGAATTTCCTGTCAGAAATTCATATTCCGTATTTGCAGTCTGACCGCCTACGATTGATGCATAAGTTGTTCCACTCACACAGTTTCCATTTTTCATCAGATCATGAATAAATGGCATGTAATCTTCATTTGTCTCAATATCTCCAAGAACCTGCGGATCCGAAAAGGCCTCATTAATAACAGCAATTACATTTGGTCGTTTCTTATTTGGATCTACGGTATCAGAAGTATATTTTGAAGTAATCTCTTCTACTTTTTTCAGACTGTATCCATTTGGTTTCTCTGGTACAGAAAGCTTGATGCTTCTTGTGAAACAGGCGATACTGCCATATTGCTGATAACTTCTCATTGGATTAAAAAGACTCAGATACAATCCTCTGTTGCTTACCATGTCTGTCATAACAAGCTGTGAAAAACCAGTTACACTCACAATAGCCATTACAGCGATTCCACACAAACGATGAGAAACTTTTTTGAAAACAGGTTCACATTTTATCACGCGGCCAAGCATTATAAAATCAAACAGCATTACCAGTGCAACTGTTGTATAGAAATTAAATTGTATCTTATAACCGTCTGCAACTTCCAGTGCAGTACCTACGGTTGCAATATCCGATGCCATGACCGGTGTTCCTCGAAACTCATAAACAAAATAATTTACTATATTAAACATTACACAGATAAACGCCCAAATATCAGTTCCAAGACGCACCCGATTTGTAATAACTATAAATATAAGTTCCAGAATACCAATCAACAGGAAGTTAAATAATAACAGTGATAAATGTTGTTCTCTAAAGCTGTATGTTTCATTAAATACAGCAATTTCCATATTAAAAAAAATGTAGCACGGTGCAAACAGGATATACAGAATATTTATTACTCTGTTCCACTTCTTTCCAAAATCCAGTCTGACAAAAATAAGAACAACGCCAACTATCCAGCCCAGCACAATGCTGGCTATTTTAAATTTCGAACTGAATTCCGGATCATTTTCCAATATAGTTGTTCGGTTTACATAAAAAAAGATCAGAAACAGAAACGAAATAAATAGGCAGAAATAATTTTTCCATCTCTGCCTGTTTTTATTAAAGTCTATATTCTTCAGCACGTATATTTTCCTCTATTCTAAAAATGCAACTGACCCTGAAGCCAGATCGTACCTTTAAACCTTCGGCCAACTGCCGGATCTCCCAGCAGATCCGCTCGATTGATACAGATATCAAATTGAATATTATTACATTCAACTGTCATCTGAACAAGTTCTTCATCTGTAATATTATTCTGTACAGTACGATATTCTATAATCTCACCTAAAATACTATACTGGTCACACTGAATTCCATATGGCATAAAATATGAATCTACAATAGACAAAATGTCTTCATGAACGATTCTGTTAGAAATCATAGAATACGTGTCCATTTCTTCCATGGTAAGATTTTCCATAGCCTCTTCATCACCATTTCTTGCAGCTGCGATCATTGAACTTCGGTTTTTACTGCTTTCCTGTTCAACTTTGACTGCTTCCTTATCCTTCAGTACTGGAAAAAGGATTTTACTCTCCCCCGCAAGTCCGGATAATGTCAACGGCTGATTACCTGTTAACTGCTTTTTGCTTTCTTTCATATATTCAGCTACATTTTGAAGATAAAAAATCAGCGTGATTCCTATTCTCAGATCATCACAGGCTGCAGAAAAGGCATCCTTATCCGCATGCCTTTCTACTGTTACCTGTTCCTGAGTTGTAATTCCAGTTCCTCTAAAAAAAGGATAATAATATTCCACATGAAATCTGTTGTCATCATCATACTGACCACATACAGTAATACCGCAGTCATTTCCATAAAACCGGGAAAACTGAGCAAAGACACCATCTGGATGATCTTCCACTACGTTTTTTTCATCGTAATTTTTGATAACATCCAGAATGATTTCTTTCATTTCTTCCCGTTTGGTCACTTTAGAAAAACCGACTGCTTTTAAAAAGCTGTGCAAAAGTACACCTCCATGCCCTTATGCGCGGGTCTTTTTCTCAATTCTCTTCATGCCGCCCATGTATGGCTGCAGAGCTTCCGGAATACTAACAGATCCATCAGCATTCAGGTTATTTTCCAGGAACGCGATCAGCATTCTCGGAGGTGCTACTACAGTGTTATTTAATGTATGCGCAAGATATTTCTTACCATCCTTACCATTTACACGAATTCTCAGACGACGTGCCTGCGCATCTCCCAGGTTGGAGCAGCTTCCTACTTCAAAGTATTTCTTCTGTCTTGGGGACCATGCTTCTACGTCCAGAGATTTAACTTTAAGGTCTGCCAGGTCACCGGAGCAGCATTCCAGAGTACGTACCGGAATATCCAGGGAGCGGAACAGATCTACAGTGTTCTGCCACAGTTTATCAAACCACATCGGGCTCTCTTCTGGTTTGCAGACAACGATCATTTCCTGCTTTTCGAACTGATGGATACGGTAAACACCTCTCTCCTCCAGACCATGAGCTCCTTTTTCTTTACGGAAGCATGGAGAATAGCTTGTCAGAGTTTTTGGAAGTTCTTCTTCCGGAACGATCTGGTCGATGAATTTACCGATCATAGAATGCTCACTGGTACCGATCAGATACAGATCTTCGCCTTCGATCTTGTACATCATAGCATCCATTTCTGCGAAGCTCATAACACCTGTTACAACATTGCTGCGGATCATGAAAGGCGGTACACAATAAGTAAAGCCTCTATTGATCATGAAGTCACGGGCATATGCAATAACTGCAGAATGAAGTCTTGCAATATCTCCCATCAGATAGTAAAAACCATTACCTGCAACACGTCTTGCACTGTCCAGATCAATTCCGTCAAAGCTTTCCATAATATCTGTATGATATGGAACTTCAAAATCCGGAACTACTGGTTCACCGAATTTTTCAATTTCAACATTTTCACTGTCGTCTTTACCAATCGGTACAGACGGATCAATGATGTTCGGGATAACCATCATATTTTTAAGAAGTTCTTCTTCTACTTCTTTTTCTCTTGCAGAAAGTTCATCAATACGTGCACCGGATGCA
>OFMO01001288.1_pt1 | contig 16823 bp, 16 predicted proteins | sample 1541821 | NCBI WGS metagenome assembly OFMO01 (sample SAMN04209253, study PRJEB22552) | human gut metagenome | biome: gut; material: feces | host: Homo sapiens | place: USA: Oklahoma | reverse complement strand
CGTCCATGTTGGCGCCGCCCCGCCGGCAAAGCCTTATCCCACCGCCGGGCCACGCCAACAGGCCGGCCTAAATCCCGCCTGCCGGCCGCCCATGTTGGCGCCGCCCCTTGCGGGTGGGCGGCGGCTCTGATATACTCCACTTAAGACGTGTTAACCTGAATAGTTGTAAGTGGAGGACAGAATATGAAACGGATTCTAGCAATGGTCCTCGCAGGAATTTTGGTGGTGTCTGTGATTCCGGCTTTTGCAGCTGCAGAGGTGGGATCGGCAACTGATAAAGGTAGCAGCAGGCAGCTTGGAACAACTGCTGAAGGTCAAGGAAGTCAAGAAAATCAAGGAAGCTGGGACGGCCGGGCAACGGAGGAGCCGGAAGGACTGGGGATTCTGCCGGGGGAAGGAAATCCGGAAAAAAATCCGCCGACCGAGGCGCAGTCCGGGAAGCTCCCGGCCGCGTTGAACCTGAAGTACAAGGCGAAAAAGAAACTGGTTTTAGCGAATACTCAGCCGGAAGGGCTGCCGGTCAATGTGACCTGGGCGTCCGACAATGCGGAAGTCGCTGCCGTGGACAAAAATGGGCTGGTCACGGCTAAGAGCGCCGGGAAGTGTACGGTGAGCGCGGTTTTTCCGTCGGGCAGCCGGGCGGCGTGCAAGGTGACGGTGGAGCCGAAGGGGCTGAAGTATAAGAAGAAAACCATTCGGAAGAACGCCCGGTTCACCAATGTTTTGGTGGGGGCGAAGTCCGGTGTGAAGTGGAGGAGCTCCAACAAGAAAGTGGCCACGGTCAATGGTAAGGGCGTGGTGAAAGGAAGGAAAAGCGGGACCTGTAAGGTAGTCGCTCGTTTTGGCGGGAAAAAATACACTTGCAAGGTGACCGTAGTGAATCCGCGGCTGAATAAAAAGAAAATCACCGTCTACAATTCCCGAAGTTTCCGGCTGAAGGTGACCGGCGGGAAGGGCCGTATCCGGTGGAAATCCGGCAACAAGAAGGTGGCGACGGTGTCCAAGAAGGGAACGGTGACTGCGATAAAGGGCGGAACCTGCACCGTTACGGCTGTGCGGAACGGCATTGCTTTGAAGTGCAGAGTCACGGTGCCGAAGCACTATAGAGGATATAAAATCCCGGATTTTGGGGCGCTGTACGGAAAGCGCGGCAAATTCCTGAAGGCCGACGGGGTGACCTCCGTCCAATATAAAGCCGGGAAGAAAACCTATCAGAAATACCTCACGGCGCTGAAAAAGAAAAGTTTCATCTTCGTGGAGAAGTCGTCCGGCACCCTGGTGTACATGAACAGCGCGGGTGAGATGGTGGCGGCCGCATACGCCCAAGGCTATGTGGGCCTGGCTTTCGGCAATATCAAAGACATCGGATAAGAAAAATAAAAGGGCGCACCCTTGCAATTACCTCTTCGTTCGTGTATAATCATAGGGCAATTCGGTTACGAACGTGCTGCTGTGGCTCAATGGTAGAGCACTTCACTCGTAATGAAGGGGTTGCGAGTTCGATTCTCGCCAGCAGCTCCAAGAGGAGAAAACTCGGTGAATGCAGATGCATTGACCGGTTTTTTATATTCGGAAGTTTACGTTTCGGGCGTTTTCGTACTTTTTCCTGTGGGAAAAGTCCTTTTTGTTCCGCGGCCCTTTACCGGCGCGATTCTTGTGATACAATGGCTCCAATGAACGGATTGATAGAAACAGGAGGTCGAAATGCAGGAAAACCGGGAAGGGCGGATGGAAACCATCATTTATGATACGGGAATCATCGGAAAACTGAAAATCAAAGGAAACCAAAAGGAGATTCAGGAAATCGCTTTCCTCCGAGATCCCTTCCCCTTCGTCTGCTTCGAGGGTAGCGATCTCCCCGCTGTCGAAGGACCGGCCTACACCCGGAACAACCTGAATTGCGCCGAAGTTGCCCCCGTCCTGAAGAAGGCCTGCCGGCAGATTCAGGAATACCTGGAAGAAGAGCGGGAGGAATTCACCTTTCCCATTCGCATGGAAGGAACCCGCTTCCAGGAAGAAGTGTGGTGTGCCATGCTGGACATCCCTTACGGCGAAACCCGCACCTACCGGGAAATTGCCGAAGCCGCCGGCAGTCCCAAAGCCTGGCGGGCGGTGGGCATTGCGGCGAACCACAACCGACTGCCGCTGGTGATTCCTTGTCACCGAGTCATCGGATCCAGGGGCCGGCTGACGGGGTACAACGGCGGGCTGGACATTAAAGAGAAGCTGCTGACCATCGAGAGCCACCGGACGATGCAGAAGCAGCTGGAGGAATAGAAAAAAGAACGAAAGAAACCCCGGGGTCATTTTGGAGGACGCCCCGGGGATTCTTTCATCAAATTGTGTGATGATATAGGAAATGATATGAATGCGTTATGCTACGTTCTTCTGTTTCTTGCGGAACTTCTCGCCTTCGTCTACTTCGCCGGCGTTCAGACGCTTGAAGTAGCTGCGGGTTTCTGCCGCAACGACACCGCTGAGTCCCAGAAGTCCAACCAGGTTCGGGAATGCCATCAGGCCGTTGAAGATGTCGGCGAAGGTCCATACGAATTCCAGTGTGAGGAACGGACCGATGAGAACCGCCAGAATGTACAGGTAACGGTATGCCTTTACGGCTTTCATGTTTTTATTGGTGAAGTACTCCAAGCAACGTTCACCGTAGTAGTCCCAGCCCAGTGTGGTGGTGAAAGCGAATACTGCCAGGCAGATCATCAGCAGGATGGCGCCGAATGTTTCGCTCCAAGGAAGTCCCTGGCCAAAAGCACGAATGGTTACGTCTACGCCTTCCAGACCCACTTTGTCCGAACCGGTGATGACGATGGTCAGACCGGTCATTGTGCAGATAACGATGGTGTCCAGGAAAGTACCGGTCATGGATACCAGACCCTGACGAACCGGTTCCTTTGTCTGCGCTGCCGCCGCCGCGATCGGTGCGGAACCCAGACCGGATTCGTTGGAGAAAATACCTCTTGCAACACCCTTTTGCATTGCGGCAATCATGGCACCCAGTGCACCGCCGGCAACCGCATCCATACCGAATGCGCTCTTTACGATGGTGGCGATTGCTGCCGGGATTGCAGCGTAGTTATATACAAGAATTGCAACGGCTGCGGATACGTACAGTACCATCATTGCCGGAACGACCAGAGATGCTACGGAAGAGATTCTCTGGATGCCGCCGATGACAACCAGTGCCACCAGTGCGGTTACGACGATTGCAGCGATTGTTGTAGTCCAAGTGTAGGAGTGGTCGCCGATGGAGAATGCAATGTGCTTGCTTTCCGGATCGAATACCCGGCCCACTGCGGAGGTGATGGAGTTCACCTGAGTGATGGTACCGATTCCCAGGATGCCGGCTGCCGCGCCGAAGAAAGCGAAAAGCTTTGCCAGCCATTTCCAGTTCGGTCCCAGACCTCTTTCGATGTAGTAGAACGGTCCGCCCAGTGCCTTGCCGTTTTCGTCCAGCACACGGTATTTTACGGCCAGGAGACCTTCCGAATATTTGGTTGCCATACCCACGCAGGCAGCAACTTCCATCCAGAACAATGCGCCCGGTCCGCCGGTGCAGATTGCGGTGGCAACGCCGACGATGTTACCGGTTCCAACGGTGGCCGCCAGTGCGGTGGTCAGCGCTGCGAAACTGGAGACTTCTCCTTCGCCGCCTTCCTCGTTGTGAACCATGTACTTCAGCGCCTTACCCAATTTGCAGAACTGTAGGGCTCCGGTTCTCACGGTGAGAAGCAGACCGGTTCCGATAATGAGTACCAGCATGGGGATGCCCCACACATAACCGTCAATGGTGCTCAGCATTGCTGTGAATTGTTTCATGAATGCAACCTCCTATTTTATAGATTCAGTTTCAAATTCCCGTCAGAGATAAAAACTTATTCCAACCAACTCTCTGACTGATGGGATTAGTTTAAAACAAGATTCTGTGTTTGTCAACAAAAAATTTTAAAAATTTTTGTTATAAAAATTAAAGAAGTTAGAAAAACCCTTGAATTGTATGGAAAACCGTGCAATTTTGGACACAAATTTGTATTTCGAGTACAATTTCCGACACTAAATTAGAGTGTTTTTTGAATTACCCATGCGGATTTTGCATGAGATTTTCAGTAAAAAAAATTCGCCCCGCCCGGACATTTCCGGCCGCGCTCGCCTGATAATATTTTATTTTATCTAAATGAATGGAAAAGTGTGTTAAAATAAAAGGTAATATATATGAGAAGAATGCAAAAAAAGAGAGGTTGAGATTTAGTTTGAGTAAAGAAATGATGAGTGAAGAGAATTTGCAGCCGGAAAATCGGATGGGGTATGCGCCGGTGAAGGGGCTTCTGCTGAAGATGTCTTTTCCGCTGATGATTTCCATGTTCGTTCAGGCGGCGTATAACATTGTGGACAGTATGTTCGTGTCCTGGATCAACGAAGACGCCCTGACGGCGGTATCCATGTGTTTCCCGATTCAGGCGCTGATTCTGGCGTTCGCCATCGGTACGGCGGTGGGCATGAGCGCCTTGATTTCTCGATACTTGGGAGCAAAACGTTTTGACCGGGCCAATAAGGTGGCGCAGAACGGAATTTTCCTGGCCTTTGCAACGTATCTGCTGTTCCTGCTGATCGGCATGGCGGCGCATCCGTTCATCGCGTTCCAGACAAAGAATGCCCGGATTGTAGAATACGGTTCCACCTATCTGAGCATCGTCTGCACCCTGTCCATCATGGTATTCCTGCAGCTGTGTGTGGAGCGGCTGCTGCAGAGCACGGGCAAAACTTCCTACATCCTGCTAATCCAGGGAAGCGGTGCGATTATCAACATTATTATGGATCCGATTCTGATTTTCGGATTGCTGGGTGCGCCGAAACTGGGCGTTGCCGGTGCGGCCATCGCAACGGTCTTCGGGCAGACGTTTGCGGCGCTGCTGGGCGTGTACCTGAACATTAAGAAAAATACGGAGCTGAAGATTGGCATGAAAGGCTTCCGCCCGGATCTGCATATCATTAAGGAAATCTACCAGATTGGCGTGCCGTCCATCATCATGCAGGCGGTGGGCTCGGTGATGGTATTCTTCCTGAACCTGATTCTGGGGGCCTTTTCCTCCACGGCGGTGGCCACCTTCGGTGCCTACTTCAAGCTCCAGAGCTTTATTTTCATGCCGGTGTTCGGACTGAACAACGGTGTGGTTCCGATTGTCGCGTACAACTTCGGCGCGCGGAAGAAGGACCGTCTGCTGGAAGCATCCCGGCTCAGTACCCGGTACGCGGTGATGATCATGACGGTGGGAATGCTTCTGTTCTGGGTGATTCCGAACGTCTTCCTGGGAATTTTCGATGCCTCGGACAAAATGCTGGCTATCGGCATCCCGGCGCTTCGAATTATTTCTGTTGGTTTTCCACTGGCCGGCTATGCTATAATGAAGGGCAGTGTATTTCAGGCTTTGGGAAAAAGCATTTACAGCATGAATATTTCCATTATTCGACAGCTGGTGGTGCTGCTTCCGGCAGCGTTCCTGCTGTCCCGCTTGGGCGAAGTCACCTACGTGTGGCTGGCATTCCCAATCGCAGAGATTGTGGGCCTGACGTTCTCGATTATCTATTCCCGCAAAATTCACCGGGAGATGATCGATGTACTATAATCTATAAGGTACAGGAGAAAGGTGTTATGAAAAATACGGCAATTTACCCGGCCGCCCTGGAACATCGGCGATGGTAACCCGGCAAAACGGTAAACTATGACAATCGCAACGTGTTTTTATGAGGAGGAAAAAATTATGGCAGGTAAAATTATGCTGACCGGCGACAGACCGACCGGTAAATTACATATTGGACATTACGTAGGTTCCCTGAGACAGCGGCTGGAGATTCAGAAGGATCCGGAGTTCGACAAGATGTTTATCATGATTGCGGACGCCCAGGCGCTGACGGACAACGCGGAGAATCCGCAGAAGGTGCGGGAGAGCGTGATGCAGGTCGCCATGGATTATCTGGCAATCGGCATCGATCCGTCAAAGACTTCCATTATGATTCAGTCCCTGGTGCCGCAGCTCCACGAGCTGACTATGTATTACATGAACCTGGTCACCGTGTCCCGCGTGCAGCGGAACCCGACCATCAAATCCGAAATTCAGATGAGAGGTTTTGGGGATAACATCCCGATGGGCTTCTTCAACTATCCGGTGAGCCAGGCTTCGGATATCACCGCTTTCATGGCCACCACCGTTCCGGTAGGCGAGGACCAGGAGCCGATGCTGGAGCTGTGCCGGGAAATCGTGCGCCGCTTCAATCACGTGTACGGCGAGGTGCTGATCGAGCCGGAAATCTATCTGCCTCCGAACCAGTCCTGCATGAGACTGCCGGGCACGGACGGCCAGGCGAAAATGAGTAAATCTCTGGGAAATACCATCTACCTGTCGGATCCGGAGGACGTGCTGAAAAAGAAGGTCATGGGAATGTACACCGATCCGACCCACCTGAAGGTGAGCGACCCGGGCCATCTGGAAGGCAATACCGTGTTCCAGTACCTGGATGCCTTCTGCTGTGATGAGGATTTTGAAAAGTACTTGCCGGAATACAAGAACCTGGACGAGTTGAAGGAGCACTACACCCGAGGCGGCCTGGGGGATGTAAAGGTAAAGAAATTCCTGTTCAACGTGCTGAACGAATTCCTGACCCCAATCCGGGAAAAGAGAGCGTACTACGAGCAGCATCCGGAAGAAGTCGTTGAGATTCTGAGAGCCGGTACCGCGGATGCGGTAGCCACTGCGGAGAAGACGCTGACTGCGGTAAAGCATGCGATGCAGATTGACTACTTCGAGAGATGGGATAAGGAATACAAATAGAAGATACGCAAGTGTGCAAGTGAAGGCCCGCCGGGAACGCCCGGCGGGCCTTTTCCGTGCGCCGAATGGCAATGGGGCGCCCTTGGGACAAGGGCGGGCCTTACTTTGTGGATGGCGCTGGCCGGCCGCCTGGGGTGCGCCGCTCGTCTGGGACATCTCGGCCGCCTGGGGTGAAGTAGAGATATTATTATAGCGAAACTCCCATATGCCTAGAAAAAAGAGGCGAGTTCACGCTAAAATAGAAAAAACGGAGAAATTAGCGTGAACTCGCTCAAAAATTCTAGGCACATGGGAGCTGAGTAACGCAAGAGGGACAGATTTATTAGAATATAGGGGAGCGCCAATCAAAATTTTTCAAAAAGCAATATCTCGATTTTTCTCGAACGAAATATGATGCAGGGGCACGGTGCATTTGCGATAATAGAACTAAGAAGAGGGCCGCAAGAGATTTGCGGTCAATCACATCTAATGAAGGAAAGGAGCGAGGAAAATGGTTCATTGTTCGAAATACGTGAAGGCCGGTCTGGACGAGAATCGGCTGCTTCGGAAACGATACCTTCAGCGGCAGAAGGCGCTGATGAAGTATGACAAAATGACGCTGCGGATATGCATCAAGAATGGGCGTGCTTATTACTATGGTAAGAAGAAGGGAAAGGAAATCTATCTGGGCAATGCTGAGAACGAGACGGTGCGCGGCATCCGGGAGCTTCGATTCTGCCGGGCGATGCTGGAGATGCTGGAGAAGAACATCAAAGCAATGGAGTCCTTCCTGGAAAAGTACAGTTCGCCAACGGCCGCCGCGGTAAAAGCAGCTCTTCCCAAGCATTATCGTCCGACACGTCCGACGGAGTACGCACTGCACCCGGAGAAGAATCCCATCTGGCAGCGCTTCCGGGCGATGCAGGCGCATAAAGCAAAGATCCCGGTTCATTGCCCGGAGAATTTGAAAATCTTGACATTTGACGGAACGGCCGTGCGGAGCCGAGTGGAAGCGCTGCTCTACGAGCGGTTCAGCGCGGCGGGTTTCTACGTAATCTATGAGTATCCCATCGAATATGCGCCGGGAAAATTCATCCGTCCGGATTTCCTCCTGATTCATCCGGAAACGGGAGCCATTTTTCTTTGGGAGCATTTGGGGCTTTGGTATCATGAAACCTCCTCCGAGTTCTATCGCAATGAATTTAACGGGAAGACGGATATCTACCGGAATCTGGGGTTCATCCCGGGAGTGAATCTGCTGATGTCGTTCGAGACACCGTTGGGTTTGGATATGGAACGCATCGCCCAGGAAGTGGATCACCTGTACAATTTGGAGGAAACCGCCCAGAGCATTAAAATCGCCGAGCTTCAGCAGGCGCAGTTTGCGGATTTCTCATTGCTAAAAGTAGTGTAGGGGGAGGCCTTAACAGGTCGGCCCCTCTCCTAGGCAGCCGGAGGCCTTAGCGTCCTTGAGCCTCCGCCCGCCCGGCCCCCCTCTTGACGGGCCAACCACAGGAACCCCCACTTTACATTCCCACCCCATCCTTTACGTTCTTTTTACTTTACCTCGATAACAGTCTTTACGAAATCGCCCTATACTTATACCTGTAATCAGAAAACAGACAAGAAAACAATTGAAAAGGGAAAGAAAGTAAAGGAGAGAGAAAGATGAAAAAAAGAAATCTCAAACTGATTGCCCTGGGCCTGACCGGTCTGATGGGCGTGGCTGCACTCACCGGATGCGGCAGCAGCAAGGAAAAGAGTGCAACGGTCAGCACGAACGGATCCACTTCTATGGAAGAAGTGATGGGTGCACTTTCGGAACAGTATCAGAAGGATAACGAAGGCGTAAAGGTAACCTACGATCCAACCGGATCCGGTACCGGAATCGAGGAAGCCAAGAACGGCAACACCGACATCGGCCTGGCATCCAGAGCACTGAAGGATGACGAGAAGGATGGACTGGAACAGAAGGTCATCGCACTGGACGGAATCTCCGTAATCGTCAATGCAAAGAACGGTGTAAAGGATCTGACAACTCAGCAGGTAGCAGACATTTTTAGCGGAAAGATCACAGACTGGAGCCAGGTCGGCGGTAAAGCCGGAAAGATTTCCTGCATCGGCAGAGAGTCCGGATCCGGTACGAGAGACGGTTTCGAAAGCGCAACCGGCACCGAAGACAAGTGCAAGCTGGAACAGGAATTGACATCCACCGGTGCGGTAATTTCCGCAGTAGGCAGCAATGAGAAAGCAATCGGATACGCGTCCTTCTCCGCAGTAGAGGGTCAGGACAAGATTCAGGGAATCAAAGTCAATGGCGTAACCTGCACCGAAGACACCATCAAAGATGGAAGCTACAAGCTGCAGCGTCCGTTCTGCTTCATCACCAAGAAAGACGGAAAGCTTTCCGAAGAAGCACAGAAGTTCTACGATTTCGCAACATCGAAAGATGCGGCAGATCTGATTCGTAACGCCGGTGCCGTTCCGGTAAGCGAATAAAGCCGAACCATTCCGGAAAGTCGTGGGGCGCTAGGCCGCACGACTTTCTTCTTTATAGGGAATCTCCTAAAAAAAGATTCATTCGGCACACGCTGCCGAGAGTATAGACTAGGGAAACATAAGTTATAGAAAGCGAATCGTAAGATGAAGAAGAAAAAAAATTTAATGGAAAACGCACTGCACGGACTGTTCCTGTTCTGTGGTTTTGTCAGTGTCGCCTTCGTGCTGCTGATCAGCGTGTACCTGATTATCTCCGGAATTCCGGCCATTCACAAAATCGGACCGATCAAGTTCCTGTTCGGTACTACCTGGAAATCCGGTCAGAATCAGTTCGGCATCCTGCCATTCATTCTGACCAGCGTCTACGGTACGGCGGGGGCGGTAATCCTGGGAATACCGATTGGTATTTTTACCGCCATGTTCCTGGCGAAAGCCGCACCCCCAAGAATCGCAGCGGTGATTCAGGGAGCCGTAGAGCTTCTGGCAGGAATTCCGTCCGTCGTATATGGCCTGGTGGGCATGACCGTATTGGTGCCGGGCGTGCAGAAGGCATTTCACCTGTCCTCCGGCGCCACACTGTTCTCCGCCATCGTGGTCCTGACGATTATGATTTTGCCGTACATCATCAGCGTGTCGGCCACCGCACTGCGGGCCGTGCCGAGAGAGTATGAAGAAGCCTCGCTGGCTTTGGGGGCCAACTACACGGAGACCTGGTTCCGCGTATCCCTGCGGGCTGCAAAGAGCGGCGTGGCGGCAGCGGTCATTCAGGGCGTGGGCAGGGCACTGGGCGAGGCCATGGCGATTATCATGGTTGCCGGAAACGTGGCGAACATGCCGGGGCTGTTCCAATCCGTTCGGTTCCTGACCACCGCCATCGTTTCGGAAATGTCCTACGCGTCCTATGGATCGCTGCAGAGACAGGCCCTGTTCTCCATCGGACTGGTGCTGTTCCTGTTCATCATGATGATTAACTGGATTCTGCACAGAGTGATCCGGAAGGAGGAGCAATAATGAGTACGCACAGAAAAAATATGGACAGACTGCTGAGAGGGCTGATGGGGCTGTGTTCCGGCATCACCTGCCTGGTGCTCCTGATGATTATCGGCTACATCCTGTACCGAGGCATCCCGAGCCTGACCTGGAACCTCCTGTCCACGGAGCCGAACAACCTTACCGGCAACATCGGGATTCTGCCCAATATTCTGAATACGCTGTATATCATTTTCGTGGCGATGATTATCGTCCTGCCTTTGGGCGTGGGGGCCGCCATCTACTTGACGGAGTATTCCACCAGCCGGAAGCTGACCAACCTGATCAGCTTCGCCGCGGAGATTCTGACGGGCATCCCGTCCATCCTGTTTGGACTGGTGGGCATGCTGATCTTTATTCAGATTGGCGGCCTGAAGCAAGGTATTCTGGCCGGCGCACTGACCCTGGTGCTGATGGTGCTGCCGACCATTATCAGCAATACGAGGGAGAGTTTGCTGACGGTTCCCCAGAGCTACCGGGAAGGGGCACTGGCACTGGGCAGCGGCAAGTGGCATATGATTCGAACCGTGGTGCTTCCAAGCGCGTTGGACGGCATCATCACCGGATGCATCCTGTCGGTTGGCCGGATCACCTCGGAATCGGCGGCACTTCTTTTTACCGCGGGCTTCGGACTGAAGATGATCGGTTTCGTGCAGGCTTTGCAGTCGTCCTCCGCAACGCTGACGGTAGCCCTTTACATCTACGCCAGTGAGCGAGGCGCCTACGACATCGCGTTTGCCATCGCCATTGTGCTGATGGCGCTGACTTTGGCACTGAACCTGATTGCCTCCAAAACCGCGAAGAAAATACAGGAGAAAAGAGGATAGAACATGAACGAATCAATTATCAAAGTCCGGGATCTGGACCTGTGGTACGGTGAGCATCAAGCTCTCCGGAAAACCAGCATGGACATTCCGGAAAGATCCATCACGGCGCTGATCGGCCCATCCGGATGCGGCAAATCCACGTTCCTGCGGAACATCAACCGGATGAACGACCTGATTCCGGATTGCCGTGTGGAAGGAACCTTGGAATACCGGGGTAAAAATATTTTGGGGAACGACGTGGACGTGACCGACCTGCGCCGGAAGGTTGGAATGGTATTCCAGAAACCGAATCCGTTCCCGATGAGCATTTACGACAACATCGCCTACGGCCCGCGCATCGGCGGCATCCGCAATAAGACCGAGCTGGATGAGATTGTAGAGTGGTCCCTGAAGGCGGCGGCCATCTGGGAAGAGACCAAGGATCGGCTGAAAAAGTCGGCGCTGGGCATGTCCGGCGGCCAGCAGCAGAGACTGTGTATCGCCCGGGCCCTGGCCGTAGAGCCGGATGTGCTGCTGATGGATGAACCTACCAGTGCTTTGGACCCGATTTCCACGGGCAAAATCGAAGATCTGGCAGAGGAACTGAAGAAGGAGTACACCATCGTCATGGTCACCCACAACATGCAGCAGGCCGTTCGTATCTCGGACCGCACCGCCTTCTTCCTGCTGGGAGATCTGGTGGAGTACGGAGAGACGAATCAGATTTTCTCCGACCCGAGAGACAAGCGCACAGAGGATTACATTACAGGGAGGTTCGGTTAATGAGAGATACATTCCAAGGAGAATTGAGAGAATTAGACGATCAGACTTGTCTGATGGGCGGTATGTGCGAAGACATCATCGACCGAGCAGTCCGTTGTTTCCTCACCAACGACGAGAAGCTGGCACAGAAAGTGGTAAAGCTGCAGGATACGATTTCCCAGAAGGAGCGTGAAATCGAAATCATGTGCATCCAGCTGATTATGAAGCAGCAGCCGGTGGCATCGGATCTGAGAGTCATTTCCGCCACCCTCAAAATGGTGACCGACCTGCACCGCATCGGAGATCAGTCCCTGGACATCGCCGAGATTGTCCTCACCGGTCAGCTCACCCAAGCCATTCGCACCCAGGATTTCCGGAAAATGGGCGAAGCGGTGGTCTACATGGTCAAATCCAGCGTAGAAGCCTTCCAGTCCCGGAGCCTGGAGCACGCCAAAGAAGTCATTGCCTACGACGACGTAGTGGACGAGTATTTTGAAAAAATAAAATTCAATCTCCTCGAACGCATCCGGGGCCGCATCGATGACAGCGACCGAGATGTTCTGGACATGCTGATGATCGCCAAATATCTGGAGCGCATCGGCGACCACGCCGCCAATGTGGGCAACTGGGTAGCCTTCTCCGTGAACGGAGAACTTCTGCCGGATAATTAAAGAGAAGGTGGCGGCCGGCGTTGGAGCCGGCCCGCAGGAGAAAACGAAGTGATGGATGATGAAAAGCCCCTGCAGTGATATGTGCCCAGAATCCTGGACACATATCACTGCAGGGGCTTTTTGTATGGGATTCGTAATGCTATTTGGTCTTAACCTTCTTCACTGCGGACCATGGACTGTAAACTTTTACATTGGAAATTCCGTTATTTGCCGTTGTGTATGCTTGAACTCGAACGTAGTATGTCTTTTTCTTGCGCAGCTTTTTGATGGTTTTGCTTTCGTAAACAAATAAAGTTGTCGATTTTGCTTTTTTGAAGTTTTTATTTGTCGAGTACTGCAATTGAAACTGTACATCATATTTGTATCTAATTCTTGCCGTGAATTTCTTTTTGCCTTTCGTGAGCTTTGAAATGCTAGGTCTGTCTTTAAAGAATAGATTTTTGTATCCGCAATTATTGCATAAACATTCTCGATAAAATAATCCAGTATCATTATCGTCAGAATAGATGTAAGTATAAGATCCTAATCTGTGACTGTGCTTTTTAATAGAAGTTCGGATTGCAATTTGAGAATGCTCAGAGTAATCTTCATATCCCTGAATTTCAATATAATATACTCTTCCTTTTACTAAGTCCGCTACACTATCTACCTTTTTCGTATATGGATTATAATCGCTGCCACAGATGTAATGCCCTTCCAAATCCGTAACAGAAATAGAATTACTTTCAAATGGCGTTGTTGCAATTTCAAATAATCCGGTATACGGTGCGGTAAATTTGTAATAATGACTCCATTGGATATTGCCGTAATCTTTATACGCTGTTATCGATTTTTCTTGGCCGAGTTTAATCGGTTCTGCGGTATCGAGTTCATCGGCTGACACGCATATACAAGAAAAAACATCCACCATTAACACGGAAATAATTGTAAGGAAAAACCTTCTGAAATGTGTCGTCTTCATTGCCCCCTCCTGCAATTCGTCGATATTAGATTTAACTCTTGGTTCATGCTACCATTTTGAGCGGGATTATTCAATGGGGGATTCCTTGATTGAAGAGTTGGAAGAAATCCTCGCCGGGGGCTTGCGCGGAACGAACCTATTTTTTAGTGCATGGTGATGGTGGGACCGAAGAAGATGAAGAGGGCGGCAGCCAGAAAGGTGAGGCCCAGGAGTAGGACGATGGTGTAGAGGACTTTCTGGGGCCGGGCGAACCTTTGGACGTAGGCCATTTTTGGCTTGACCGGGTTGTAGAATACATCAACTTCGGAGCCGATTGGGTACAGTTCCAGCAGGGGACTTTCGGTGAGGCCGGCGAGGGAGTTTTGCCGGAGGTTGAGTTTCAGCACGCTGGGGAGGTCCTCCCGGGTGGTCAGGTTCGAGGTGATGTCGGTTTTGGCCCGGTGGAATGGGGACGAAAAGGACTTGGTGACGGTGGCGCTGAATTTTGGGCCGACAACGGTGTAGGTGCGGCCGTTTGCCGTGTATTCCACCACGGGCAGGCTGATGTCGTTGTAGCGAACGGCGGAATAGCGGACGACGGTGCCGGTGGTTTTGACGGAGCAGAGCTCGGTGTAGTGTTTTTTGCGGTAGTACAGGAAGAACCACACCAGCAGGGCAGCGACGGCGAAAGCCAGCGTGTAGAGTCCCCAGAAAATAATCCAATTCATTTCAATCACAATCCTTTTTTTTCGTTGAACAGATGGGCGCGGCATGCTAAAGTGGAGCTAAGCAGCGCGGCCGGTTTTTCTGGGTTGAGTGTACCACAGATTGGGGCCGGGCGGAAGAATTGGAAGGACGAAACTTTTTTTAGGGAGTGAAGCGGGGAGGAATGAGCGATGCCAACGATGGACAGACGGATTAAAGGGTGCCGAAATGTGCACTGCAGATACAACAAGGAGCGGAAGCATTTGCCGCTGGACTATAATTATTGTCCGATTTGTGGGGAGAAGGTCGGGCTGGTGTGCCGGGAGTGTTTCGCGGAGATTGAGGATCTGGGGAAGACTCATTTTCGGTGCGATGCCTGTGAGGCGAAGAAAGCGAAACGGGCAGAGGAGCAGAGAGAGAAGCTGGTGAAGGCGGGGAAAAAGCTCGCGGCGCCGGCAACGGATGCGGCGGTTGGCGTAATTCAGCAGGTCGCAGTGAAACAGGTGAAGAAGGTAGTGCCGGTGGCCGGGCAAGCAGTGAAGAAGGCGATTGTGAGGCACTAAAGGAAAAGGTAAGAGGAAGAGATGCACGAAGGGCGGCGGCCTTCGTGCATCTCTTTTCATCTGAAAGCGGGCCGATCCGGCGCGGGCTCTAATTCGGGTCGCTTTCCGGGAATTGGAAGAAAGTGATGCAGGAACGCTTCGAAAAGAGGTTCCGGCATCCCAATCTCCGCGACCGCCGGGGAGATTGGGATGAAATGCCCGAGGGGAACCGGAGGTATGTGATGCAGAGAAGCTGGAAGCAAGGGCTAGTACATCACTTTTTTAGTGAAGTGAAAGTTAAGTAGAGGAAATTCAACATGGAAATATTTGGAGTTGATGCATGGGACGAAAAAAAGTGTGTTCATGCATCAACTTTAGAAACGGGGTTGATGCACGGAGCGGAAAGACAGGAGCTCGTGCATCATTTTTTGGAAGCGAGGGCGGGCGGCGCCCGCGCAGGGGCCGGGCCGTCGGCGCGGGCAGGGGGACACCCGTCGGCAGGAGGCTCCAAAGGGAAGGATTTTGGTCAATGGGCTTGGGGGTGGAGCCGGCGGGTTGTCAGGGGTGCCGGGCTGCGATATACTCGAGCTAAGGATTTGGTATAAAAACCGCAGCACTGCGGCGGGGCTCGCCTTGCCGGACGTGGGTGCCGAACGGATTTTGTTTTTTTAGGAGAGGGGCGTGTGATGAACGATAGATTTAATCGGAAGGGTGCGCAGCCGGTGTGGAAGAGCCATGAGAAGACGTCGGCGGAGAAGGAAGCGTGGCTGCGGCCTTTTGAGGAGGATGAGAACCTCCTGATGATGGATGAGGAGGCGCTGGCGAAGGCGCGGCGGTATACGGAGGATCTGTGCCGGGAGGATAATGCTTTTGCGCTGCGGCTGAAGGGGTACGCGTGCTACGGGGGCAACAGGCTGTACGAGTGCGACTGGACGGCGGCGCGGGACTGCATGCTGCGGCTTCGGGAGTTGGCGGACGACGCGGAGTACGCGAATACGCTGGGGTACATCTATTACTACGGGCGCTGCAACGGGGGCGAGCCGGAATACGAGAAGGCGTTCACGCAGTTCAGCTATGCGGCGGCCAACGGGTTGTTCGAGGCAATCTACAAGCTGGGGGACCTGTACAGCCACGGGTACGGCTGCCGGAAAAGCGAGGAGACGGCGCAGAACCTGTACCACATGGTGTACAACGAGACCAAGAAAAAATTCCTCCGGGGGTATGATGCGAGTTTTGCGGATGCGGCGCTTCGGCTGGGAAAGGTGTTCGAGTACGGCATCGGCACGGAGGCGAATCCGGCGGCGGCCTACTGTCTGTACCTGGAGGCAGATTTTGCGGCAAAAATCCGGGCGGAACACTCGGATTTTTTCGGGGACCATTCGGTGGTGAAGCGCACGGGGCAGGCTTTGGAGCGGGTGGCCCGGAAGCTTCCGGCGGAGTTTTTCCGGGATGTCCTGTGGCTGGATACGCCTCGCCCGGTGGTGGATTTCCTGGAGGACGGCTACCGGTGCGAGCTTTCCTTCCAAAAAAAAGAGGACGGTGGGGCGTGGGTGACCGGCACGCGAATCGGGACCCGCACCTGCCCGGATGTGGAATATCGGCTGGCGAATTTTGGCGGACTGGGCGTGGTCATTCGCTGCAGGGAACTGTCCCTGAAAATGGAGGAGCCGGCAGAATATGAGATCTGCGACGGCGGGGACACCGCTGTGTTCGACTATTACGAGCGGAATACCTACGATGACCAGGATGAGTTCTACCTGGGAGATAAACTGGTGGCCTGGATCAAATGCCCGGGGTATCGGGTGGACCGGGAGGTTCTGTAGGGGAAAAAATACTGATGGGAATCGATGTGGAAAGGCCGGCGGCGCGAGGAAATGATTAGAGAGGCGAGGAGATGATTAGAATTGACGACGAACGGGGGGGGGGTGTGGTGTTCGTCGTCAATTCTTTCCTTTCGGGAATTAGGATGGGAAAGAGAAGCACGAAGGGTGGCGGCCCTTCGTGCTATTTCATCTGAAAGCGGCCCGAATCCGGCGCGCACCTCTAATTCGGGC
>OFMO01001281.1_pt1 | contig 16856 bp, 17 predicted proteins | sample 1541821 | NCBI WGS metagenome assembly OFMO01 (sample SAMN04209253, study PRJEB22552) | human gut metagenome | biome: gut; material: feces | host: Homo sapiens | place: USA: Oklahoma | reverse complement strand
ACGAGCTGCGCAAGATGGGTGCCAGCGTGCAGGTGGACGGTCAGGTGGCCGTGTTCGAGGGCGTGGAAAAGCTCAGCCCGGCTCCGCTGCGTGCGCTGGACCTGCGTGCCGGTGCCGCTATGGTGGTGGCTGCCCTGATGGCAGACGGCACCAGCGAGATCGAGGAGATCGGCCACATTGAGCGCGGCTACGAGAACATCGTGGAAAAGCTGCGCGGCTTGGGTGCCGACATCAGCAAGGTGGACCGTGTGCCCGCCGCGCTGGAGCAGGCCCTGTAACCACAGCAAGTCTGAACAAAACCAACAGCCTGCCGTATTCTGCGGCGGGCTGTTTTCATGAGCAGTAAGAGGTTTTTCATGGCAGAATTCATCTCATTGTATTCCGGCTCTTCCGGCAACAGCAGCGTGGTGCGCTGCGGCAGCCGGTACCTGATCGTGGACATGGGCAAGGGGGTGCGCACCACCTCGGCAGCGCTCAAGGCGCTGGGCCTTGCCGTCAGCGACTGCGACGGCATTCTGGTCACTCATGAGCACAGCGACCACGTCAAGGGGCTGTCCACTTTCCTCAAAAAGAACCCGCTGCCGGTGTACGGCGCGGCCGACACGCTGGATTTTCTGGATGCCAACGGCATCGTGCCGCCCAGCTGTGAACTGAACACGCTGGAGGGCCGGGAAGAGGACGTGGGCGCATTTGGGGTGCAGTCTTTCCCCACCAGCCATGATGTGCCCTGTGTGGGTTACCGCATCCACACCCCGGACGGCAAGACCATGACCATCGCCACCGACCTTGGCGTGCTGACGCCCCCGGTGCACGAGGCCCTTGCCGGGTGCGACCTGGTGGCGCTGGAGAGCAACTACGACCTGCACATGCTGCGCAGCGGCCCTTACCCCTACTACTTACGGTCCCGCATTGAGAGCGCCCGGGGGCATCTGTCCAACGACGAGTGCGCGGCAAAACTGCTGGAGCTCATTCAGGAAGGGTGCAAGCGCTTTGCCCTGTGCCATCTCTCGCAGGAGAACAACACTCCGGCACTGGCCCTGCAGACGGTGTTCAATACGCTGGGCGCAGCGGGCGTGGTGCCGGACAAAGACTGCATCGTGCAGGCACAGCGCCGCAATGAGGTGAGCCCGGCCCTGGAATTCTGAGAGCAAAACGGTATAACGTCAAAGATCCCCCGCCGGAGGCAGCTGTGCCCGGCGGGGGATCCTTTTTTGCGGTTTATTCCGCCGCTTTCTGGGGGCGGATATCCTCACCTAGGAAGCGGAAGGGAATGAACGCCGACAGGCGGCTGGAAATTTTTTCGGTATAGCGTTTTTCCAGCAGGGCACCGTCGGTGATGTTGGTGGTGATGATGGTGGGCAGCCCGGCACCCAGACGGTTGTTCAGCAGGCTGTAGAACACCGTGATGAAGTAGGGTGTGACGAACTCGGTGCCCAGATCGTCCAGGATCAGCAGGTCGGCGGTGGAGGCAGTGCGCAGCAGAGTGTCGGCATCACCGGAGGGGTCAAAGCGGGAAGCTTCGATCTTGCCAAAGAAATCCGGGCTGGACACATAGATCACATCGTGGCCCTGTTCCAGCACAAGGCCCGCAATGGCCAGCGCAGCGTGGGTCTTGCCAAGGCCCGCGTTGCCGATGAGCATCAGGCTTTCGCTCTCGGTGGGGGAAAAATCCTCGGCATACTGCTTCAGACCGTCCAGCAGGCGGCCCATATAGGCGCGGACGTTCACACCGTTCTGGGCATCCATTGTGTTGGGGTAATAGCGCAGCTCCATGGTGTCAAAGCTGGAAATGGACAGGCTGGACAGCTGCTCGATCTCCTGTCGGCGCAGCTGCTGCATGACCTTATGCACACAGCTGCAGGTGCGGCCGTTGACCGTGCCGGTGTCCTGGCACAGCTTACAGCTGAATTTCGGCTCCAGCGCGTCGGCAGGCCGCCCGCTGGCCGCCAGCAGGGCGGTCAGCTTCTGCCGGGCATCGGCCAGTGCGGCAGCGGCCTCGGTGCGGTCCTTGCCGGAAGCACCGGCCAGTGCGCAGCGCAGACCCCGCACCCGCACCTCGTCCTCGGCGTGGCGCAGGGCGGGCACGGCGGCCTCTGCCTCGGCCCGGGCATCCTCGGCACGGGCACGGGCCATCTGCCGCCGGGCGGCTACGGTGCGCAGAGCTTCCTGATACAGTTCGTTTTTGGTACGCATATGGGTAACCTCGTGTTATGTGTTGGAGCGCTTTTTGAGCCGGTTGAGCGACGCAGAAAGGCTGCTGTTGCCCAGAAAATCGTTGCCGCTGGGGGCTTCACGGTCCACCCGGATGTTCCGGCTGGCTCCGGCATCGGCCACCGGGCCCCGCACGTCGTGGATGGTGCGCAGGCCCTTGGCGTTCCAGGTTTTCAGGATGCTGTTCCAGTACCACAGGTCCCGCTTGGGGCCTGCCTGCACAGCAGCTTCCTGTACCATGGCGTCATCGTAGCCGTACACCTCGTACCAGCGGGCAATGGCCTTGCGGCCGCCCAGGGTGAGCTCGTCGGTGGAGATGCCCAGCAGGCCGCTGACGTACTGCTCCCGGCTCCGGCGCAGGGCCAGCAGCTTGAGGTGGGCGTCGGCCTGCTCGCCGGTCTCCACGCCCTCGGTGCGCCAGACCTTCAGCTCATGCACCACGGCAGCCATGGTGCGCTTGCCGCAGCTGGCCACATAGGCCACGCACAGCATCACGGTCTCCGGCGCAAAACCCTCCTGCACATACAGGTTCACCAGTTTTTCCATCTCGCGGTGGGTCAGCGGGCGGGCAAAGCCGGTCTGGGCGCAGTCGATCAGGCTGGAGATCATGGGGTCGGTGCGGCTGGCGGCGGCGATCTCGGCCCAGGTCATGGGGGCGGGGGCACTGGGCTCGGCACCCGGGGCCGCGTTTTCCTCGTAGCGTTCCAGCAGCCCGGCACCGGCCCAGAAGGACAGGGCACTTTCGGCGCTGATGCGGCTGCGCAGCTTGAGGTCTGCGCAGATCTTGTCCGGGTCGGTGATGCCGGTGGCCAGTACATACAAAGCCACCCGGACGTTGTATTCTTCGGCGATGCCCAGCTTGGAAAATACCAGCTGCGGCACCGCGATGGTATCGCCTTGGAGTTCTTTCAAACGGTAGATCATGCGTTCCTCGTCTCTGCTTCTTCTTCGGGTTCCGGTGCGGGCGGCGTCCAGGGGTCGCAGTCCATCATGTCGGGGCAGTTCTTCCAGCGTTCCGGGTCGGCGTTGAAGGCGTCCTCCAGACAGCTTGCGGCGGCGGCGCGGCCCTCGTCGGTCAGCGGAAAAATTTCCTGTCGGCGCAGGGCCGGGTCGGTCATTTCCAGCGTCCAGGGGTCCGGCCAGTAGTCCACCGTCAGGATACTCTCCTCCTTCACGGCACCCTCGCCGCCCTCCGGGTCCGGCACGCTGCGCTTGCCCGGGGTGAGCCGATAGCGCAGGCCGTATTCGTTGCCGCTGTAGGTGTTCTTGCACTTGAAGTAATGCAGCAGGGGCACAAAGATCATGGTTGCAAAGGTCCTTTCCGGTGCAGGGCTCACAGCCGCCGCACAATTACTTCTATTATAAAAAACCATGCCGCAAATTGCAACCGCAAAATAAACGGCCGCCGCCCGCCCGGGGTGCCCGGAGCGGCGCAGCAGCCGTAAATGCAGAAAAATCAGAGATCCGTGCGGGGCTTGGCCGACATTTCCCAGAAATGCAGCTCATGCACCGAGCAGTCGTGGAAGATGGCGCGGCAGCGGGCGGCGCGCTCCGGCGACAGGCCGGTGCACACCTTTTCCGCATAGGCGGCCCAGGCGCGGCAGGCGTCCGCATAGCCGGGACCGGCGTAGTCCTGCACCAGCGGGCCGTAGAGGGTGTCCCGCACGGCAGGGGAGCGGTCCAGCATTTTCTGGAAGATCCAGCCGTAGCTCAGCATGCAGGGCAGGCAGGCCATGATGCATTCGGCCTCTCCCTCGCCGTTTTTTGCGGCGTTGATCATGCAGTCCACATAGGCGCGGTTCTCCGGCCGCAGGGGCAAGGCCTGCAAGTCGGCTTCCGACAGGCCAAACTGCTCCAGATAGTGCAGACGGGTCACATCCTCGCTCTCCTGCACAAAGCCCAGCAGGGAGTAGTAATTGCGCAGCGTCTCCATGGTGCGGGCCTTGGTCATGCCCCAGGCAAACACCTTGGCGTATTCCCGCAGGTAAAGACTGTCCTCCACGATGTAACCCTTGAAGCAGGCTTCGTCCAGAGTGCCGTCCTCCATCCTGCGCAGGAATTCGGTGTCCAGGCACTGCTGCCACACCGGCAGATCCTCCTGCACCAGGGAGGAAACAAAAGGCATCTCAGCCATCCACAAACTCTCCTTTCAGAGCAAACATATGATCCATGGGGCCGGAGCCGTGGCCCAGATCCAGCATGGCGGACAGGCAGCCGGAAATGTAGGCCTTGGCCCGCTCCACCGAGGTGTCCAGATCGCAGCCTTTGGCCAGATTGGAGGCAATGGCGCTGGACAGGGTGCAGCCGGTGCCGTGGGTGTTGGGGTTGGCGATGCGTTTGCCGTGGAACCATTTGCCGGTGCCGCTGCGCCACAGCAGGTCGTCGGCGTCGTTGATCTGGTGGCCGCCCTTGCACAGCACGGCGCAGCCGTATTTCTCGCTGATGGCCTTTGCGGCAGCCTCCATGCCGGCGGCGTCGGAGATGGTCATGCCGGACAGGATCTCGGCCTCCGGGATGTTGGGAGTGAGCACCTCGGCCATGGGCAGCAGCTTGGCGGTCAGGGCCTGCACAGCGTCGTCCCGTAGCAGTTTGGAGCCGGAAGTGGCCACCATCACGGGGTCCACTACGATGTGCTTTGCCTCGTAAGCATGCAGCTTTTCGGCAATGGTGTCGATGAGCTCGGCAGAGCTCACCATTCCGATCTTGACGGCATCCGGGTAGATGTCGGTGAAGATGGCATCCAGCTGCTCTGCCAGAAAGCGGGGCGTGGTCTCAAAAATATCGGTGACACCGGTGGTGTTCTGGGCCGTCAGGGCGGTGATGGCGCTCATGGCAAACACGCCGTTGGCAGTCATGGTCTTGATGTCGGCCTGGATGCCGGCACCGCCGCTGGAATCGCTGCCGGCAATGGTCAAAGCGGTTTTCATACAGTAAAACTCCCTTACAATAAAAATGCGGAGATGCCCGGCAGGGGGCAGCTCCGCACAAAATCACAGAACATGATCTCCCTACGTTGGCATGATCCAAATCAGGTCACAGGTCAGGGCGATGCAGCCCACTCTCAGCCCGCTTTGCGCGGACTCCCTTTTTTCTGGCATCAAGCATACCACAGTCGCGCGCAGGATGCAAGCCTGCGCCGCTGCGTTGCGCTGGGCTCTTTTCTTTTGCAGGGAGCTGTGTTAGAATGGGGGCCGGAGAGGTGACAGGTATGAAACAGACCAGGACGCGGGCGCTTTTTGCGACATTTTTTAAAATTGGAGCGTTTACCTTTGGCGGCGGCTATGCCATGGTGGCCCTGCTGGAACATGAATTCGTGGAAGAAAAGCAGTGGGTCACCCGGGAAGAGTTTTTGGACATGGTGGCCATTGCGGAATCTACCCCCGGCCCCATGGCGGTGAACAGTGCCACTTACATCGGCTACAAGCTCGAGGGGGTGCCCGGCGCAGCGGCTTCCACGTTGGCGGTGTGTCTGCCGTCTTTCGCGGTCATCTATGCCATCTCACTGTTCTTTGACCAGTTTTTGCAGCTGTCGGTGGTGTCCAGCGCGTTCCGGGGCATTCAGGTGTGCGTGGTCTACTTAGTGCTCTCGGCGGGGCTCAAGATGCTGAAGAACCTGAAAAAGGATGCCTTTAGCCGGGCGGTCCTGGCGGCGGTGCTGCTGGCCATGGTGAGCTGCTCGGTGCTGGCGGTGTCCTTCTCGTCCATCTTCTACATTCTGCTCAGCGGGGCGGCGGGCCTTGCGGTGTACGGGGTGCAGCAGCTGCGGAAGGAGGCGGGTGCAAAATGATCTGTCTGACCCTGTTCTGGAACTTCTTGATGATCGGAACCCTGTCTTTTGGCGGCGGTTACGGCATGATCTCGCTGGTGCGGGAGGTGGTGCTGGGCCACGGCTGGCTCACCGAGAGCGAATTCCTGAGTTTTATTGCGGTGTCGGAGTCCACCCCGGGGCCGCTGGCCGTGAACATGGCCACCTTCATCGGTTCGTCGCAGGCCGGGCTGCCGGGGGCACTGGTGGCTACGCTGGGCGTAGTGCTGCCATCCTTTGTCATCATCCTGCTGGTGGCGGCGGTGCTGCGCAGCGTGCTCCGGTACGCCGGGGTACAGGCAGTGCTGGACGGGGTGCGCCCCTGTGTGGTGGCCATGATCCTGGCCACGGCGGTCACGATGGGCCTTTCCACGCTGGGCGGCTATACGGCCGGCCCGGCGGGCGGCTTTGCACCGGATGGACGGGCCATTGCGGTGTTTGTGCTGCTGGGGCTGGTGCACTGCGGGTACAAAAAAATACGGCAGAAAGCACCATCCCCCATTGGGATGATCCTGCTTTCTGCCGTACTGGGCATCGTGTTCTGGCACTGAGAAGGGCTCAGCCCTCCGGCTGCTGCTTCAGTTCCTGCCGGATGGCGCGGAACTGCTCCGGAACTTTGTCCTCCGGCATATCCCGGAGCACTTCAACAGTACCGGCGGCCTGCGCCGTTTCATAGTACCAGCATCTTTGCCGTCTCTCCTACGGTGTAGACCATGGAAAACCCTCCTGACGGCTATGAGATAAAACAGAACCTCCGGGCAAAGGGCCCGGAGGTGAGTTGGTGCGGGAGAAGGGGGTCGAACCCTCACTCACGGGGAACTGGTGCCTAAAACCAGCGCGTCTGCCATTCCGCCACTCCCGCAAAATAGATGGTTCCTATAGTTTAGCAATTCTGCCGCAAAAAGTCAATTGCCGCGGCAAGGATTTATAGTCAGCCTCCGCCCGGTGCATACTATAGCAGACAATTTTTCAAAAAAGGAGAGGACTGCGTATGCACAGAGCGGGGCTGGTGCGCCTTGTACGGATGGGGCTTGTCTACCTGCTGGTGGCGGCTGCGGCGGCGCTGGGCTGGCTGTGGCATGCTCTGCCGGAGGAGATCTGTCTGGAGCCCGGGCAGACGCTGCAATTGCCGCGCTTTGCCTGGGTGGAGCCCTTGCGGGGGCGGGGCAGCCGCAACGTGGCCAGCACCCGGGCGGTGGGAAGTTATCAGGTCACGCTGGCGCTGGGCGGCTGGCTGCCGGTGCGCACCATCCGTGCGGTGGTCACCGAGCGCCCGACGGTGACCGTGTGCGGAACGCCCTTCGGGGTCAAGATGTTCTCGGAAGGTGCCCTCGTGGTGGGATTTTCGGATGTAAACACCGCCGCCGGGCCGGAAAACCCGGCCAAGGCTGCCGGGCTGCGTCTGGGGGACCGGGTCATCCGCATCGGCAGCACGGCCACCGAGGACAACGACGCCGTAAAGCAGGCACTGGAGGCGGCGCAGGGCGGCGCGGTGGAGGTGGTGTACGTCCGCAGCGGGGAACAGCGGCAGACCAGCCTGACCCCGGTGTGGGACGCCTCTTCCGCCCAGTGGCGGGCCGGGATGTGGGTGCGGGATTCTTCCGCAGGGGTGGGCACCATGACCTTTGTGGACCGGCAGCTGGGGGTGTTTGCCGGGCTGGGCCACCCCATCAGCGACAGCGACACCGGCGAAAGCGTAGCCCTGCGCAGCGGCGAGATCGTGGCCTGCAGCATTGTGGGCTGCACCAGCGGCACCATTGGCAGTCCGGGGGAGCTGAAGGGAAAATTCCTTGGCACCCATGCGCTGGGCAGCATTGGCATCAATGGACCGAACGGTGTCTACGGCACCCTGCGCACCGCGCTGCCGGGCGAAACGCGGGAGCTGGCCTTTGCACAGGAGGTGGTGCCCGGCGAAGCGGAGATCTGGGCCACCACCGAGGGCGAGACGCCCCGGGCCTACAAAGTGCGCATCGAGAAGGTGAACGACGCCGACCCCCGCCGGAATATGATCCTGCGGGTGACCGATCCGGCACTCCTGGCCAAAACCGGCGGCATCGTGCAGGGCATGAGCGGCAGCCCCATCCTGCAGAACGGGCGGCTGGTGGGCGCGGTGACCCATGTGCTGGTCAACGACCCTACCCGGGGCTACGGCATCTTTGCCCAGACCATGCTGGAACAGGCACAGCAGGCGGCAAAAACAGATCACGCAGCCTGAAAAACCACTGTACGCGAAAAATAAGCGGCTGGTTCGATTTTCTTTGCCAAAATTTGCCATAAAAAACCGTTGAACTGTATGGAAAAATATGGTAAAATCCATGGTGTTAAGGGAACTGCACACATTGGAGGAAACAACCATGGACAAAGTGAGATTTTTGATGTCGGATACCGGGGCACAGATCACGGCGGCCTGCCGCGAAGCACTGGAGCAGAAAGGCGTGGAGGTCACGGTCGTGGAAAAGGACGGGAACAAGGTCCTGCAGAAGATGCTGTCCGTCCGGCCGCAGGTGGTGCTGCTGGACGCCTTTATGCCGGGGCTGGATGCACTGGCGGTCAAGCAGCGCTACAATGCCGCCGGGGAGCGGCACACGTCCTTTTTTGTCACCGGTGCATTCCAGAGCGAAGAAATGGTGCAGGAATTGCTGGACGAAGGGTTTGCCTACTACTTTGTCAAGCCATTTGATGAAAACGTGCTGGCATCCCGCGTGCTCAAGGTGGCTCTGGGACAGGAAAAACGGGTGCTCCACACCAGCGTGGACAGCGACGAGCTCACCGTGACCGAGATCCTGCACCAGATCGGTGTGCCCGCCCACATCAAGGGTTACCAGTTTCTGCGGGACGCCATCTTGCTCACGATGAACGAGCCGGAGTACATCAACGCGGTGACCAAGCGCCTGTACCCGGAGATCGCCAAGCGCAACGGCACCACCGCCAGCCGGGTGGAGCGCGCCATCCGCCATGCCATCGAGGTGGCGTGGGACCGCGGCGATGTGGACACCCTGAACAGCTACTTCGGCTACACCATCCACAACCTGCGCGGCAAGCCCACCAACAGCGAGTTCATCGCGATGATCGCGGATAAGATGCGGCTGGATAAGCGGCAGCGGGTGGGGTGAGCGGCAACTGCCCCACAAGGGGTCTTGTCCCAAAAAAACAGGGAAAAACCCAAAATTACCTCTTGCTTTTTTGCAAAGCAGTGCTATAATAGTAAGGCAATCGTTTCCAAGGCCGCTCGAGGGGGTAGCCGATATTGAAGGTTGTGATGGGCACATACATTATAATATGGCCCCGATACGTCAGAACCAGAAATGAGGTGAAAAGAATGAAACAGGGTATCCATCCGAATTACGTTGACTGCACCATCACCTGCGCATGCGGCAACGTGATCAAGACTCGTTCCACCAAGCCCGAGATCCACGTCGAAGTTTGCTCCAAGTGCCACCCCTTCTACACTGGCAAGCAGAAGCTGGTCGACACCGGCGGACGTGTTGAGCGCTTCAACAAGCGCTTTGGCCGTAATAAGTAATTACAGGCTTTTCCAGCGCCGTCTCCTTCGGGAGGCGGCGCTTTTTTGCGTTTCGGGGCGGAATTGTTTTTGCTTTCCACACAGGTTTGCCCCAATTTGAACACAATTTCCGTCTAAAATAAACCAGCATTAAATCAACCGAGAAGGAGCGTATTGCTGTGGTCGAAGTATCGCATCTGAGCAAGAATTACGGCAGCCATCCGGCCATCCGGGATCTGACCTTTTCCGTGGCGGACGGGCAGGTGTATGGGCTGCTGGGCCCCAACGGCGCGGGCAAATCCACCATTATGAACATCCTGACCGGCTACCTGGCCCCCACCGGCGGGGAAGTGAAGGTGGCAGGCTTTTCCCTGCCGGAGCAGGCGCAGCAGGCCAAAGCCTGTGTGGGCTACCTGCCGGAGCAGCCGCCGCTGTACCCGGAAATGACCGTGCAGGAATATCTGGACTTTGCGGCCGAGCTCAAGGGGGTCAAAAAAGCCCAGCGCCGCGAGCAGGTGCAGCAGGCCGCCCGGCGCACCGGGCTGGATCAGGTGATGCCCCGGCTCATCCGCAGCCTGTCCAAGGGCTACCGCCAGCGCGTGGGCATTGCGCAGGCTCTTCTGGGCAGCCCGCAGCTGATCATTCTGGATGAGCCCACGGTCGGCCTGGACCCGGCGCAGGTCATCGGCATCCGTAAACTGATCCGGGAACTGGGCAAGACCCACACAGTCATCCTGTCCAGCCACATCCTCAGCGAGGTGCAGGCGGTGTGCAGCCGGGTGCTGATCCTCTCCAAGGGAGCGTTAGTGGCCGAGGGCACTCCGGAGCAGCTGAGTGAGAAGCTGAGCCCCGGCATCCGCCTGCGTGTTACCGCGCTGGGCAGCAGCGATACGGTGCTGCCGGTCGTGGAAGCGGTGCCGGGTATTACCGGGGTGCAGCTGGTCAGCGAAGCAGACGGCGAGATGACCTTTACTGCGGAGACTGCCGACACCACCGACCGCCGCGCCGAGGTGTCCCGCGCCCTTTCGGAGGCGGGGTGCACGGTGCTGGAGCTGACGGCGGAGAACCGCAGCCTGGAGGAAGTGTTCCTGGCTCTGACCGGGGAAACCGCCGATGTGCCGGAAGAACCGGAAACCGAACCGAAAGGAGAATGACCGATGTTCGCAATTTTCAAACGGGAAGTCCGCAGCTGCTTCCATGGAATGATCGGCTATGTGCTCACCGCCTTTCTGCTGGTGGCATCGGCCATCTATTTTGTGGCGCTGAACCTGGGCTACGGCCTGCCGGACTTTGGCTACTATACGCTGTACAACACCATTTTTATGCTGCTGTTCTATTTTCCGGTGCTGACCATGCGTTCCTTTGCAGAGGAACGCCGCACCCGCACCGACCAGCTCTTGCTTACCAGTCCGGTGCCGGTGCCGGGCATCGTGCTGGGCAAGTTCTTTGCCCTGTGCGTGGTGTTTGCACTGCCCTGCGTGGTGGACGCAGTCATGATCCTGACGCTGTGGGCACTGGGGGCGACCGCTGCCAGTACGCTGGCCAATTTTGCAGCGCTGCTGTGCTACTATCTGCTGGGCTGCGCCGCCATTGCCATCGGGGTGTTCCTGTCCAGCCTGACCGAAAACCAGATCATCGCGGCGGTGGCCGGAGCGGCGGCGCTGCTGCTGGCCTATCTGATGCCCAGCCTGCGCAGCATGTTCACCACCGGCAGTGCCGTGGCGCTGGCATTGTTCACCGCACTGGCCGCGGTGCTCAGTGTGGTGGCGGGCCTGCGCAGCCGCAGCTTCACACTGGGGTGTTTGACCTTTGCCGGGTGCTGTGCGGCGCTCACGGTGTTGTTCCTGCTGCGCAGCAGCTGGCTGACCGAGGGCTTCAGCGCCGTGCTGAGCGCACTGTGCCTGTTTGCTCCCTTTGAGGAATTCGTCAACAGCAACTTTTCCATCCCCACACTGGTGTACTATCTCACCGTGACGGTGCTGTTCCTGTTCTTTACCGTGCAGGAACTGGAAAAACGCCGCTGGAACTGAGGGGAGGGCACAACAATGAAAAACAGAAAGAACCGGCCGGTCAACGGCAAGGTATTCCGCAGCGGGGTGTACTCCACCGCCATTCTGGCGGCTGCCATCCTGCTGGCAGTGCTGGTCAATCTGGTGGTGCGGGCCATCCCGTCCAAGTATACCGAGTTAGATCTTTCCGAGGGCAAGATGTACACCCTGGGCGACAGCTCGGTGCAGCTGGCACAAAGCCTGCAGCAGGATGTGACCATTTATTATCTGTGTGAGACCGGCAGCGAAGATGCCATCATCACGAAGCTGCTGGACCATTACGCCGCCGAAAGCAGCCATATCCATTGGGAGCAGAAGGACCCGACCCTTTACCCGACCTTTGCGGCGCAGTACGGGGCCGAAAATGCATCCACCGGAAGCCTGATCGTGACCAGCGGGGAGGACAGCGTGGTGCTGGATGCCGCCGATCTGTACGAGTATGACTACTCCGACTATTACACCACCGGCAGTGCCAATGTGACCTTTGGCGGCGAGAAGCAGATCACAGCCGCCATCTATAAACTCACCGGCGGCGACGCCCGGGTGGCCTACTATACCACGAACCATGGGGAACAGGCCCTGACCAGCTCCCTCACCGAGGCGCTGAACGCCCAGAACATCACCCTGCAGCCGCTGGACCTGCTGACCAGCGAGATTCCGGAGGATTGCAGCCTGCTGATCATCAACGCACCCACGTCGGATCTTGCGTCGGATGACGGACTGGTGGACGAGGCGTCCATGCTGCAGAACTACCTGAACGAGGGCGGCAAGATGCTGCTGACCACCAACATCTACGACGAGACCCCCAATCTGGACGCCCTGATGGCAGAGTTCGGCCTGTCGCGGGAGCCGGGCATCGTGGTGGAAGGTGACTCCAGCCATTCGCTGTACGGCTACCCGTACTCCCTGTTCCCGGATTACGGTGCCACGGAGGAGAGCGCGGCCCTGAACGGCGTGAACAAGGACACCCATGTGATGCTCTCGGTGGCACAGGGTCTTGTGCTGACCGAGACGGAGGATGTGACCGCGGAACCCCTGCTCAACACCTCGGAGCAGTCCTACAGCAAGCAGGACGTCAACAACGCCGCAACCACCGAAAAGGAGAGCGGCGACACCGACGGCCCCTTTACACTGGCCGCCTGGGCATGCAACGACAACACCGGGGCGGAAGTGATCTGGATCGGCTGCCCGAATGTGGACAACGAACAGGTGTATCAGTCCATTCCCGGCAACCGCACCTTCCTGCAGGGCTGTGCCGTTTCGCTGGCCGGAGATGACAGCGGTCTGCTCATCGACACCAAGGCGCTGGAAGCCGAGCCTATCACGGTGGCAGCTTCGCAGGCCACGACCCTGGGGTTGGTGTTGGTGTTCATCCTGCCTGCCGCCGTGCTCGTAGCCGGTGCCGTGGTGGTGCTGCTGCGCCGCCGCCGATAAGGAGGCTGCCATGAACGCAAAACGACGCACCCTTGCGGTGCTTGCGGCGGTGATCGCAGTGCTGGGGCTGGCGCTCTGGGCCCTGAACCGCAGCACTGCCGCAGAGGAAGCCGCTTCCAGTGCGGCGGCCGATGGTACCATCCCGCTGTGCTCTTTCTCTACCGCTGACCTGAGCCGCATCACCTACACCTACAACGGGCAGACCCTCACGCTGGACGATGCGGACGGCAGCTGGACGCTGGCGGAGGACTCGGACTACCATCTGGACGAGAGCGCCTGCAATACCATGGTCACAGCGCTTTCGTCCCTCAATGCAAAGCGGCAGCTGGACGCGCAGGCCGGGGAGGACTACGGCTTTGACGCGCCGGAGTTGACTGTAACGGTCACGGCGGCCGGGCAGACCACCACCCTGACCTTTGGCAGCAGCAACACCGTCACCGGCGACCGCTATGTGCAGAAGGACGGAGACACCGCCCTGTATACCGTGGACGCCAGCCGGACGGCCTGCTTTGCCTGCGATAAGGCCGGGCTGTTCGGCAGCTTCAGCCCGGCGGGCTTTGCCGTGTCGGATGTGGAGCAGGTGGCGTATACGCTGGCCAGCGGGGAAAAAGTCTCGCTGACTGCCGGTTCCGAGCTGGCAGGGGACGGAGACGAAGCGGATTCGGCTTCCTACGAGACGGTGTGGCGCTTTGCCGGAGATGCCGACACGGACCTGGATCAGGACAAGGTGCAGAGCATGCTCTCGGCCCTGAGCAGCTATGTGTCCGGCCAGATCACCCCCGCCGACGGCGCGGACCCGGCGGCCTGCGGCTTTGATGCCCCGTTGGCCGTGGTACAGGTGACCACGGCCGACGGAACAAAGACCCTCACCTATGCCAGCGGCACCGATGGGTATTACCTGATGGTGGAAGGCGATGATTCCATCTATGCAGTGGACGGCAGCATCGTGCAGGCCGTGACCCAGACGGCCGACGCGCTGACAGCGGCCTGAACGGCGGAAAAAATCCATCCTGTGCCCGGCGAAAAAACCGCTGCGGCGCAGGATTTTTTTATGGCCTCTGTAAAGTTTCGGCAAACCTCGACAGAGTGATTGACATTTTCCCCCGGATTGTTTATGATAAGCCATGACAGGGCAGAATAACTGCGCAATATTACGGTCGTCATGGATGTTGTGCAGGGCTGGGTCACCCTGATGCGGGAGAAGGATGGGGCACAGGCCCTGTCTTTTTTCGTATCTGAGTTATAAGGAGGATATTGTAAAAAAATGGACAACTCGGTGATCGTTTCACTGCGGGATATCGTGGTGGAATTTGATGGTCAGCGCATTCTGGATGGGCTGAACCTCGACATCCATGACAAAGAGTTTGTGACGCTGCTGGGCTCCTCCGGCTGCGGCAAAACCACCACCCTTCGCCTGATCGCAGGCTTTCTGGAGCCCAACTCCGGCAAGGTGCTGCTCAAGGGCCAGGACATTACCGGTGTGCCGCCCTACAAACGCCCGGTGAATACCGTTTTCCAGAAGTACGCGCTGTTCCCGCACCTGAACGTGTTCGAGAACGTGGCCTTCGGCCTGCGCCTGAAGAAGATGGACGAAGAGACCATCCGCCGCAAGGTGCGCAACATGCTGGAGGTCGTGGGCCTGAAGGGCTTTGAGCGCCGCAGCATCAGCCAGATGTCCGGCGGCCAGCAGCAGCGCGTGGCCATCGCCCGCAGCCTGGTCAACGAACCGGAGATTCTGCTGCTGGACGAGCCTTTGGGCGCACTGGATCTGAAGCTGCGCAAGGAAATGCAGCTGGAGCTCAAGCGCCTGCAGCGCGAAATGAACATTACCTTTATTTATGTCACCCACGATCAGGAAGAAGCCCTGACCATGTCCGATACCGTTGTGGTCATGAACGGCGGCAAGGTGCAGCAGATCGGCACCCCGGAGGACATCTATAACGAGCCGAAGAACGCCTTTGTGGCAGACTTCATCGGCGATTCCAACATCGTGGACGGTGTGATGCACAAGGACTTCCTGGTGTCCTTCTCCGGCGTGGACTTCCCTTGTGTGGACCGCGGCTTTGCCCGGGAGCAGAGCGTGCAGGTCGTGGTGCGCCCCGAGGACATCGAGGTGGTCTCCCCGGTGGAAGGCCAGCTGGTGGGCGTGGTCAACGACGTCATCTTCAAGGGCGTGCACTTTGAAATGCATGTGGAGTGCGAGGGCCGCGAGTGGCTGATCCATTCCACCCGGGCCTGTACCCCCGGCGAGACCATCGGTATGCGCATCGGCCCCAACGAGATCCACATCATGGCACGGAGCGAGGGGTGATGCGCCATGAAGATTTATGACAAGAAGCTGGCCTATCCGTACTTTGTATGGATGACCCTGTTCACGGTGGTGCCGCTGCTCATTGTGGTGTATTACGCCTTTACCGACGGCAACGGCGCGTTCACCATGGAAAATCTGGCTTCCATCAGCGGTTACGGTTCGGTGTTTGCCCGCAGCCTGCTGCTGGCCCTCATTGCCACGGTCATCTGCCTGGTGCTGGCGTTCCCCATCGGCTATTTTCTGTCCCGCCTGCGGGTGAACAAGCAGCACATCATGCTCATGCTGGTGATGCTGCCCATGTGGATGAACTTTCTGCTGCGCACCTACGCATGGATGGGCCTGCTCAGCATCAACGGCCCGGTGAACGCTGTTCTGGGCGTGTTCGGTCTTGGCCCCTTCAATATGCTCAACACCTCCGGCGCGGTGGTGCTGGGCATGGTGTATAACTATGTGCCCTATATGATCCTGCCGCTGTACACCAGCATGACCAAGATCGACCAGAGCCTGGTGGAAGCTGCGCAGGATCTGGGCGCTTCCACCACCAAGACCCTTCTCCGGGTGCTCATCCCCATGAGCGTGCCCGGCATCAGCACCGGCATCACCATGGTGTTCGTCCCGGCGGTGTCCACCTTTGTTATCAGCCGTATGCTGGGCGGCGGCTCCAACCTGCTCATTGGCGATCTGATCGAGATGCAGTTCCTTGGCAACAGCTACAATCTGAACGTGGGTTCTGCCATGAGCCTTGTGCTGATGATCATTGTGCTGCTGTGCATGAGCTTCACCTCCAGCTTTGATGAAGATGAAATGGAGGGCGTGTCCTGATGAAAACGAAACATCTGCGCCTGATGCAGCGCGTCTATATCGTGCTGTTTTTCTGCTTCATGTACCTGCCCATTGCATACATGATCGTATTCAGCTTCAACCAGTCCAAGGGCTATTCGCTCTTCACCGGCTTTACCCTCAAGTGGTACTCCAGCCTGCTGCACAACTCCTCCATCCTGCATGCGCTGCTGGTCTCGCTGGAAGTGGCTCTGATCTCTGCGGTCATTGCCACTGTGCTGGGTACAGCGGCAAGTCTGGGCATTGCGTCCATGGGCCGCGGGAGCCGCCTTGTCGTCACCAACATCACCTATATCCCGGTGGTCAACCCGGAGATCATCACCGGCATCTCGCTCATGCTGCTGTTCGTGGCCTACCAGCGCTTTGCCGGGGGTGTCTCCTGGCTGCCGGATACCATCATGGGCTTCCCGACGCTGCTCATTGCGCATATCGCGTTCAATGTGCCGTATGTCATCTTCAACGTCACGCCCAAGCTCAAGCAATTGGATATCAGGCTGTATGAGGCAGCGCTCGACCTTGGCTGCGACCCCAAGCAGGCCTTCTTCAAGGTCATCCTGCCGGAGATCAGCCCGGCCATCCTGTCGGCATTCCTCATCTGCCTGACCTATTCCATCGACGACTTCATGATCTCCTATTTCAACTGCGGCACGGTGGAAACGCTGCCCATCGCCATCTACTCCATGACCCGTAAAAAGGTCAGCCCGG
>OFMO01001279.1_pt1 | contig 16870 bp, 18 predicted proteins | sample 1541821 | NCBI WGS metagenome assembly OFMO01 (sample SAMN04209253, study PRJEB22552) | human gut metagenome | biome: gut; material: feces | host: Homo sapiens | place: USA: Oklahoma | reverse complement strand
TCACACGCTTCGGCGGGTTTTCCTCAGCGAAAATCTCCAGCTCTGTGTATTCATTAACACGAAGATCCAGCTTCCAGTCTTTGCGCTCCGGGCGATAGTTCTCTCTGATAACAGAGAATCCCAGTTTATTCACATAGAAATCCTTAGCAGCTTCGTAGTCAGATACGATGATTGCAATATGATGTATTTTTGATAAGTTCATTTTTCTCACGCTCCATTTCTTTAAATTTTGTTCTTCTTTTATTTTCGTTATAAACTATACGGTAATCTTCAAAAAATACCGTGCGCACTCCTGGAGTTCAGTTTGTCCACACGGCATATCATCAAAACTTGATCACTTTCGGCTCATGGGTGAAAGAACTAATGGTAGCCACACCATTCTTGAAGTAGAACACCTCAGTGTTGCCATCATCTACGGCATACATCTTCTTCAAACTCGGATAGGCATCCAGCATGGACTGTCTTGCTTCCACACGGTCATCCTCTACCAGTTCGCCAGCGACGCGAATCCACTCGCCGCCTTTGAATGCACACAACTCTGCTTTCGGATTGGCATGCAGCTGCTTGGAAACATCCTTCTTCTTGCCAGTCTGGATGTAAAGCTTGCCTTCAAAAATATGTGCCGTGCCAAACGGACGCACTCTCGGCTGGTCGCCTTCGACTGTTGCCAAGTAATATGTTTCAGCTTCTTTTAAGAACTTTACAATTTCTTCCATTTAATTCTTTCCTTTCCCACACGGTCGTGTGTGTTTTATAGTTTTATGGTTTTATTTCAGTTTTTCGAGGATCTCGTCCGCACTCATACCGCTGGCTAATAATCTCTTAACCACACTCTCGGCTTCAGCCTTCTTTGCAATCTGGGATGCGTAGTCTTTGGTGGTATTGATTTTGGGACGGTTTTTGCTGCCTTTCGTTCTGGGCATCGTGATAACCTCTTTCCTTTAATTTCGTAATGAACCTCTTACCAGCTCACGATTTTCTCAATACTCAAATGAGCTTTCCATAAATATCAATACAACGTTGCTCTCTATACCGACGTTGTTCTGGATATTGGTGAATCATATTTCCAACAACATCTAGCAGATTACGACCGTTATATTCCGCATTTATTTCCTGTAAAACAGACGGACTGATTGGATAATTAATTTCATCCTTCTGAATTGAAACGCATTCACCATCAACCTGAAAAGCTGTAATCGCTTTCCTAAGATCATCAATTGTCGGAAACATTTTCTTATCTACCACGCCGTAATCGTACGCATACAGCAGGTCATCCTCCGAAAAGATTACTGCTTTTTGTATTGTATGTAGTATATCTAATGCTTTTCCAATACCTTCATACGGGAAAATCTTCTTTCCCTTATCCATCATCTCATAGACTCTATTAGATAACTCTTCTGTCTGTAAAAATCTTATTTTTTCAAATCTGTTATCACTCTGTAAAGGAGTCGCATTCATCATTGGCATAATGTACCCACTTTGATGATGACATCTCATAAGTGGTTGGTACCCAATTTGAAAAGCCATTCCATCTAGTTCCCCTGAATAAAAGCTGTATGGCTCTTCACGATGATCATTCAAATGACGCATGTGCCACTCGAAACTTCCACCGTTTAAATAATCTAGCACCCAGTTAGGTGAATGGAATATTACACCATATTTTGAATCTTCTGTTGCTTCGATAGCTTTTTTTGTCAAAGGACGATAAGAATCTGTTTTATAGTCATACTTACACGTTGCAAAAAACAATGCAGTTCTAAAATCGTTTGTTAAATCCAACAGGCATGTGTCAAAACCATAATGTTGTGCCAACGCATCAATGTTAATATCACTCAATTTTGCTTCCCAATAGGGCACGACATCTATTTTCCATATAAACTTTGCGAATTGTAATGACCGCATTAAAGCAATTCCCTTAATGAGTTCACATTCATATTTGCTTTTTCCTTCTTGTCTCCTCCGAAGTGATGGCACAGATTTCAAGTACTGTTGATTTTCCCCTCTAAAAAAATGTCGATTACTATTAAATGTGATAATATCTTTACCAAAAGGCATTGAAATAACAGTTCCTCCGGTATTTTTTATCATTAAATCCTCGACAATCCAATCCAGTCTTACATCATCTTTATCTTTTTCCAGTCGTTTTTTACAGTTTCTCTTATGCCGGCAGACCAATAATCTTCTTCCTTTGCTAATTTCAATAGATCATCAATCTCTGCACTGTCGATATCATGAGTTATATTTTTTAACGGATCAGGAAATAGCCATCCATTCTCATCAAATGAAAGCATTTTGTATCCCCCTAACACTTCAAGCATTTAGTTACATTGAACAATTTTAAAGTCGTCTCACACTTAGCCGCCATATCAGCGTTGCCTACTGCTCACCACAAAGAGGTGTGTGATTCATTCGAGCAGCACAGGGAGCTTCCGCTCCCTGTATATCACAATTTCATTCAGTTTTACAGACGCTTTCTTACCTTCATGATTCCACAGTAACACACGCCGCCTAGCACTCCGCCGACTGTGTTATAGAAGATGTCTGATAGCTGGAATGTACCCAAGCGAAGCAATAATTGTAGCGTCTCAATACTTACAGAAAAGATAAATGCTATCTTACCGCTTTGCCACAGTATCTTCTTCCAGCCGTTTCCTATCTTTTCTTCGAATGTCCACATCACTACCGCTGAAAACGGTACCATCATGATTACGTTCTCAATGCACTCGGTGGTCAGTTGCTGTTCACCATTCACGGTCTCCCAGATCCCCCAACCGCCCATGACTTTGGATAATGGATTCATCCACAAATCGCGATTTAACAGAGTTCGGAATAGAATAAGTGAAGTCACGAACGCCAATAGAAACAGCTTCCGAAAGAATACACTCTCTTTGAATTTCTGATACCATGTCACTATGGCACTCTTCCATCCTTTACCTGCTGCAGAAGGTTCATACGCATACAGGTAGAAAAACATGGCAAGGAAGGAAAGCAGGAGTGAAAATCCAAATGGCTCATAGCGAGCAGTCAGGATGTTTGTGATGATCTTTCCGAGTAAATCAATCGTTTCTTTCATCGCTGTTTACAGATCACTGAACAGGTCAGCCTTGTACACGCCGTTCTCCAGCATCTCCTTGAAACTGCCCTTTACTGCTGCGACATCTTCATGGTAGGTCATACCATACCATGTATCATTGGTTTTCAGAACCTTCACTGACATCTTTCCCTGCTCCAGCAGTTTGCCGATGAAGATAGGGATCAGATACTCGGCTTTCTGAGGATTGCCCGGGACTTCTTTCTCAAAGAACTCTTTGAAGCCTTCTTCCAGTACATCCAGAAAATCAGGAGTCAAGCCCCACATGTTCATGGAAACCAGAGAATTCACATCAACAGCCACACCATCTGCCTCTGCTCCATCTGCAGTCTTCACGATGTTCTTGGTCTCCACAACCTCAGTCAAGTTGTTATCCTCGTCCATCTTGCAGATGCCACGGGTCACTCCACCGTTATCAGACAGAGTATTCTTCAGCACGAATCCAGCCATGCAGGACTTGCCGCCGTTTACCAGATACTCATGAACGGCCTTGAAGCCCTCCTTACCGTAGTAATCGTCTGCATTGATGACAATGAACGGAGTATCAATCACATTTTTAGCAGCAAGCACAGCCTGACCGGTTCCCCAAGGTTTTGTACGACCTTCCGGCAGAGTTCCCGGGATATTGTTAATATCCTGGAAAGCATAGTCCACAGTTACGTTGTGAGAGGAGCAAATGGAGGCAATGCGATCACCAATGACCTCTTTGAACTCCTTCTCGATATCCTTACGGATGATAAATGCCACATGATTGAAGCCTGCTTCAATTGCATCATGGATGGAATAGTCCATGATGATGTGATTAGAAGCATCCACCGGTTCCAGTTGCTTAATACCCGTTCCAAATCGGCTACCGATACCAGCTGCCATAATAAGTAATGTTGTGTTCATATTTTTTCTTCCTCTTTTCATTATTTTTTGTTGCATAGCCCAAACAGCTACACCTATAAAGCCACCAAGCGTATTTTGGAAAATATCAGATAGCTGAAACGTTCCAAGTCTCAAAAACAGCTGACATATTTCAATTAAACATGAAAAGCCAAAGGAAGTCTTTACAATATTAAACAAGGTTTCCTTGTCCAATCCATCTTGTTGAAAAAAACCCAGCACTCCAAAATAAGCAAGTGGAACAAACAGAAGAACATTAAGCATCCCTTCCGTATTCAGGGTGCCATCTGAAGCGAAAACTCCCCATTCCCCAATTATATTTTCCCATGGACATTGCCATATACTGCGGCAAATCAAAGTTCTAGACAGCACCATAAACAGGATGGTAAAGAATGCAAATTTATATCGAGTGATCTTATCCGTTCTAAGCTTATGCCACTGATGAATAAGGCACTTCTTTAATCCTTTATGTTCTACTTCGGGCAAGGCAATCATGCATATTACTGCGAAAATCAGCCCGAATCCTAAATATTGATATATACTATAAAAAACGTCATCAGCTACTGCTTGCATATTTTCCTTTCCCTAATGTAATTGAATAGTATAGCAATTAAAGTCGCACTTCCTGCGCAGATAAAGAAGGATACGAAATTATGGTAATCTTCCTTATATAAAACAAGTGCACACAATGCCACAAAGTACATATGGACAAAATATATTGTTCCACTTAAGTTTCTAAGTTTCTTATAAAAATCTCCATGAAGTTCCATCTTTGGACAATTATATATAATCAGGCAGAATAGCATGAAAAAGATTGGAAGGTCAAGCATCTGGCTGAGGTACTGCCCCCCCCGATAAAGCTTATAGGAATTTTTATTAGATAAGCAAATAGTGCAATCTTTCCCTTGTGAAGAATTTTTGTCAACTCACCTGACTTCTCAATGTCAGCAATATACATACCTAAAGAAACAAATACTAACGATTGAAAGAAACCATTTCTTGTCGTCGCAAAGATTGAGAAATAAATATTAACTGGAAATGCTAATAATGCCGGTAACTTGTCTTGATGCCCCCCAAAAGCGGTAAGAACTATACCAACAAGATATGCCACTGATCCAAAACCTACAATCTTTTCTATTGAAATTCTTTTTGATAAAATATCTATAAGAATCAAGGCGAAGATTAAACCATTGAGATACCATAGCGCCCATGAATAAAAATTATCTCCCACGAGGATATAATTTCGAATACAAAGAGCTGCATATTCTACTGTTTTATTTCCTTCAATAAACCATCCATAAACTGTCAATGGCAAATATACGATAGACCATATGATATAAATATTAAAAATCTTTTTTATGCGGTAGCCAAGTTTTGTATGCAAATCTTTTTCCGGTTGTTTAACAATCAAGAAATATCCAGTACATGCACAAAAGAACGGTACTGCATAGTTTGATATATTATAGTACACAACTTTGTCTAAGAGAACACTAACAGCTTGAAGTGGTCTCGTGTGTATCCCAATTACAAGATATGCACACAAAAATTTTATCAAATCTATCAGTTTGTAATCTTTATTGCGTTGCACTTCATCCATCATCCCACTTTCTTCATATTTAGGCCTTATGTGAGATTTTCCCTTTCACTTTATTCACAATCTCGAATATCAAGGTATTCTTCATAACTAAGTTTACTGCTGTGTATGCGATAACACCACATAAAATCTCTAATATAAGCCCAATAGTATTTGGCAATTTAAACTGCATAATGATGTAGACACTCAATGTCATCACTGCTGTACTAATAAGCCCCTTCGTCAATGCTTTCATATTAATGGTAAATTTCACCTTTTTCTTCATATAGATGAATTGTACAGCATTTGTAACCAATTCACTAAATACAGAAGCTATTACAGCACCATTTTGAAGAAGTGTCGGAATTAGAGCTGCATTCGTTATAATATTTATTACAGATGCAGATGCCGAAGCGGGCAAAATAATCTTTTCGCTCTTTGTACTATAAACAAGCTGGTAACAGAACAAATCTCCAAAGCCTTTGATCAGAATCAGAGGACACATCAAGCGTATTGTTAAAACAGCGGGTTCAAAGGCCTCGCCGTATAAGAACTCAACTGCTTGCGGAGCAACAAGCGCCATTCCTACTGTCATCGGAAAAGTCATAAAACATAGGACTTGAAAACCTTTATCTAATAATTTATAAAATCCTTGTCTGTCATTGTCATAGTAATAGCTAAGTCTTGGTAGCAATGCAGCAGTAATAGCATTCGCCATAGTCAAAACCATTGTAATTGTCTTCTGTGCGTATGTGTAGTATCCAACAGATTCATCCGTCGCCAAGATGTTAAGCATTGTAACATCAATTTTATTGTAAATACTCGATAAGAATATAATACACGCAATCAAGAGAACAGGTTTCATATGGCGTTTTAACTCGATTCTAGAGAAATCAAGTGCGACATATTTTCTTGCGTTCAGAACATTAAAAACATAATTTCCGCCTATGGCCAAACTAGATATAAGCGCATATATTACATAATCTTCCCTTGTTTTCACAAATAAAAATAATGCCAAAAGAGAGAGGCCTTTAATAAGTAAGCTTCGCCCTGTAATATATCCATATTCTTCCAGGCCCTGATACATCCAGTCAATGTTAAGATAATTAAAGGCAATAGAAAGACCACAGGCTACATAAAGTGTCCATTGTCCATTAAAACCCTCATTAGCAACAACTAGACCAATGAATCCAACAACTGCCAAAGTTGTCGATATAATATTCACAAGTAGGAGCTCGGTGAACAATTTGTTTCTTTCATGTTTTTTTTCTCTAACTTTTGCAAACTCTCGTACTCCATAGGATGGCAGTCCAAGTGCAGCAAGTGTTACAAAATAGGAAACAATATTCTGTGCAGAAGCCACTTTGCCAACGCCAGCCGGCAGAAGAATCCTTGAGACATAAATAGATGTAGCAAAAGGAAACAGGATATTAGCTATCGTATAAATTACGTTATATATTGAATTTTTAGTTAATGATTTTTGCATTATCTTTTACGGACTATTGTCCAAGAACTCCTTCCATTATTTAACATCGGATTTCTACACAATCAGCCTTATTGGGACTTTTTCACCATCTTAGTTATCTTTTTTTCTACTCTATACGGCAAAGAAACAATCTTAGTAACCGTATGAGCAAATCCATACCCAAACCGTTCTGTAAGATTCCATTCTATATTCTGAAGTTTTCTTTCTTTTGCATTAATCCAAGTCATTGAAAATTGATGGATACTTACAGTTTTGTTTGTAATTGTTGTTTTCCCTGTTAGTGGTGACTTCGGCGAAAACACTTCTTCTTCATAGACCACAATTCCTGCATCTAAGTGTTGATATGTTCTCCTTGTATCATCTAGTCCATATTCTTTTAGGATTTCCGTTTGATAATGCGGACACGCAATTAAATTCAGAGTTCCATCTTCGTTATAAAAGGAAATCCTATCATATAAATCAAGAATCTTTTTCAAAGCTGGATGGCCTTTCTCTGCACCAAATCCCAATCCAAACGCCACAGAATTCTCATAGCTTCTTCCCAGTTTGTCTAGCAATGGGTCTCTCATTTCCCACCCACAATACATTCTATCATTTAAAAAACTATCAAGCTCCTTTACTAACTCAACATCAGTGTCCATATATATGCCACCGTACTTATACACGACATCAATTCTGGCATAATCAGATACAAAAGCCCATTTTTTTTCTTTATAAGCGGCTTTCATATATTCATTGCTATTCACATCGTAATTATTTTCATTCCACTCTATTATCTTGTAGTCTGGACAATACTTTTTCCATGATTCAATACAACGCTTTGCTTCTTCTGGAAGAGGATTTCCTCCAAACCAGCAATAGTGTATTACTTTAGGTATCATAAATTCATCCTCATCTTCCTTGTACTCTTAAATGACTGGACACAATATATAATATCATCAGATTGTCTTTCTAACGATCTGCTTCCACTTTCTGATTACCCGCTTCTTATAATTATCAATCCAGTACAAATATGGCCATCCGATTGTTAACAAATGTAGTTCGCTACGATTTTTCGGCAACTCTTGCTCAACAAACCTATCTGGTAAGATTTCAAAGCATGCATCTTGTACAGACACTTTAACACGTATTTTACGCATTTGGAGATGAATATAAGCAAATTCTGTCTTCACAAGTTCACTACCATTCCACTCGATTCGCAAAACATTTCCATTATTCCAATAATACCGTGCCTTTTTATACGTTTCATTAACAAAGTCGTGTTTAGAAACATCATAGAATGCTCTAATAAATTTTGCAGAAAAGACAGAAGGATTCATGCTCAAATCCTTTTCATAAATCCTTGCTCCATCTTCACGAAAAATGCTATGCACATTGTCATGACTATTACAGTCTTCATCAAACACAAAAATTTTGTCCGTTGTAAATGCTTCTTTATATAAAACACGTCCTTTATAAGACTTCATAAAGCGACGATTATTTTCATACGTGTTTTTATATATTGTCAAATGTCCCGCAGCGAACAATTTATCATAGTCCTCGTTCAACAATGGCGTAACATTTTTTTCGAGGTTTCCAAAAATCAAATCGCAATCACAGTGGCCCCAGTAATCAAAGTCCTTAATGTATTTCTCAAATAGAAACCCATAGGCAGGTTTGTAATCACATAATTTATATGCTGATTCAAATACAATCTTAAATCCAAATTTTTCGTTAGCTATCTTACGTATTTCATCAAGTGTAGTTTTAATAACATGAACATTTTCTGGACAGGCATACTTAAACTCATTGTCAGTAAAAATCATCCATGTGTATGTAGGGTTGGCCTCACATGATTTAAGAAAAAGCGGGAAATAATTATTAAATTGTCCAAAGTAGGGTAAAATCAAGACACATCTTTTATTTTTCTTCCTCATCATCAAAACAATACCTCATAAATTCTTCATAATTAGAAAATTCAGGAGCATGTTCTTCCATATACTCAATTGACTGCTTTTCTGTATTGCCTAGCTTAAGCTTATTCGAAAACACATTGTTTTTTAAAACGCTACTTTTTGTTTCAAACAGCATAAAGTACTCATGAAAAACCTCTGGATCGGGCCGACGTTTAAAACGCTCATAATACCTCTGAGCTAATTCTTTCGCTTCAGCCTTTTGTTTAGCGTAACGTTTGTCAAAGAATTCATTAATACTCATCAACTTTCTCGCTGGAACGCCCGCATAAACGCTGTCAGACTCGCAATCCTTTGTAACTAGACTTCCTGCTCCAACCACAACGTTATCGTCTATTTTCACATTTCTTTCTATAATTGTATTCATACCAATAAATACATTGTTTCCTATTTCGACTATACCGCTAGCTCCAAGGACCCCCCCCCGACAATTTTTAAGAACCGACCATGAATAATCGTGTGTTAAAATTTTTACACCCTCAGTAATCCTTACATGATCACCAATAGTAATCATCCATGGGTATTGTTCATCAATCAACGTCTTCGTCGGAGCATATATAATGCAATCGCTTCCGATTTTCATTCCTAATGATTTTAAATGTTCAATATAAGACGATGATTCTGCCTTATACCCATAAGCGGCCTTTCTCAAAATGCTTTTTATATTCACTTTAGCAATCCTCCTTAATTTCGTTGCTATCATACTGCATTGCTACAAAACCAATTGCCATTCCAAAATAAATTATATAAGCTGTATCCACTCGAATTGCTGAACTGTGCCACATCAAAAAAATCATAGCTACTGTGAAAATAGCACTTGTTATCATATACGGCCGACTTGCATTAGAATACCTTTTCAATTTTGCCAACAATGTAATAATCAATGTAACAAAGAAAAACACGTACAACCCAAAACCGATAATTCCGCATTCTAGATACGTCCATTGATTTGTAAACCAACGATAATTATAATCTCCATAGACTCTATAAAAGTCACTCTGAAAAAAAGAGAATGCAGATGTATCACAATTACCAATACCCAAGCCAAACCATTCTTTAATCGGAGTTCTTAGAAACAATTTATTAATTACTTGGAATGATCCAACACGTGGAATTCTATACCCCTCATCAAAAGTCGCAGTTGCATAATCCATAAAATTCTTTTTATTAAAAAGAATTTTCAACATATCCGGTGCCAAACGATCAACCAAATTGATAACAACCACAAAGCCCAGTAATAAACCAACTAGAATACCTAACTTTCTAACTGTAAGATCTTTTTCAACATATTGATTAATCAGTGCTGACAAAATAATGCATAACACGGCCAACATTAACATCATCTTTTCCTCAGCCATTGCACCTAGCATAAATGTAGCCGCAATAATAAACGCAAATTTTTTGAATGTAGTTTTTTTAGCAAAATAAAGGCTTGAGTAAAAGCATAAAAGCAACAGGCAGAATGGATTCAAGCCACTACCGCCCCAAAAAATTCCTCCACCAAAATCATCACTAAAAAGTCCAAGAACAAAGTACTTATATATACCAACAAAAACATTGAAAATTTGTGCCACAAAATAAAAGCGGACCACTCTTTTAACATCATCAATTGCAAAGAAGAGTATTACACCAAAAAACAATATATAGAACCGGCACAAATTTCTTATTCCCCAAAAAGCAAGCTGCGGTTTAACAAAATTTATACAAGCAACCACAACCAAAAAAATCAAAAGTGCAATTAGGATATAGAAGAGCGGTGCACAAGTATTTCTAATTTTTTCAACATGTTTCAATTCGAAGTACAATAATAGTAAATTAAAAATATCACATAAATAGAACAATGAACGACTCATGCTAAATATACTACAAGCTACTGAAAATAAGATACATACATACAATATACAAAATATGCACTTCTTTGGTGTAACTATAAATAATTCTCCTCGCATGCTTTTATCTCCCTAGATATTGTTGAGCTCTTATCAACACGATAATGCTGAAACTCATCTTATGTTTAATACAAAAATGAATCATTCTTCTTACTCTTGAAAAACTAGCATCTGGTACCAACCGTACAATTTCTTGAACCATCTTATTTGCGCACATTTTGGAAATCGAACGATGGATTTCTTTAACACCAATTTCTTTTACACAATTGACTTCGCTTTTCATACAAGCAAGCAAGTTATCCAAAAAAGGTCTTTTAATCCTGTATCTCACTTCATCGCTATAAACATCTGATGCACATAATTCTTCTAAATGCAGTTGAAATGCGACAAGCTTTTCAAAGCGATCCGGCTTATATACATGTGTAAGCGACTGGTCATTTTCGCAATAATAATAATATGCCTTCTGTACAACACTAACACTATGTACATTCGGCATGAGTTTCATTAGCGAATACACATCTTCACTAATATACTCTCGTTCAGAGACAAAATGAAAGTCGCATTCTACCAATAGTTGTCTTCTATATAAGCAACTCCATGCGCTCATTAACAAGTTACTGGCTGTTCCCGTTTTAGGATCTGTACAAATCAGCTCTGGTAAGAATTTTGATAAGACTTCTTTACCTTCATACTTTTCCAACGGTGTTTTTGGAATAAATGTTTTGGTAATATTCCCCTGTCTATCAATGTCATGATGTCCAAATTCAATCAAATCTGGATTATCGGAAATTATGACTGTGTATAATTCTTCAAACAGTCTTGTATCAATATAGTCATCACTATCAAAAAAAACAATATAATCTCCAGTAGCAACATCTAAGCCAGAATTTCTCGCCTCACCCAGACCAGCATTTTTTTTATGTACAACCTTAATACGATCATCAACTTTTGCCCAATTATCACACATTTGTGGGCTATTATCCGGAGAGCCATCATCAACAAGAATAATTTCAAGCTTTTTGTAGGTCTGATTCATGACACTATCAAGGCATCTATTCAGATATTTTTCCACATTATAAATTGGCAGTACAACACTAAATTTAATTTTTTCTTCTGTTTGATTCATCATATTCTCCTCATAGGTGCGCTAAACTGTATTTTTCATACAGTAATACTACAATTACATATCGTTAACAATAATTCTATACTTTTCATCCCATGCTAGCTTGCTGTTCTTGATGCCAACTCTAGTATTATCATTACCACCATTCCTCAAAAACACGGAAGCATATGTAACAAAAATCGCCGTGCTTGTAGATAGCATTATCATAAGGAATAAAAAAGTTTTAGAATTCAGGTGGTTTCAAGAATCAAATTATATTTCTTCTCCCACGTTAATTCTTCATTTACATATCTATATCCATTTGTTCCCAACCTGCAACACAATTGTCTGTTTCTCGATAATTCCACTAAAGCGCTACAAAAATCAGTCTTTATCTCATTTAGAGCCTGATTCGTTTCTACAAAAATACCGCAATCACGTCTTTTAAGCTGCGTGCAAAAACTTGTATTAAATGCTACTATAGGCAACCCATACGCCATAGCTTCAATTAAAACTGTACCACCAGTTTCACGAAGAGATGGCATTACAAACACATCCGCATTGTAATAATATGACATCATTTGATCATGTCGAATTTCTCCAAGCATATTTACATAATCATGCAATCCATATTTATCAATAAGTTCTGAAACTGTATCGGCAAGGTATCCTCCTCCACACAGATTCAATTCGAAATCAATTTTATCTTTCAGTATACTCATTACCTCAATCAAAAAAACGACTCCTTTTTTTTCGATCAATCGACCCGAAAAGAGAATTTTCAATTTACCATCAGGCTTCGTAATTATTTTTCGATTTTTATATTCTTCCGCTATACCCAGCTCGACCATTTGTCGCGTATTTTTTTTTCCTCTAATTCGTTTGATCTGTTGATATGTTTCATCATTGCTTGCTATAACATCTGTAAATGCTCTTAGTTTCTTCTTGTAAAATGGATTAACATTACAAGAAGCGTTAACCATTTCACGAATTTTAGCAGTAGTTATGTTCTTTTCATATTTTTTTAAACTATCTGGTGTAATTTGTGCTCCTCCCACCGGGCCAAATATAGTCCTTGTGTTCTTCGCCTTTGACATTTCACCTGGTATCCTGTAATCCCCCATCGTCACATGATGAATAACATCGAAATCAATACCAGACTGTTTTACCCATTTCCAAGCATAGTGCTGCCATAAGATATAGTACATATGATGGAACATCGAATTCTTTTCTCTAAACCAATTTAATACAGATGGTACATCAGTGACAACCAATTCAATATGTTTAATTCCAAATTCTTCAAGTCCTTTTCGAGTATCTTTTTCATTATATTTTTTTGTAAGAAGGATAATTCGATCTCCTACTTTGTAATTCTTTTCGTATTGTAAAACCCAATTCCATCCCACACCATCTTCCGATCCATGGTATGGATTCACACTATATGCAGAAATAAGATAGTTCATCATTTCACCTCCTAGAAATTGATATCATATCCTAAAATTTTCAAGCATAAAAACAGTTTTATCATTATCCATGTTAATATTCTCGTTTCCATTTCCCATACAATAATTGACTCGGAAGGAAAAGGGCGCAATATAAAACTTTGTCACTACTATTACTCAAAAGCTCACCACTTTTTCTTCCAGCAAACTTTCCGTATATTTGATACTGCAGCATTGATTTGATTCTTATTTTCATGCAAGCATTTGAGTCCAAGAATGCCTCTGCTCTAGCTATGCATCCATTCGGGGACTTTATATTGTGTTTTCTACGGTTATTAGTCAAACCATCTTCGAGATAATCTGAAATATAAATCACGCGATTAAAGAATCGCATTTTATACTTTTCAGACATTCTAACCCAAACGATATCCTCGCCTAGAAACTTTTCCCCTTGAAACTCAGGAAATAGATATTCTTTTAGACAGTGCGTATACCACACTTCCGCCATATCTCCACCAATATTTCTATTAATTCGGCACTCAACATAGGATTCTTTCATCCCATCCTGTGGCACACCAGATGTACTTAGATATCCACCATCCGGCTTTCCTCTCAAAAAGCTAAAGCCACAAAGATCACTCTCGTTTTTGTACTTTTTATAAATCTCATTGACACAAGAAATTGCATCTACCGTAAGAGAATCATCGCTGTCAACAATAAATGTCAACGGAGCCTTTATAAACTGATATGCATAATTCAGAGCCGTGTGCTTTCCGCCATTTTCTTTTATATGATAAGAAATTGGAAAATCTGCCGTCTGCTTCATTTGCTCGACACGTTCGCTTGTATCATCCGTACTACCATCATCTACAATGAGCCACTCAAAGTCCTTACAGTCCTGAGCACATAAGGATTCATATAGTTTTTCCAGAAGTTTTCCTCTATTGTAGGCGGGTGTAAGAACTGTTATATTGCTCATTTTAGACCCCTATCATTTTTATAATTTCACTTTTCTAACTAAATTATCCTGGACAATCTGCAACACACTCGACAAAAGTAGGGTTAATCCAATTGTCCACAATACAATTTCCAAGTTACCTACTTGTTTTCCTTCCGTTGTCTCCTTTTCAAAGAAATAAAGAATAAACGGATGGATGATATAAATTTCATAAGATATTGTTCCTAACCAAATCAGAAATCTTTTCTGTATCTTCACTTTTTTCAATAATTCAATTAGAGGAACAATAAATGCTATCGTGATAATATTCCGAAGAACCGACTGAAACAATTGATTATCAAAACCCACCACGCTTAATGTGAGTCTTCCGATAAACAAAATTACAAAAGCTACAATTGCAACAATTTCTTTCCTCAAAAAACCGATTTCAAAATAAGAATCTATTTTTCTCTCATACATCGCCCACAAAATGCCGAGAGGCATTCCAATAATAGATGCATACATTTCATCTCGCGGGTTAACAAAAGCACTTATCAAGATATAAGCAATAGTTATAACCGCAAACCAATATGCTCCTACATTGATTTCTGTATGGTTAAACACTGCATAGAATACAATGTATACGGCTATAATCACCCATATAAACCAAAGCGGTTGAATGTATCGAATTGTAAATGCTTCAGCAATTGCTCTTGTAGGTGTTTGCCCCCCGATAATTTCCAGTCCTATCCAGACGATTGCGACTATCACATAGGGAGCAATAATGTTCAAAAGCCTTTTGGACAGAAAACCTTGAAGATAATTTTTCTTTTGCAGTAACCCACAGGTCAAGCCATAGCCTGACATAAAGAAGAATCCCACTATCGGAAAAGCAATGTACCAAATCGGTTTCACATACACAGGTAAATTTGATAACCGAAAAGATATGTGGTGCAACATGATAATTATTGCCGCAATTCCTTTACAGCAATTCGTAGTCGTCCTATCCAATCGGCCACCCATTACTTCGTCTCCATCTGCTGTGCAATATCAGCATCCACGATTTCCTCGCCGGTCTTATGCTTCAGTTGCTCTTTACTTGCCTCACTCAGGCCGTTATTGATTACACAGTTCATGTCGCAGGTGCTGCACTTATCGAGTTCCTCTTTGGTGACTTTGCCATCACGATAGTCACGGCAAATCTTCAGTTCATACATGCTGTACGGATGTTTGGTGAACAGAGCTTTGAACTTATGAACCAGAACCCAGGTAGCAGGCTTCCAAATGTACTTGTGCATAGCAGGACTTACACTACCAATCATCCAGCAATCACGGTCGCAGCAGCGAACCTTTGCACGAACCTTCTCTGCTTCCGGGCTGTTCCACAGCTCGTCCCAAGTCTGGTTGTTCAGGTTGCCCATGACCTCTTTGTCCTTGGTGCCATTGCAAGGCATAACATCGCCATACGGATCGATGAAGAAGGTATCGAAACTCATATCGCAAGGCAACAGACGCTTCTGGCCGTAGATGTAGTTGATCAGACCGTGATTAAAGTATGCACGGAACCACTTCTTCGGGCTATTGCTGCGGAGCAGTTCATTGACCAGATTTTCAAAGTTCTTTGCGACCATCGGACGGTCGTGGATGATGTTCTTTGCTTCAACAAAGTAGAAGCTGTTATGCAGAGAAGCCGTAGCAAACTCCATGCCCATCTCATCGGAAATCTTGTACAGAGGAACCAGGTCAGGAGCATTCTTGTCCTGAACGGTCATACCAAAACCGACATCCTTCATGCCCATTTCACGCAGCTTCTTCAGTGTGCCGTAACCACGCTGGTAGCCGTTCTGCAGGCCACGGATCTCGTTGTTGGTCTGCTCCAGACCTTCGATCGAGATACGAATACCGATCTGCGGGAACTCTTTGCACAGGTCAACGATACGGTCTGTGAAGAAACCGTTGGTAGAAATAACGATACGGTCGGACTTCTTGTACAGTTCACGCACGATATCCTTCAGGTCGGTGCGGATAAACGGCTCGCCGCCGGTGATGTTGGTAAAGTACATTTTCGGCAGCTTCTTAATGGTTTCGATGCTGATTTCCTCTTCCGGCTTGGAAGGCGCTTTATAGCGATTGCACATAGAGCAACGCGCATTGCAACGATAAGTAACGATGACCGTACCATTTAACTTCTTTTCTTCAGACATGATTAACTCTCCTATTGTTTACTCTCTCTTTTAAGAATGTTTCAATTTTATTTAAGAACCACTTGGCACATACTGAGAACACAACAGAACCACAGATGACTGCAATCACTGTAAAGATATATGCCAACAGACCATTTCCAAATAGATGAACAAGGTGTAGCTTTTCAAGCACACGATAAATTACCATGTGGCACAGATAAATTTCGAAGCTGATACCTCCGAGGAACTTGGCGACTGGATTGACCAGTACCCCCCCCCGCTTACATCCGAGGGTATAGACCAGTGCTGCCACACAGAAGAACAGCA
>OFMO01001266.1_pt1 | contig 16940 bp, 9 predicted proteins | sample 1541821 | NCBI WGS metagenome assembly OFMO01 (sample SAMN04209253, study PRJEB22552) | human gut metagenome | biome: gut; material: feces | host: Homo sapiens | place: USA: Oklahoma | reverse complement strand
CCGCAGCCGCCGAAGCGGTGCTTAAGCCGTAAGGCGGGAATTGTGCGGTGTTGCCATAAGGCTGCGGAACGGTCAATCCCGTTCCCTACAGCATTTTTTCAGCATGTGGCTAATGATACAGTGCCCTATCGTGCTTTTCATCCGCGGATGGATTTCAAAGTTTTATTTTACAACTTCACAAGTATCTCCCCCGCACCGGAATCCGATTGCCCTTCTCCCCTATCCCCCAACCGCGCGTACCGTTCATCTTCATCCGCTCCCCCCACCCCAAAACAAAAGGCATGTGCCCCCCCTTATCTCTATCATAAGGTGGGCACATGCCGTTACATTATCATGATTTTATCACGCCAAAGTCATCAGGCAATGCAGCCATCAGCAAAGCTGTTGCGCTTGGCTTTCTCTTTCTGCTGGTTGCGCTTGGCGATGATTTCTTTGCTCAGGCCAATACGGTTGGTCTTGAAGTGGAAGAACGGGCGTTCCGGTACGGTGAAAATCTCCACCGGACGCATGTAACGTTCCGGCAGGCAGGCATTGATCTTATCGCGCACATCGTCCAAGGTGTAGCCATCTTTGAGCTGGACGTACAGGTACGGCAGGAAGCAGCCCTCGTGCTCATCATCCGGCACGATAACAAAGAACTCGTCCTTGATGCCCTTGATGTCGGCATCAGCCACGATGTTCTCCAGCGGCTGCACCATCAGGTCGCCGCCGCCAAAGCGCGGGGATGCGCCTCGGGTCATCGTGTAGAGCACACCGTCCTCGGACATATAGCCGATATCGCCGGTGTGCAGCCAGGTCTTGCCGTCTGCGTGGACCTGCAGTGCCTTGGCGGTTGCTTCGGGGCGGTCATAGCCCAGCATCACGCCGGGGCCCGTCATGCAGATCTCACCGGGGGTATTGTAGGTCAGCTCTTCCTGGGTGCCGGGCTTGAAGATGCTGATGACGCTGTGGATCATCGGCACACCAACGTTGCCGTCACGCACCGGGAACGGAGCCATGGGCAGAGTGGCGTTGGAGCCGGCCTCGCTGCTGCCGTAGCCGGCAGTAAAGCGCAGGTTGCAGTTATGCTGCTTGAGGAACTCCTCAACATTGCGCAGCTGCTTGTTGTTGAATGCCTCGCAGCCGGCGCCGATGGCCAGCATGTGGGACATATCATAGTCAGCCGGAAGACGCTTGCTGCGGCGGATAACCTCCACAAACATGGGGATCAGGGGCCAGTTGTTGGGGCGGTAGCGCATCATTTCCAGGTCAACATCGTACACATCCACAAACGGATCCAGAATGAGCAGCATACCGCCGGCCAGGGGCAGCAGCATCATGGAAACCACAACAGCGATCAGAGCCGGGGGCAGGATGGTCAGCAGCCAGGTGGGGCGGAATTTATCCGAAGCGCCATAAAAGTTCATCTGGGCCAGCACGCCGATGATGCTGTGTGCAGAATGGATGACCTGCTTGGAAGGGCCGGTGGAACCGCTGGTGTAGGCGCGCAGCAGCGGGCGGTCAATGTTGACAGGAGCGGGCACAAAGCCGCGAAAACGCTGGCCCATGTTACAGAAATCAGCCCACATCATGGTATCAGAGCCACGGGCGGGAACATCCGGATACAGGGCATCCAGGGAATGCTGCAGGTAAACCGGCATAGCGGCGCGGTCGCCGCTTTCCAGAGCGGGAACGATAACATAGGTATTCACGTTGGTCTGCTCACGGTAGGCTTCGATTTCGGCCTTGGAGAAGAAGTCGTGAACAAAAATCACCTTGGCATTGGCTTTCTGAACAGCTTCAATGTTTTCTTCCAGGGTGTTGTCACGGCACAGCAGCGAAGCGCCGATGCGCTCGGCTGCCAGCAGCAGATAAATGAATTCCGGCACAGAACGCAGGAACACGGGGATCTGGTCCCCCTGCTTGATGCCAAGCACCTGCAGAGCGCGGGCGGTGGCGTCCACCTTACGGAACACAGTACCCCAGGTGATATCCACGCCATAGTAGTGCATGGCAACCACGTTAGGGTCTGCAGCGCGCACGGAGAGGTACTGCTCCACGGTGCAGGCCGGAACCTGGATACCGCGCAGAACATCCGGATAGAACTTCATCCAGGGGCGGTCAATGCTGGGCTTGCCAGTCAACATCGCGTTTTCATTCATTGCAATTTCCTCCAAATGTCTTTCCCTTATAGTTGCAGGGAATTAAATTATCCAAATCAAATCACGCCAAACCTTTATGGCGCTTTCCCCTGCTGTGCACATCGTTGCACAGCGTCGCCGAACCATAATGCTACAATTATCTTCGGTGCTGAACATAGTATACCATTCCTGTTTACGGAAAGCACGAGAATCCCATGGCACAAATTTCCAGAAATTGATTCCGCATGATTCACTTTTTTCACATGGATTTTCACGCTTTGGCATGGAGTTTTTTTGCAATTTCATTTTCCTCGGTGCAACAAAAGCCCCAGCTACCGCAGCAGCCAGGGCTTTATGTTTATGCGTATGTATGTTGTATTTTTAGATTTTGTTCATCCAGGTCTCTTGCAGTTCTTCCATTTCATCACTTTTGGCGCGGGTAATCAGATGGATTCCCTGCAGGACATGATGGATGTGCTCCGCAATGGCGTTGCGCTCTTTTGTCACGTTCTGCTCATCCAAATTCCAGACCTGATCAAAATATTCACTCAGGCGGTCTTCCATCACACTGTTGTTGACCATTGCAATCCGGTTGATGGGGCAGTTGTTATCCAGCCGAAGATACGATGCAGCGCCAGAAAGAAACATATTGGGGTCTGCCACATACTGGAAATCGTTCACAATGCGGCCGCTGATCAAGCGGAATTCAAGTTTTTCACGCTGCTTGCAAAGCTGCAGCACATAGCTGATGCACCGGCTGCACTGATCCGGGGTAAGGTTGACCTTGTAACTGAAAAAGTCCAGCTCGCCGGAAACCGCCATGGAGGAAAATGCAGCTTCATAAATCAGGATGCGGATGTTTGTTTCCTCCACCACACCTTTGGCAAGGTTGTGTACGCTACGCAGCTCCGCAGGGGTAGCACCCAAAAAATCTTTCAGCTCGGCCTCGTGGGCGGTCAGGATCTCTTCAAACAAGTCATCCGGCAGCAGAAGCTCATTCAGGTGGCCGAACATCCACCGCAGATTGGAGGCCAGCAGCGTGTGCATATAGTCGTACTGGCTGATCAGCTGGCGCATGCTGGTATCGCGGAAAAGCTGGTCATCCCGCACGCAGAGCTTGGAGAAGTTATCATACAGGCTTTCGCAGTTCTGCGGATCCTCGGTGGCGGTAACGGCAGCGCAGCGGCTGTGGCTGACCAACAGGCCGGTAATGGCAAAATCGCCCTTGACCACAAACACCGCGCGCCCGGCAGCCGCGGTGCTGCCAAACAGCTTGAAATGAATATGGCTGAAGTTGGTCAGCACGTTGATAATGAGCGCGGCATCATAGATGGGGCCCCATTTTTCGCGGCTGATATCGATCATCAGCTTGAAATAGACGTTATCATAGCTGCGCTGGTCCACCAGCTGGCCGTTTTGCAGGTTGGCAACTTTCAGGCGGTATTCGCGCGCCATTTCCATCAGGTCCATCACAGCCACAATGTCCAGCTGGCTGACGCGGCGCAGCACGGGGTGCGCCATTTTGGTCAGGTATTGCAGCATGTTCAGCTCGGCCCAAAAGTCCGTATAGGGGCCAATGCGCGCCTCGCCGCTGTCCAGTTCCTCTTGCAAATAATCATATTCAGCAATCAGGTTATCATAAATGGCGGCTTTCAGGTCACTGGGGATGCTAACGCTGTATTCCCGCAGCAGCAGGTCACGGCCATCATCGGTGGCTTCATCCACCACGCAGGCACTGATGCCCTCCATCACGCGCTTTTCAGTCTTTTTGGCAGGCAGCATGCGGCCGCTGACCCATTTGCTGATATAGGAAACATCGTATTGCAGGCGCTTGGCCAGGGTATAGTTCTTGACTTCCGCAACTTCCAGCAAATGCTCCAGCAGAATGCTGAATCTATTTTTATCTTCCATTGCACCAAATCCTCTTCGCCCATTTAGTTTGCACTTTTCTTTTATTCTATTATACAAGTTCCATATTTCGATTGCAAATTCAAATGATAACAGGTAAGGAGGAAACGAAGAAAATATATTAAAATCTTTCACAATTCGCGGCCGCATTCTTTGGCATTCATGCCAGTTTGTTGTTTTTTTGTTGTTTGAACTGACAAAGTTTGTTTGTTCTGCTTGTGATATCCTCCAAAAATTATACTTCGCGCGCCATATTTGCCAAATTTAGCCGCAGCTTTTTAGTAGGTTTTGCCCTTGCACCGGCCTGATGTGTTCGCCATGTTTTTGTGTGTTTCCTTTATTATGCGGGTAAGGTAAATTGCGATTTTTTAATCGTGTACTATTTCTAGCTTTCGGCGGGGTGGGGTCACCCCGCCCTACTGATTGTTTAAGGGTGTGCTGCCCATTATAATTTGTTCTGTAGGGAACGGTCTTGACCGTTCCGAGGCCTTGTCCGATTGGTCGTGATGGGATTTGTGGCAGGGCAAGGTGCCTGCGGGCGCAGTGACTGTTCCAAGGCGTTGGATTCGATTGCTTTAGGTTTGCGGCAAGGAACCACCCCTCAGGCCGCTTCGCGTCCAGCTCCCCTCCAGGGGAGCCACCACAATCATAAGGTAAGATACTGGCTCCCCTTAGAGGGGAGCTCCGGCGAAAGCCGGTGAGGGGTGGTTCCTCGCGCAGAGCCTGATAAATGAGATTTGTGACTGGGCTCATCCGGCGGCCAATGGGCTGGCCGCCCTACCGTACAGTTACCAACAAAAGGCCTGTAATTTATACGCTCCTCCGGGGCGTCGGGGACGCCGCCCCCTACGGCATAGCAAGGTATATTGCAATTTTTAAATTGTGTATTGTTCCCAGTATTTCGGCAGGGTGGTGTCCCCCGCCCTACTGGCCTGGCAAATATTTCACCGAACCTATGCCCACAAATACAAAAATGCCGCAGCAGACTGCTACATCTGCTGCGGCATTTTTATTTAGAGGTTAATGGGCTGGTTACAGCTCATTGTTCGGCTGTGGGATTACTGCAGAATGCCGGTGTTCTTATCGAAATGATAAGTACGGCCGTCGATGACTGCATCGCCCTTAGCCATGGTGCCATAGATCGGGTCGAAATAGTAACGCTTGTCAGCGCTCCAGCCCTTGATCATGTGGCCCTGTGCATCGTAACGGACCCACTTGCCGGTACCATCGGCGCGGTCAGCCCACTGGCCAGCTTCGGATTCCTGATAGACATCCTTGCTGGTGGCTTTCTTGCCCTGGTCAACGGCATCCAGCCAGTACCAAGCGTCGGAAGCCGGGTCATAGATTTCCTTGCCGCGGCCATCCAGGCCCTGGCGAACGCCCTTTTCGTACCAGAAGTCAGCGCCTTTGATGGTCAGCCACTGGCCGTCCAGAGCGATACCGGTGTACTCGTCAAATGCGCAAGGTACACCGTCAATATCGCCTGCGCCCTTAGCCATAGCGCCGGTGATCAGGTCAAAGTAGTAGGTGCCCTTATCGGTCGTCTGCCAGCCCTTGACCATGTGGCCGTTCTCATCGTAACGGACCCACTTGCCGGTGCCATCGGGCTTATCAGCCCACTGGCCGGCGGCGGATTCCTGGTAAACGTCCTTGCTGACGGTCATTGCGCCGCCCTGGACAGCATCCAGCCAGTACCAGGCGTCGGAATCGGGATCATAGATCTCTTTGCCGCGGCCGGTGGTACCCTGCTTCACGCCCTTTTCGTACCAGTACTTCTTGCCGTTTTCTTCAACCCAGCCGTTCTTCTCGCCGTACTTGGCGGTGTAGTCCTTGCCGTTGAAGTTGACAGCAGCGGTGGTAACGCCGCTGGTCTGCTTTACAGTTGCATCCACGAACTGAGCGCTTGCGCAGTTCTTATCGGTGCAGGTAAAGACAGCCATTGCGGTAATGGTGGTCTTTTCAGCAGCGCCGTGAGCGGTGCGCGTTTCGGGTTCAGTAGACGGTGCCTCTCCAAAGGTTGCTTCAATCTTCACATGGTTTGCAGGCATAGTGAAGGTATACTCGCCGCCACCGTCATTCACAGCTTTCGTAATATTGTCGCTGGTATTGCCAACATAATACATCGCCTCGGTCAATACGTAGTCGGTACCATTCGGCTTGATGGCAGCTGTAACTTTTGTACCTTCCGCAAAGCGGGTCTCACCATCATCAGTAAATGTGACAGTGCCCTCGCCCTCCACCTTAACTTCAATGCCATACTTAACAACCGTAAACTGTGCGGCAACGGTCACATCAGCAGCAGGCATTTCAAAGGTGTAGGTTTTGCCTTCCTCGACGGTAATATACGGAACATCGGTATTCTCGCTGTCCTTAATCACCAAACCATTTTTTGCCAGCTGTGCAAGCGTATACATGTCATCAGCCGGGGTAACGGTCAGAGTAACAGTATCGCCAGCTTCCACGTCAGTGATCTTGTCAGCCTCCACCTTGCCGTGATCGCTGTTGTTGATCGTAACGCTGTAGGTTTTAGCCTTAACAGGCTCAAACTCAGCGCTAACGGTAACATCAGCGGCAGGCATCTCGAAGGTGTAGGTGTTTTCCTTACCGTCTACTGCCTTAAAGTCGTTAATTTCTTTCTTCGTTCCGCCATCCGTATAAGTAGCTTTCAGGCTGCCGTCCGTGTACTTAAAGTTGGTATTCGGGGTAACGGTAACAGTAACAACATCCTTCGCAGCTGCGGTTTTCTGCTCTACGCCCACAGTGCCGTTTTCAACAGTATCCGCCACAGTAACGTTATACTTCTTAACCTCTTCAAACGCTGCGCTGACAGTTGCATCGCCAGCGGGCATTGCAAAGGTGTAAGTGTTGGCCTTTTCTGTGTCAGGAGTTGCTTTCAGGGTCTGATTGTCGCCGTAAGTAACCACCACACCGTCAGCCGTCAGGGTATAGCCATCCTTCGGGGTAGCCACAACGGTAATGGTAGTGCCCGCAGTGACCTTATTCAGGTCAGCTTCGGGGCTGGTGATCTTCAACGTATCCTTGTTAGCATCGGCCACCTTGACCGCATAGGTCTTAGCGTTCTTTTCAACGCTGATGGTCACATCGCCGTCCGGCATGGTGAAGGTGTAAACCGTCTTAGCCTTTTCGGTGGTAGCCTGGGCTGCGGCTTCGTCCTGCGCTGCTTCCTGAACTTCAGTCAGAGCAACATCGGTATCGCCGTTCTTTGCGGTAACGGTAACGATATCGGTGCCTTCCTTTTCTACGGTCAGGGTAACGGTATCGTCCTTGATGTAGGTGTTGCTGGTGGTGCCCAGGGTCAGGGTAACGCCTGCAACTGCATCGGGCAGGGTAACGGTGTGGGGGGTGCTTTCGGTTGCGGTATGGCAATCAGAGCACAGGTACACATTGTTGCCAACGGACTTGGTTTCCAGCTCGTCCAGAGCCCAGGTATGGCCCTTGGGCAGTGCGCCGTCAGCGTACTTCTTTTCACCCTTGGTCAGGCCGTACTTGTTGGTGCGGGCCTGGGTGTAAGCGGGGGTATCGCACCATGCTTCAACGGAAACATCGGTGGTTGCGCCGCTCTTCAGGTCGCTGACCATGTCGGACATCGGCATGGTTTCAACCAGGTTAGCGCACCACATGAACTCTTCGTTCTTGTTCTTCTCGTCAGAGCTGCCCATGTTCTGGTTGTAACTCGGGTTGTAGTTCCAGGACTCGGTCTTGTAGCTCTTACGGTTTGCATAAGAAGTGCCGGAGGCATCGGTCTTGACTTCTGCCTTGCCGTCCACCAGTTCCTTATAGGTGTTGGACAGGTTGGTGCCGACAGAAACGACCAGCTGATCCTTGGTGGTGTTGATGCCGGTGATCACAGTCTGGCCCTGCTGGGTGGTGGTAGCAAAGCTGTAGCTGTCACGCAGGGTCAGGCCCGCCAGAGGATGGTTCTTGAAGGTGCCCAGATACTTCACACTGCTGGTATCCTGGGCGCTATCCATGATAACCATGCTCATGCCGGGAAAGTGGGTATCGGGAACCATGTTGCCGTCCTTATCCTTGGTCAGCTTAATGCCGCCATAGACGGTGTTGTATTCCTTCACTTCTTCCACTGCGCCGATGGTCGGGTCCATACGGTAGATGGCGTTGTTGACGTTGAAGTACAGCTCGCCATCATACAGTGCGGTAGAGTGTACCAGTGCGGGGTAGATCCGCTTTGCAGCAGCGTCTGCCAGGCACTCGGTGTTCAGGTTGTTTTCAACCTTGGTATGCTTATCTTTTGCACTGGTATCGATCTTATAGATGGTGCCAGCTTCGGCCAGGACCTTGGCATTGCTGTCGTCATCATTGAAGTTGCTGCTGGTTTCCTTCAGATCGTTGTAGTACATCAGGATGATATCAAACGGGTCATCCGTCTTGGTAAAGCTGCTCATGCTGAAGCCGCCGGGTCTGCTGCTGGAATCCTCTTTGCGGATATAGTAGTTCGCATTACGCGGACGTGCTTCCAGAGTATCGGGGCCCTGGTTCTGCATCTTCTTCATGAACTGCTGCATCTGGGAGTTGTTACCAGAGCTGCCGGAACCAGAGCTGCCGTTGTTGCCGTTCTCGGACTGCTGGCGGCGCATGTTGTTATACAGGTTCTGGTTGGTCGTGGTATCAACGTAATAGAAGTAATCATTGTCGAAGTAGATGGGGCTGCAGATAGAGGTGAACCAGGTATCCTCGTAGCAGGTATCGGTGTAACGGGTCTCGTTCTTGTTATCCGCCTTGGTGTAAGAGTAATGCGGCTTGCCGTTGTTCAGCACAACATTGCCGTCTTTATCCACATCGGGATTCTTGTTCTTGGTGTAGGTGTAGCCATCGTACAGCGAGTCAATGTAATCATAGTACTTGCTATAACGGCCTTCCAGACCGGAGGGAGAAACCAGGAAGTTGACATGGCGCATGTCGCCTGCGTTCTCAACACGGGTCTGGGCCATGCACTCGGTGTTCACGTCATCATAGCAGACGTCAACATAGTACCAGTTCTTGTTGGCTTCGCCGGTGGTCATCGTAGCAGACTTGCTGTTGCCCTGCAGCTTGTTGACCTTGACTGCGTTGAAGTAGTGGACGTTGTTGAACATGCCGCCGCCGAACGCATTACCGGCAACACTGGTATCAGAAGTATCGCAGTAATACAGGATCTGGGCAAAGTCAACAACAGCCTTATCGCCTACTTCATCGGGGGTCTTCCAGCTGCCGTCATCATTCTTATAGATGCTCTTGTTGTCAGGCAAATTCTGGACCATGTAGTTAAATGCAGATGCATAGCCCAGGCAGATGCAGCCATACTCAACGCCCTTAGCGCCGATCCCGCCGCCCAGCAGGGCACCGAAAGCAGTCATCTGGATGGGGTCGTTGTTGCCGCCGCCGGTGATATCGCCCATGGAGCCCATATCGAATTCTGCAACCTGGGAGATCCAGTCGTGCAGGATCAGCAGCTTGGTGACATAGTCAGCACTGTCCCCCAGCTTGGCAACCTGTGCCAGGCCTGCATCACGGATGGCTTTCAGAGCTTCGCCATAGTTCATGACGTAAGACATGAACGCCTGCGGCAGCATGTTCAGCATGAATGCCATGGTGGTCGGCGGGACATCATCGTTCGGATCAATGCTGCACAATACCTTGATTGCGCCCATGGTGCCGGTGATGCTGCCATCCTCGCCCTGCTTCTGAACGCCCTTGGAGGTCCAGAACGGGGCAACCACGCCGAAGTACTCTGCTTCGTCCTGGTTGAACTGCGACAGCTGGAAGTAGTAGTAGTTCATCTGCGCAGTGGAGACATCGTAAGTATTGGTGACCTGGTTGCCCTGGTCGTCCACATACACGGCAGTCTTCTGGCTGTCGTACAGCAGCAGGCTGTTCTTGCCCTTGTTGTCGCCGCTCTGATAGGTGAAGTTCACCTTGCTTGCGTCAACCGGGTTGTTCTGCATATCGTACCAGTTGCCGTCCTTCATTGCGGACACCAGGGTAACGCCGGTGCCGCCGGAGGTGGTATCCAGGGTCGGGGTGCCGCCCACATTGATGTAGACGGAATTGTCATTCTGGTCTACCACAACGCTGACCGGCATGGTCATTACCGGCTGGGTTTTGATTTCTTCGCCGCAGACAGCGCACTTGAAGGTGACGCTGGTGCATTCCCAGTCAATGGTAACGGGAGCGCCGGCAGAAATTTTGCCGGTTTCGCTGTCATAGAACAGCTGGGCGTTGCTGTAGTCAGCGGCCAGCTCGCCCTCGACCTTCTTCATTTCCCAGTTGAAGGTAGCAACAAAGTTGCCATCTGCATCCTTGGACACGACATGGCTCTGGCAGGGCAGGGCGGCAATGTCGTCGGTGCGGGTGCTGGGTTCCTTGTATTCCTTCTTAACCGGGCTCTTGTCAGCGGGCACGCTGGCAGAGTAAACTGTCTTGCCGGCAACGCCGGGCTTTGCCTCGGTGGTATCCTTGGTTACGGTGCCTTCTACCTTCTGGTAGGCATCGCCCTTTTCACAGGTATACACAGCGGTGTAAGCCCAGCCGTCATCGGTCTTGGTCCAGTAACCATCGGGGGTTTCCTTCCAGGTATGGGTGTGGCCATCCTCCGGGTTGGTGTCATTCCAGTACCATTTCGGCTCGCCATAGGTATGGCCGTCCGCAGCGGCGCTGGCCGCAAAGGTATCGGAGTTTTCAGCAACGTAAGCCTGTGCGTAGCTGTCAGCCTGCTGCGCAATCACTTCATCATCGCTGTTGGTCATGGACTCCATCGCAGAGGTCATGCCGGAGCTGCCGGTAAAGGTAACGGCAGTCACAACGCCTGCGGCGTTCGTCTCATAGCCCAGGTCGGTAACGGCGCTGGACAGATGATACGTTTTGATGGTGGCAGCCATCACCGATGCCATCTCGTCCTTGTTCAGGCCATAGGCTTCGGTGTTGATCTTGCCGGCTGCGGCGTTGGCGTACATGGCATCGGCCAGTGCATTTTCCAACGCTGCAAGGCTCATGCCCGCCTTGCTCTGTGCAGTCGCTTCCAGCTTGGCATCGTCCTGCTCCAGTTCATGCACTTCACCCTGGGCAGCCAGCGTTTGGGCTGTCTGCTTGATCAGGTCTGCGGTGCTGGTGAACTTGGGCAGGGACTACACAGCGCTGGCCGCGCTTGCTGCGCTAGCTGCAACAGACTGCGCTACCGAAGAATCAATCTTGGTAGTTTCGGCTGCTGCGGGAAGCGCCACGCTCTGGGCAACCATGGCTGCTGCCAGCACGGATGCACCAAAACGCTGAAGGTTTTTCTTCATAGTTTTATCCTCCCTTAAGTGTTACTACTTTCCCCTTTTGTGTGAAAAGTGGTACGGCAGATGTGCGGCACTTTGCAGGTGTTGATTGCAAAACGCCTGGTTATGCCCCCTCGGTCTGGCGATCCCTTGCCGGGCTGCGGCCTGCTTTTGGGGCTTTTGGCCCCGGCACAGCGGCTGACAAAACGTTGTACCGGCTGCATGCCTTGATCCCGCAAATGATAACCATTCCGACACATCTAGGTATATACATTATATCACAGTTGCCAGAATTTGCATAGTTCATTAGAGCGGTTTCTATGTAAATTTTTGTCCTTGAATCAACTGAAACCTGCTTTTCGCACATTATTTGCGTTGTGGTGCGGTGACTCTTTGGCGGTATTCATTAACATTTTTGAATGGTTTATTCCTGCTTTTATCAAATGATTGAACATTTACCCCGATAATGTTCTTTGCAATCTCTTAATCCAATCACCCGGTATTGTAATCGCGCATTTTTTGCCATTTCGGTTTGGCTTGTTGTTGAGAGATTTGGCAGAGATTGGAGGAAACTTGAAGGGAAAATTGGAGGTTGAGAATTGCCCATTATAAATTGTACTGTAGAGAGCGTTCCTGACCGTTCCGAAAACTTAGGGATAGATCAACCCTTGCCCCTTAACCGCGACCTGAAATACACCTTCCCAAGGTAGGGCGGTGTGAGTGCCCCCTCCTGCTCCACTTTTTCAAAGTTCCGAATGGTGTCCTCTCCCCTATCTACAATTTCTGATGTTTTCATGATGCCTTCCTTGGTCTTCCACACCCGGCCTTTGCCCCCTCCCCGTCCCATAAGTCATACACAACAAAAAGGCCCCTGCCTTAACAGCAGGAGCCTTGAAAGCTATATCACAAGCCGAAAATTACTTCTCGATCTTGGAAACAACGCCGGAACCAACAGTGTGGCCGCCTTCGCGGATAGCGAAACGCATGCCTTCTTCCATGGCAACCGGGGTGATCAGCTCAACGTGCATATCAACGTTGTCGCCGGGCATGCACATCTCAGTGCCTTCGGGCAGGGTGATGATGCCGGTAACGTCGGTGGTACGGAAGTAGAACTGAGGACGATAGTTGTTGAAGAACGGGGTATGACGGCCGCCTTCTTCCTTCTTCAGGACATAAACATGGCCATCGAAAGTGGTGTGGGGATGAACAGAGCCGGGAACAGCCAGAACCTGGCCACGCTCGATCTGGTCACGGTCAATACCACGCAGCAGAGCGCCGATGTTGTCGCCAGCCTGAGCGAACTCGAGGCTCTTGCGGAACATTTCCAGACCAGTGATGGTGGTGGTCAGCTTTTCTTCCTTCAGACCAACGATTTCCATCTGATCGCCGACATGAGCAGTACCACGCTCAACACGACCGGTAGCAACGGTGCCACGGCCGGAGATGGTCATAACGTCCTCAACGGGCATCAGGAACGGCTTATCAGCAGCACGGTCCGGGGTCGGGATGTAGCTGTCAACAGCGTCCATCAGCTCCCAAATGCACTTGTATTCCGGAGCATCGGGATCCTTGGAAGTGCTCTCCAGAGCCTTCAGAGCGGAACCACGGATGATCGGGGTGTTGTCGCCGTCGAAATCCTGGCTGTCCAGCAGCTCGCGGACTTCCATTTCGACCAGGTCGAGCAGCTCTTCGTCGTCAACCATATCGCACTTGTTCAGGAACACAACGATCTTGGGCACGCCAACCTGACGAGCCAGCAGGATGTGCTCACGGGTCTGCGGCATCGGGCCATCGGTTGCAGCAACAACCAGGATAGCGCCGTCCATCTGAGCAGCACCGGTGATCATGTTCTTGATGTAGTCAGCATGGCCCGGGCAGTCAACGTGGGCATAGTGACGCTTCGCGGTGTGGTACTCAACGTGAGCGGTATTGATCGTGATACCACGAGCCTTCTCTTCAGGAGCCTTATCGATGCTGGAGTAATCCATGAAATCGGCGTCGCCCTTCAGAGCCAGAACCTTGGTGATAGCGGCAGTCAGAGTGGTCTTGCCGTGGTCAACGTGACCGATGGTACCGATGTTGACATGCTCCAAAGAGCGGTCAAATTTTTCCTTTTCAGCCATTGGAAGTATCCTCCTTTAATTCAAACAGATAAAATAGCCTGTTGTAAGGCTATCATACTAGATTTTTCAAGAAAAATCAAGTATTTTGCGCGAATTTGTGCAGAATCAGCCCTTATTGCGCTCGGTCATGATCTTATCTGCAACACTCTTGGGAACCTGCTGGTAATCAGCCGGCTCCATGGAGTACTGGCCACGGCCCTGGGTCTTGGAACGCAGGTCAGTAGCGTAACCGAACATCTCGGACAGAGGAACCATAGCGGTGACACGGGCAGTGCCATCGGTGGATTCCTGGTTCTGGATCGCGCCGCGGCGGCTGTTCAAGTCGCCAATGACGTTGCCCATATACTCGTCAGGAACAACAACGTCAACCTTCATGATGGGCTCCATAATGACGGGATCAGCCTTCTTCATAGCATCCTTGAATGCCATGGAGCCGGCGATGGAGAACGCCATTTCAGAGGAGTCAACTTCATGATAGGAGCCGTCCCACAGAGTGACCTTGACATCCACGACGGGATAGCCAGCCAGAATACCGGACTTCATCGCGCCCTGGATACCGTTGTCAACAGCGGGGATGTATTCCTTCGGGATAGCGCCGCCAACAATACCGTTGACAAACTCATAACCCTTACCCGGGTTGGGCTCAATCTTGATCTTAACGTGACCATACTGGCCCTTACCACCGGACTGACGTGCGTACTTGGTTTCCTGGTTAGCATCCTTGCGGATGGTTTCACGGTAGGCAACCTGAGGTGCGCCAACGTTAGCTTCGACCTTAAACTCGCGGAGCAGACGGTCCACGATGATTTCCAGGTGGAGCTCGCCCATGCCGGCGATGATGGTCTGACCGGTTTCTTCATCGGTCCAGGTACGGAAAGTCGGGTCCTCTTCAGCCAGCTTAGACAGGGCAATACCCATCTTCTCGCTGCCAGCCTTGGTCTTGGGCTCGATGGCAACGCGGATAACCGGCTCGGGGAAGTTCATGGACTCGAGGATGATGGGATGCTTCTCATCGCACAGGGTATCACCAGTGGTGGTGTTCTTCAGACCAACAGCAGCGGCGATATCGCCAGCGTAGCAGATGTCGATATCCTTACGGTTGTTTGCATGCATCTGCAGGATACGGCCGATACGCTCGTCCTGATCCTTAACAGAGTTGTAAACAGTGGTGCCAGCCTCAACGGTACCAGAGTACACGCGGAAGAAGCACAGCTTACCGACATACGGGTCAGTCATAATCTTGAATGCCAGTGCAGAGAACGGCTGATCATCGGAAGAAGTGCGATCTTCTTCCTCGCCAGTCTCCGGGTTGGTGCCCTTGATGGCCGCAACGTCGGTCGGAGCAGGCATATAATCAACGATTGCATCCAACAGTTTCTGAACGCCACGGTTCTTGTAAGAAGAGCCGCAGACAACAGGAACGATCTCGTTGGAAATAGTAGCCTTACGCAGAGCAGCCTTGATTTCTCCCTTGGTCAGCTCTTCGCCTTCCAGGTACTTCATCATCAGCTCTTCGTCGGTCTCAGCAACAGCTTCGATCAGCTTGTCATGATATTCCTGAGCCTGTTCTTTCAGGTCTTCAGGAATTTCCTCAACGCGCACATCATTACCCATATCATCATAGTAGATATCGGCGTTCATGTCGATCAGATCGATGATGCCGCGGAAAGTGTCTTCCTGGCCGACAGGCAGCTGGATAGGCACACCGTTGGCATGCAGACGATCATGCATCATCTGTACGCAGCGGAAGAAGTCAGCACCCATGGTATCCATCTTGTTGACGTAAACCATGCGGGGAACCTTGTACTCGTCAGCCTGGCGCCAAACGGTTTCAGACTGAGGCTCAACGCCACCCTTTGCGGCCAGAACGGTAACAGAACCGTCCAGAACACGCAGAGAACGCTGAACTTCAACAGTAAAGTCAACGTGGCCCGGGGTGTCGATGATGTTGATACGATGACGGTTCTTTTTGAACAGAGCCGGATCGTGCTGGGTCTCGGTGTGGCTCCAGTAGCAGGTGGTTGCAGCGGAAGTGATGGTGATACCACGTTCCTGTTCCTGCTCCATCCAGTCCATCGTAGCAGCGCCGTCATGAACTTCGCCGATCTTATGGTTAATACCGGTGTAGTACAGAATGCGCTCGGTGGTGGTGGTCTTGCCTGCGTCGATGTGGGCCATGATACCGATATTTCGGGTCATTTGCAGGGATACGTCTCTCGGCGTTGCCATGGCTTAAACCTCCTCAGTAAGCAGATCAATAACGGTAATGCGCGAAAGCCTTGTTGGCTTCTGCCATCTTGTGGGTATCTTCGCGCTTCTTGACGGCGCCGCCAACGTTGTTGGTAGCGTCAATGATCTCGGCGGCCAGGCGAGCGGACATGGTCTTTTCACCACGGCTGCGGCTGTACAGAGTCAGCCAGCGCAGGCCGAGGGTCTCGCGGCGGGCGGGGCTGACCTCCAGGGGAACCTGGTAGGTGGAGCCGCCGACACGGCGGGCCTTAACTTCGAGGCTGGGCATGATGTTTTCCATGGCCTTCTCGAACATTTCGAGAGGATCGTTGCCGGTCTTCTCTTTGACAGTCTCAAAAGCTTCGTAAACGATCTTCTGAGCGACGCCCTTCTTGCCATCCAGCATGATGCTGTTGACCAGACGGGTGACGAGCTTGGAATTGTAAATAGGATCAGCCAGAACTTCGCGCTTTGCGATTTTACCTCTTCTGGGCATCTTTCTTCCCTCCTTCACATTAATGATATCATCGGTACTCGAAAGTTAAAGAAAACTCCCGTTATGCCACAAAAGGGTCAGCTGACCATTTTATGGCGAAAAGATGTTTCCTTACTTCTTGGCACCGGCCTTGGGACGCTTTGCGCCGTATTTGCTGCGAGCCTGGTTACGGTTTGCAACACCCTGAGTATCCAGAGTACCACGGATGATGTGGTAACGGACACCGGGCAGGTCCTTAACACGACCGCCACGGATCAGGACAACGCTGTGCTCCTGCAGGTTATGGCCGATACCAGGAATGTAGGAGGTGACCTCGATACCATTCGTCAGGCGGACACGGGCAACTTTACGCAGAGCAGAGTTGGGCTTTTTGGGGGTCATGGTACGAACAGCGGTGCAAACACCACGCTTCTGGGGGCTGTTCATGGTGGTGTACTGCTTCTTCTGGGAGTTGTAGCTCTTCTGAAGGGCAGGAGCAGTGCTCTTGGTTACCAGGACCTCACGGCCTTTGCGTACGAGCTGGTTAAAAGTAGGCATTTCTTTTCTCCTTTCTTGATTATTCCGCGCAGTTTTTTGCGGGGGTTGTGCTTCCATTTTGGCCGCACTTGACCCCTTAACTCACGCATTTATTATAATAGCGGATAAACCACGCTCTGTCAAGAGTATTCACAAAAAATATTTCAAATAATCGTGCAAGATGCTGATTTTCTGCACTGGGGGTTCTAAGGCAATACCGCACAATTCCCGCCTTACGGCTTAAGCACCGCTCCGGCAGCTGCGGCACGGC
>OFMO01001261.1_pt1 | contig 16986 bp, 8 predicted proteins | sample 1541821 | NCBI WGS metagenome assembly OFMO01 (sample SAMN04209253, study PRJEB22552) | human gut metagenome | biome: gut; material: feces | host: Homo sapiens | place: USA: Oklahoma | reverse complement strand
ACAGGGTACTCGACGCGGGGAGCGACACGCCGTCGAGCAGGTCGACAGCATCGACACCCAGGTCCTCGGCAAGGCCAAACGCGGCGCGGGCGCCCTCGTCCAGGCGAATGATGTCGCCGGACGTAAGGCGCGCAAACGTCTGGTGGCGCTTGTACGAGTCCAGATAGATGGCAAGGTCGGCCGCCGAAAGACCGCTCGCGCCCAATTCAACATCGAGCAGGTTGCTCTTGACGGTCGCACGCACCGAAAGCTTGGGCGCGGGACGGACCGAAATCTGGCGCAGACGGTCGCTGAGCATAACCTCACCCAACTCGGACAGGGCAGACAGGCCCTCGGTCAGCAGGCAGAACAAGCTCTCGTCATCGCGTTCCTCAAACGCCAGACCGCCCTCGTAAAAGTCGAAATACAGGGCCGCCGTATCCATAACGCGAAACTCTGCCACCTCGTCGCGGGGCGGCACGCCCGGGCGCTGCTCTTCGAAGGGGCTGCCCGGAGCGCCCAGACTAAAGAGGTCTGCCGACCAGTCGCCGTAGGTAACCGTAATTTTGCAGGTCACGAGCCCATCGTCGACGCCGATTGCCATAGCAAAGCTCGGCTCGGGCGCCACGGTATCGAGCGCAGCGGGCGCGGTAAGGTCGGTATAGTCGCGCAAAATGGGCAGAGCCATACGACAGAACTCCCCCACCTGGTCGGCAGCGATATGGACTGGCGTGCGACAGGGCAGCAAGCGCGATAGGAACGGCGCCGCATGCTGGGCAAACGCCACATCGGTGCGGCGCGCACGGCGGGTGTCGACCAGATAAGCTACGTCGCCCGAAGCAAAGCAGTATGCATCGGCCGGCAGGCGCAGATCGTAGCTACCACCAGCCGCCGGCGCGATTTTGGCGGCAAGGAGCGGTGGGCGCTTAGCGGACGCCTCGTCCTCCCCTTGCGGAGACAGCTCAACCGCCACGTCATAGGTGCGATGCGTCGTCGTCCCCCGCGACCAGGCGGGCTCAAAAGAGATGGTCTGGCCGCGCAGCAGGTCCAGCACATATACGATGCTATGCTCGGACAGCGGCAACTGACGCTCGGCGACAAAACCGCTGCGGGCAAAGTCGTACGACGCCGAACGCGAGCTTGTGATGTCATCGAGATAGGCAACTGTCGTCAAGACAAGGCTGAGCAGCTTTGTCGACACATCTTCGAAGGCTTCGGGCGTATGGACAAACGTGAGCTTCTTGCCGTACGAGAAGGTGCCGCCGCGCACGTAGGCATCGGCCATGCCGTCGATATCCTTGACCACGTAGGACACCGAACCGCAGCGAATGCGGAACTCGAGCGCCCAGCTAAAGCGGTCGGCGAACAGCGGATTGTAGTACGGCACCAACGAGGGCTCCAACGCCGCTTTGGGGGCGTCGGGACCAACGGCACCGGCAAGCTTGCGGCGCATGCTCGCCAGCTCATCCATGCGCGCGTTCGAAAGATCGGAGAGCGCCGCCATGAGGCTGGGACTCGTGGGGACAGGTGCTGGGAAGGGAAAGTTGGGGTTGACCGTGGGCGTTGTAGGCGCGGGACGCGCGGACTGTTTGGGCTGAGCCGCAAACGTGCGGACCGGCGTGCGCAAACCTTCGACGGGCTCGGCACCGCTGGCGTCCAGGTACGCCAGCGCCGTGGCGATGGCGTGCTTGCACATGCCGGGGTAGCGATAGGCAGCGGGGCAATCGCAGTCGTAGTCGATCACCTCGTGCTCGTCCATGTCAAGCGCCACGTGCGTCTTGTACAGGTCGCCGCGCGAGCCGCGCACCGAGCCCTCAACCGTCACGTTTTTGGAGAAGCGCGAGCCGCTGTCCTCGATCGACAGAACGGCGCCGTTGAGCATGAGCGAACGCCCCTTCATAAAGGTTCCGCTCAACGCCGCCTCTTTGCGAAGCGCCTGCACAAACGTCCCCTGCGCCATCACTTCCTCCAATCTCACCCGGGGTAGCTTAGATAACCGTCACGCGGCCTTGGTTGCCGACGATGGCCTTTGCCTCTGCCAGCAGCGGAATCGAGCGTGCATTGACCTTGGCCGGCACCTCAGCGCGCAGCACGCGCCCGTCGACTTGCTCGATAAAGATCTCCACGCGGTCGCCGCCCGGGTTGGTGGTGAGCACCGTGGCCAGGCGCGCCATATTGCCCTGGCTAAAGCGGCTGTTGGGCACCATGACCTCAAAGACCTTGGGCTTGTTTTTCTCCTCGCTAAGCTCCAGCGGCACAATCTCCTGCGCGATGATCTGGTCGCCGCGGTCCGAGCGCTCGAGCTTGCCCTTAATGCGCACAAACGCGTCGGACAGCTGCGCGCCGGTCTCGGGATCGACCTCGCCGTACAGGTACCCCTCGGCCTCCTTGTAGGTCTTGGGGAACACCACGACCGTGGCCTCGCCTTCCATGTCCTCGAGCTGCACTATACCCATGGGATCGCCGTTTTTGGTCACGCGCTTGGACACGCTCGAGACCATACCGGCCCACCACAGCGCCTTGCCCTCGGGAATCTCCTGGTTGATGGTACCGCCCGTGGGGTTTTGCACCTCGTAGCCGGTGTCGATCTGCGAGAACGAGAAGTCGCGCGCTTTGCTAAGTGCATACTCAAACGGGCGCAGCGGGTGGTCCGAGACATAGATGCCCAGAACCTCCTTCTCCTGGCTCAGCTTAAGGTGGCGGTCCCACTCCTGGCCATCCGGATCGGGCACGCTCACCTCAAAGCCCGAGCCCTCGACGTCGCCAAACATATCGAAGAACGACGTCTGGCCGCTCGCGCGATCTTTCTGGCGCTTTACCGCGGCATCGATGATGTTCTCGGGGTTGTTCTTATCCACAAAGTGCATCATCTGACGACGCGGATACCCCGTGGAGTCGAAGGCGCCTGCCTTGATGAGCGATTCGATCACGCGACGGTTGGCCCGGCTCGAGTCCACGCGCTCGACAAAGTCGTGCAGCGTCTTAAACGGACCGCCTGCCTCGCGCTCTGCAATAATCGCCTGTGCCACGCCGGTGCCCACGCCGCGGATGCCGGCCAGACCAAAGCGCACGCCCTCCTTGGTAGCCGTGAACTCGGTACCGGACTCGTTGACATCTGGCGAAAGCACGGGGATGCCGTCGTGACGGCACGCCGAGACGTAGTGCACGATCTTGTCAGTCTTGCCCGTGTAGGACGTCAGAACGGCCGCCATGTACTCGTGCGGATAGTGCGCCTTGAGCCACGCCGTCTGCATAACCAGGATGGCGTAGCCGGCGGAGTGCGACTTGTTAAAGGCGTAGGAGGCGAACTCAAGAACATCGTCCCAAATCTTCTGGGCGACCTCGCGCGTGTAGTTGTTCTTGATAGCACCGTTCATCCAGTGGTCGTAGGTGGTCTCGTCCGAGCCATCCTCCCAGTGGAGCACCGTCGACGTGAGCAGCTTGATCTTCTTCTTAGCCACGGGCTTACGGATACGCGAGTCCGATTCGCCCTTGGAGAAGCCGCACATCTCGACGGAGATGAGCATAACCTGCTCCTGGTAGACCATGGTGCCGTAGGTTTCGCCCAGAATGTCGTCCAGGCGGTCGTCGTAGGAGACAGCCGGTTCCTTGCCGTTCATACGGTTAATATAGGACGAAACCATGCCGGCGCCCAGCGGTCCCGGGCGGTACAGAGCGATCAATGCCACGACGTGCTTGTACTCGGTGGGCTTCATGTTCTTGATCGTGGCCGTCATGCCGGCGGACTCGACCTGGAAGACGCCGGCGGTGTGGCCGGAGCCCATGAGCTTAAAGATCTCGGGGTCGTCAAAGGGAATCTCTTCCTCTTTGATGTCGATGCCGAAGTTCTTTTTGATGTTGGCCTTGGCCTTGGAGATAACCGTCAGCGTACGCAGACCCAGGAAGTCCATCTTGAGCAGGCCCATGTCGGCAACGGTATGGCCCTCGTACTGGGTAATCTCGACGCCGCCCTTGGTATCGAGCTTGGTGGGCACGTGCTCGTTGACGGGGTCGCGGCAAATCAGAACGGCGCACGCGTGCACGCCCTCGCCACGGGTAAGGCCCTCGATCGAGAGCGCCGTGTCGATGATGCGGCGGGCGTCGTCGTCCTTTTTATAGGCCTCGGCAAAGTCGGGGTTAAACAGATCCTCTTTGCCGGGTTGCTTTTCGAGCACCTGCTTGAGCTTGACCTTGGGGTCGCTCGAGACCATCTTGGACAGGCGCTGGCCCATGTAGACCGGGTAGTCCAGGACGCGCGCGGCGTCGTTGATGGCCTGCTTGGCCTTAATGGTCGAGTAGGTGATGACGTGGGTAACCTTCTCGGGGCCGTAGAGCTGGCGAACGTGCTCCACGACCTCGAGGCGCCGCTCATCGTCGAAGTCCATATCGATATCGGGCATCTCGGTACGCTGCGGGGACAGGAACCTCTCGAACATCAGGCCGTTCTCGAGCGGGTCGAACGCGGTGATGTTCATGGCGTAGGCGACGATAGCGCCGGCGGCCGAGCCACGGCCGGGGCCGACGCCGATGCCGTTGTCCTTGGCCCATTGCACGTACTCGGCAACGATCAAAAAGTAGGCGGCAAAGCCCTTGTCGCAGATGACCTTGTATTCGTACTCAAAGCGCTCTTTGATGTTGACGCCGCCGATCTCGCGCGTGGCCCAGTCGTCGCCGTAGTGCTGGCGCAGGCCCTTCTCGCACTCGCGGCGGAACTGGCTCTCGTGCGTCTCGCCGGGATCGAGCAGCGGGAAGCGCGGCAGGATGATGGAGTCCCAGTCCAGCTCCACGTAGCACTTGTCGGCGATCTCGAGCGTGTTGTCGCAGGCCTCGGGGCAATACGGGAACATCGCCCGCATCTCCTCCTCGGTCTTCATGTAAAACTCCGAGCCGGTCATGCGCATGCGGTTGGGGTCGTCAACCTTGGCGTTCATGCCGATACACATGATGACGTCCTGCACGGGCGCGTCCTCGCGGCGCAGGTAGTGGAAGTCGTTGGTGGCGATGACCTTGACGCCCACCTGCTTGGCAATATCGATGAGCGTGCGGTCCATCTGCTCGTCGGTCAGACCGTTATCGGTGGTAATGCCGTGTTCCTGGATCTCGATATAAAAGTCGCCGGGCTCGAAGGTGTCGCGGAAGGTCTCGGCCCACTTGATGGCGCCTTCCATATCGCCACGGTCGATGTACTTGGGGATGATGCCCGCGATGCAGGCGCTCGTGCAGATCATGCCCTTGGCATGCCGGCGCAGGTTGTCGAGTGTCACGCGCGGCTTGTAGTAAAAACCCTGCACAGCGGCCTCGGAGACCGTCTGCATCAGGTTAACGTAGCCCTCCTGGTCCTTGGCCAGAAGAATCATATGGTAGAGCTCGGGCTTGTGGTCGCGGGCGAGCGTCTCGTCCGGCGTAAAGTAGACCTCGCAGCCAAAGATGGGCTTGATGACCAGCGGCGGCTTGAGCTCGTCGATGTTGCCCTTCTCGTCCCACATGGCCATGTCCTTCACATACTGGGCATGCTCGCGCGGGTTTGCCTCGGGGTCGGGCTCCACCAGCTCGTCGCGGCGGTCCTTTTCCAAGAAGGCCTTGTCGTGGCTCCACGTTTTGTACTCGGGCGTGTTGTGGTTGACGGCGTCGCAGGCCAGCGCCAGATCGGGCACGCCGTACATGTAGCCGTGGTCGGTAATAGCCACGGCGGGCATGCCCAGCTCAACAGCGCGATTGACCATATCCTGGATACGGGTTGCGCCGTCGAGCATGGAGAAAACAGTGTGATTGTGCAGATGGACGAATGCCATGTGATGAGCTCCGATGCGGGTTCGTGTTCTGACTGAACGATTTTACCGCACGGCGCGGACGGCACCCGAACCTAGCCAAACCCACACGGCTCCTCTTGCAGTTGCGGTGGAATAGTTCCCGCTTGGGCCACCTGGGCCGCAATGCAGGAACTATTCCACCGCAAGTTATCTGAGGACTAGAAGTTGTAGGTGACTACTTGGGGCTCGGCGGGTTCGACGAAGATGGTTGGATCCGGCTGCTCCACGCGGACGAACTTGACGGTCACGGCCTCAAAGCCCGCCTTGTGCAGAACATCAGCGTAGACGCGCGCCTGCAGGGCGTGCTTCTCGAGCAGCTGGTCGGGCGTCTCATCCGGCGTGCCGCCCGTCTTGTAGTCGATGACCAGTGCGCACGACGGATCGGCCGGGTCGGTAGCCAGTGCATCGATGGCGCCCTCGGCATAAGCACCGTAGCGAGCGATGTCCTTGTCCTCGCAGCCCAGTGAAAAGAACGGCACCTCGGCGCGAACGCACGGCCACGCGAGCAGGTCGGCACGAACAGCCGACTTGAGCCAGCGGTCCAGGGCAACGTCGAAGCGTTCGCGCTGTTCCGGCGTCAGGTGCCACAGGCGAGCCAGGGCCTCGGCACGCTCAGCGGGCAGCGCATCGGCACCCATCTCGATGAGCCACTGGCAGGCAGCGTGGAAGGCCGAGCCCAGCGCCATGGGGTTGCCAACGGGCTCGACGGCGGCCACGTCTGCATCCGTCATCTCGGAACCATCCGACTCCGCATCATCGCCGGACTCGTCCATGGGCACGTGTGCCTCGGCGGCACGATCTTCCGTCTCGGCATGGAGCGCCGCGGCGATTGACGAGTAGCTATACGAATCACGCATCGGATACGGACAGATGCCCATGCGCACGCCCACTGCCTGGGGATACACAAGCTCAAACGAATCGGGCTTGGGGTCGGCAGGACCGGGCACGGTTGAGCGCGCAGCATTATCGGCGGCATCGGCATCGCCGCGAACAAGCCTGCCCTCGACATCCAGCGAAGCGTTGGCCTCAAACGCCTGCTCGCCAAACGTAAAGTCCGCCAGCGAGATAAGCTCGTAGTCGCCCGGCTTGGAGTTGTCGAACACCAAACGGTCGCTATCGAGCTGCGGCATGTCCAGACTGTCGGCCGGCAGGATGCGGCGCAGCACATCGTAGGTCAGATCGGTCTCGACATCAAAGGTCGGCGCCGTCACCTTGCCGCGGCTCACGCCGGCATCCATCGCCAGAATGACCAGCTCACGCGCTCGCGTCATGGCGACATAGAGCAGACGAGCCCGCTCCTCGAGCGAAAGCTGCAGGTCGTCGTTGCGCAGGCGAGCAAATGCCTCGGCGGGAGAACCCGTCGCACAGACGTCCTCCATGAGCTCCGGCGGCAGCCACAGCGACGTGCCCTTGCCCTTAAACGCATGCTCAAACTGCTTTTTGACGTCATCGCCCTTCACAAAGGTCCCATCGGCAAGCTTAACGCCATCAAAACGAGCTGGCAGTGCCACGACCTGCGCTCCGCCCTCGACACGCCCCATCTGAGCCGCACCGGACGGCTTGCGCACGCCAAAACACTCGGCAACCGCTACGACCGGATACTCCAGACCCTTGGACGCATGCACGGTCATGATGCGCACCGCGCCGTCGCCCTCCTCGTTGAGGGCACCCGGGGCCTCCTTGCCCGCCAAGAAGCGGTCGAAGGCCAGCGCGATGGAACGCGGCGAGTTGCCGAACTCGGCCTCCTCCTCGGCCACGGCGTCGAGCGCCTTGAGCACGTTGGCGGCGATGGCCTTGCCCTCGGGGCCGCGCTGCGCCAGGCGCACGAACCAGCCGGAGGCATTGACCGCGTCGCGCGCGATGGCGGCGAACGAATCACGCCCCACGCGACGCAGTGCGTAGCGCAGCACCTCGCGGGCACGCGTCACAAGCGGCAAGCCCTGCAAGCCCGGCACATCGGAATCGCTCATGATGCCCATGTCGATATTCCGGCGCGAGGTCTCCCCCGTCTCGCCATCGAGCTTGGTCGCCAGCGCCAGGAACTCCTGGGCGCCGAGCGCAAACATCGGCGAGGCGAGCAGCGGCATAAGGCCCTGCGCCGTATCGGCCGGATTGGCGAGCGCGCAGACCAGGGCACGCACCGTCTGCACCTCGGCTGCCTGGGCAAAGACCGAGCCGCCTGCGATGACGCAGTCGAGCCCCTGATCGCGGAAGGCCTGGGCGTAGACATCGGCGTTGGTCATGCGGCCCAGCAGCAGTACCATGCCGCCCTGGGGCTGGCCGGCATCGGCAAGCGCGCGGAAGCGCTCGGCGATCGCGCGGGCCTTGGCCTGTGTGCGCTCCTGCATACTGCCGCCGGCAACAAAGAGGGCCTGGCGGCGCGAGGCGTCCGCCACCAGCGTGTCCTTGCGGCCGTCGCTCGCCTCAAGATCCAAAAAGCCCTGCATCAGGCCGCCGTCATCGCCGTCGAAGACGCGTGCCACGTAACGCAGCACCTCGTCATGGCTGCGGAAGTTGCGCACGAGTTTGACGAGTTCGCCGGCAGGGGCATCGGCCACGGCAGTCGCCTCGGGCGCGGCAGACGAGCCCACCTTGCGTTCCTGACGACGGAACACCTCGACCTCGGCGCCACGGAAGCGATAGATGGACTGCTGCGCATCGCCCACGGTGCACAGCGCGCGCTCCCCCGCACCCGTCAGGTAGCGTATCAGATCGACCTGCATCTGGTCGGTATCCTGAAACTCATCGATCATGACCATCTTAAAGCGGCCCTCGTACGCAGCACGGATGGCAGGGTAATCGCGCAGGGCCTCGTAGGCCATACGCAGCAGGTCGTTATTATCGAGGGCGGACTGGGCAGCCTTCAGCGCGCGATACTCAGCCTCCACGGAACGGGCCAGGCCCACCAGCGCATCGAGCGCCGGGCCACCGCAGGCAAGCACGATATTGATAAACGCATCGGCGGCCTCGGCCTTGAGCAGCTCGACCTGCTCCTTAGGGAATGCCTTGCTCGCGCGCGGCATGGTGCACGACATCATGAGTCGCGCCGCATCCTCCATGGTTTTGCCACTCGCCTCGAACGCGTCAATGGCGTCGAGTGCCATCTGCGCCTTCTCGGTCGCGGCCTTGCTTGCGCCCAGCGCCGCGCGATAGGCATCGGCGAGTGCCGAGGTATCGGCCTGCCCGCGCGCCACGCACACGTCGTCCATACCGCCCGGCAACTGGCTCGACAGCTCCAGCAGGTCGCGCACCAGGCCCTTGATGGTCGCGCCAGCGCCAAAGGAACCGCCCTCGCCCGCCATGGGATACCAGGCATAGAGGGCCTTGAGCGATGCCGCGAGCTCGGGGGCGGCATCGGGCGCCGTCGCGCGGGCCAACACATGCTCAACAGCCTGGTCCATAAGCTCGTCGGTATCGGTGAGCACCGTGAACTCGGGGTCGATGCCCAGCTCCAGCGCATGCGCGCGCAGGATACGCGAGCACATGCCGTGAATGGTCGAGATCCACGCGTCGTCGACGGTCAGTGCTTCCTCGTCCATGCCCTCGTCGATAAGCGCACGGCGCACGCGGTCACGGATCTCGGCCGCGGCATCTTTGGTAAAGGTAATGGCGAGCACCTGGTCAAGATGTTCAACGAACGGACCGGATTCAGGCGAGAGCGCGTAGACGATGCGACGCGTGAGGGTAAAGGTCTTGCCCGAACCGGCGCCCGCCGAGACAAACAGCGGACGGTCGAGCGTTTTGACAATCTGCAGCTGTTGCGGCATCAAAGTCGAAAGATCCATGGTCTACACGTTCCTCCTTACAAACGTTCCTTCGTGGTTATACGAGCAGCGCGCATGCGCGGCCTGAGCCGACGTCGGGTCGACGGCGGCAACGTTGCCTGCCTCGAGCTCGCGCAGGCGCTCGGCGATGCCGGCCTCAACGCGATCGAGCAGGGCGTCGAAGTCCATGCTGCCACCCTCGCCGGGGAAACCTTTCTTAAGGCCCGGGATGCGACCGTCGCCGCGCTCTTCCTCGAGCAGCTCGGCGCTCGCGGCACCGCGCAACGCCGGCTTGCCGCCCTTGGTCGAAAAGTAGAGCGCCGCGCGGGTGTCCAAATCCAGCGCCCGGCGCATGGCCTGGGCGTAGATGAGCGTTTGGGTATGTGGTGGCAACCAGCGCGGATCGTCGATGGGCGCCGTGCCCGATTCCTCGTCGCGCACCGTGGGGTCGGCGAGCTTAAACTCCTCAACGCCCGTGCGATGCTTGTAGTCGAGCACCACGGCACGATTCTCGGCGTCCACGTCCACGCGGTCGATGCGCCCGCCAAGCGGCCAACCGGCATACTCGACCTTGAGCTCGTTGAAGGCGAACTCCAGGTAGCGCGGGGCAAAGGGGGCAAGTGCCTCGGACTCGTAGGCAAGCACACCCTCCAGCTGCGGCAAGATCTCGGCCACCTGGCGTTCCTCCACCGCAGAGAGCGGCACCAGCGGGCCCTCCGTGCCGCGCTTGCCGGCGTGCTCGGCCAACGTCTCGTCAAAGACCTCGTGCAGCAGCTCCTGTGCGCGCGGCAGATTCTCGGGCGTCACGCGCTCCATGCCCTCTTGGGGCAGACGGGCATGCAGATGCTCCAGCACGTCGTGGACAAAGTTGCCCTTTTCCATGTTGCCAAAGCCCGCGTCGATCGACTGGGGCTTCACGCGGTACGAGACGAACCAGCATAGCGGGCAGGTCGAATAGGCCTCGATCTGCGAGGCGGACGTCAGACGCGGCACGAGCGGCGCGTCCTCACCCTCGCCATCGCGACGGCGCAGGACCAAATACGGCACGGCCTCGGCACTCAGATGCTGAGGGGCTTCACAGGTCACGCGCTCGCGCTTGAGGCCTTCACCTGTCGCGGGATCAAAGTCGGCGATGATATCGCCCTCGCCCACGCGCATGGGCTTGGCAGCGCCAGCGGCCTCGGCATGTGCCCACAGCTCGGTCCATACGGCTGCCGGGTAGCACTCGCGTGCCTGGCAATCGTGCGTCACACGGGCGAGCGCGACCGGACCGCTCGCCGCCTGCATCGCACGGCCAAAGCGCACGCGCAGCAGGGCAGCGGGCTCCAAAGACACGCCGTCGCGGCGCAGCTCGGCTGTCAACGTGGCAAGCGGGCCCTCTTCGTGCGAAAGCGGATAGCTGTCCAGGTCGACATCGGCAAACAGCACGGCATCGTAGCTGCCAGGGCGAAGAACCGACGCATCGGCAAGCGACGCGAAGCGCACTTGTGCTCGTGGTGTGCGATCGACCTCATAGGTCTCGTAATCGTAGGCGGTACTGCGCTTGTCCACCTTGGTTCGAACGCCGTCGAGAACCGGCACGGTCGCGGCCTGCGACACGTCGAGCGCGCGAGCATCGTTCATAAGGATGTCGATGGCATGGCGCAGCAAAGCCGTCTCTGCCTGGCGACGGGCCTGGCCGTCAAGGCCGCCTAGAGCGCGATCGGGCAACGCCTCGGCAACGGCAAGCATGGCCTTAAGCGCCGTCACGGGCTTGTCACGCCACAGCGCCTGGAACACGTCCGAGACCACACACGGTACGTTCTTAAACCAGTTATCGTCGCTCGTCGCCTTGCGCGCGCCCCTCACCTGGCCCTGAACGCTCTGCAGCAGGCTCTTGACGCCCGCGGTAGTCTTGCTGCGCGAGAGACGCATATTCTTATCGAAGGTACGGGCATTGACGGCATCAGCGCCCGAAAGCGGACTGTAGATCCAGTCGGTAAGCTCCGGCGCGGGCCACCACTCAGTCTTGGAAGCGGTGCCCTCGTCGGCGGCTTTCATACGCTCGATCAGGTTGGCGAGCGCCGTAAACTGCCTGCCCGCGATGGACTGGGAAAACGCCGTGAACTCAGTCGTCTCGGCCGCAATGTGACGCGCCGCCAAACGGGCGGCGAGCTCGCCGAACAGCTGGGGTGCCCGGGCAGAAACGACGAGCACGCGCACGGGGTCGGCGGGCGTTGCAGTAGCTTTATCGGCCTTGGACTCCTTGTGCGCTTTCACCAACTTATCGATGGCGTCCGCATAGACATGAGCACGGGCATGGGGGCCGGCGACCTCAATAAAGGCAGGCTGAGCGGCGGCCCCGCAAGCGACATCAGACGCGACGGCGTCCTCCCCCAGCGGCGCGATCTCAAACAGCACACCGCGGGCATCAAATGCCGTGGCAAGCTCCTCGCGCATCGCCGCCTGCTCGCGGGCAAGCAGCGCGACGACCTCTCCCCCATTGTTCGCCACGGCAGACAGCAGCTCGAGTAGACCGTGCGTAAACGACGTGGTACCGCGCACGCATACGGCGCGGGCGCACGCCGGCAGGCTATCGGCCAGGGCACCGGCCATAATGTCGGCTGCCTCGCAGGGCTCGACCATATCTCGACGGTCCAAACCGCCCGCGTAGGCACGCAAAAGCTCAAACACACGAGCCTCGGCATCGCTTTTTGGCTCAGGCTGGCAATTGTTGCCACCGCATCGCTCGGCCGTCGTCCCCGCCACACCCGGCAGCACATCGCGGGCCATGCGCGCGAGCATGCGCACCGTGCCCTGGCTACGCGAAAGCGGCTGCAGGTCGGCATCGTCGCGGCGGGCAATCATATCCGAAAACAGCATCTGACGTTGCAGGTTGTCGACGAAACCGCGCCCGTCGCCCAAAAGCTCCCAAAGCGAGCGAAGCCACGATGCGGGTGTCTTGTAGTCGATACCCAGCGAAATGCCGGCTTCCGCCGCATCATGACGGCACAGATCGAGCTCGGCAAACGTTGGTGCCAGCAACACGGCACGCCCGTGACGGGCAATAAGGTCGGCAAGCAGCGCCGACTCGGCATCGCTCAAATCCGTGCCGGCATTGGTGGTATAGATTCGAACAGGCATGGTCCTCCGCTCAAACCGTTCGCAATAATCAATGCATCCATCCTACCCGCCCAAGCGGACACATTGCCATCGCAGTTCCATCTTTTGGTACAAAGCAACCTGAACCCAACGCACCAGCCGATTGCAGGCATATAAAAACCGCCCCCGGAGGGACGGTTCTTCGTAATTCAATGTTGTCGCTGGCCTACTCGCCATCCTCCAACTTAATGAGGATCTTGCGGTAGCCACCGTACTCGCCGTTCAGCGCCTTTGAAACGCGGCTCACCGTGGTGGACGAAGCGCCGGTACGGGCCTGAACCTCAACATAAGGCTCGCCCTCGTCCAAATAGCGCGCAACCTGCAAACGCTGAGAAAGGTCGCAAATCTCGCGCGGCGTGCAGATATCGGTCAAAAACGCTTGGATATCCTTCTCGTCGTCCAAAAGGCTAAATGCGTGGACCAGCTGCTTGACATCAGGCTTGTCAAACATGTTCTCGATATTCATCGATCACCGCCAAACCCGCCAAAAGGCATCGAAGTTGATACTGACATCGGGCATCGTTCACCCGTTCTATGCAATAGGGCAACGCCTGTGGCTTTTGCCCGTAGCAGTGTAGCACACCACCAAACTAAAGCGACAAGACTCTCTGCCAGCGGCGCGTTTTTCAGGACGAACGCCGTTTAGAAACCATATGCGCACGTAAGCTCCACGAATATTTGAGACAATGGGCGCCCAAACACCGCGGCGCGCCCGCGCAACCATCCAGGTCGCCGCCGTAAGCCGCTTCACGCGACGCCAGCAATCCCGGCGCAAGAAAGGATTCACGCCATGCGCTTTATGCTTAACTGGCTCTTCACCTCGATCGCCATCGCGATCGCCACGTTCCTCGTCCCCGGTATCCAACCCTTCGGCTTTGCCGAGACCTGGGTCTGCTTTGCCTTTGTGGGACTGTTCCTGAACATTGTCGATTCGTTCGTCAAACCGTTCCTCACGGTCATCTCGCTGCCGCTCACGATCATTACGCTGGGCATTTTCCAGCTTGTCGTCAACAGCTTTATGCTTGAGCTCGCGAGTTACCTGTCGGTCAACCTGCTGGGCGTCGGCATCTCCATCGCCAGCTTTGGATCGGCCTTTATGGGCAGCATCCTGGTGTCCATCACGCGCAGCATCCTCGACAGCATCGCCGAGGACTAAAACGGCCATTCCGGCCGTGTCCGTCTCAACAGCCCAAAACGAAGGCCGCCCATCGCAAAAATGGGCGGCCTTCTTATTTGCCAAGTCTCAAAGGGCGAGAAAATCTACCATTTCCACCCCGTCCCCAAATGCAGGTGTGGGTTAGATGACGTAGTCGTAGCCATGGTTGGGAGCGACAAGTTGATCGAGCGTCACACCGTCGAGGTAGTCGTTGATGAGCTTGTCCAGGTTCTTCCACACGTCGAGCGTGGGGCACTCATCCGAACGCGAGCAGCCCTTGCAGTCGCCATCCAGGCAGGCGACCGGCGCCAGACTGCCCTCGGTCAGGCGCAAGATCTCGCCCACCGTGTATTGCTCGGGCGGGCGCGTGAGCACATAGCCGCCGCCCTTGCCGCGCATGCCCGAGAGCATGTTGGCGCGCACGAGCGTAGCCAAAATGTTCTCGAGATATTTCTCGGAAATCCCCTGTCGCGCCGCGATCTCTTTGAGCGGGATGCGACCGGCTGCCTGGTGCTCGGCCAGATCGACCATAACGCGCAGGGCATATCTGCCCTTAGTAGAAACCAACATGTATAGTGCTGCCTTTCGGTCATTTAGTCCGTAGAAATTCTAGCCGAAATATTGGTTTTGAAAATACCCGTTCCGGTCAAGATGGTTAATCGACTCGTAATAATCTTCTATTTCCTATTGCGTTACTAGGCTTTACTGTCTACTATGCTTGCCAACAGCAAAACGAACAACCCATAAGGTTTGTGGGTTTCGCTGCTACACACACCGTAAAACCACACGGTATCCAGTCATTTGAACACTTTGGAGGTTTACCATGAGCAATGTTTACACGTCCATCGATCAGCTTATCGGCCACACTCCGCTTCTGGAGCTCACTCACTTTGAGGCCGATGAGGACCTCAAGGCCCGCGTGCTCGTCAAGCTGGAATACTTCAACCCCGCCGGCTCCGTCAAAGACCGCGTCGCCAAGAACATGATCGACGAGGCCGAGAAGGCCGGCAAGCTCGTGCGCGGCGGCGACTACACCATCATCGAGCCCACGAGTGGCAACACCGGCGTCGGCATCGCCTCGGTGGCGGCGGCTCGCGGCTACAAGGTGATCATCACCATGCCCGAGACTATGTCCGTCGAACGCCGCAAGCTTATGCAGGCATATGGCGCACAGCTCGTGCTCACCGACGGTTCCAAGGGCATGAAGGGCGCCATCGCCAAGGCCGAGGAACTGCAGAAGGAGACGCCCAACAGCATCATCGCCGGCCAGTTTGTGAACCCCGCCAACCCCGCCATCCACAAGGCCACGACCGGCCCCGAGATCTGGGATGACACCGACGGCAAGGTCGACATCTTCGTCGCCGGCGTTGGCACCGGCGGCACTGTGACCGGCGTGGGCGAGTTCCTCAAGGAGCAGAACCCCGAGATTCAGATCGTCGCCGTCGAGCCCGCTACCTCCCCAGTGCTCTCCAAGGGCCAGGCCGGCCCGCACAAGATCCAAGGTATCGGCGCCGGCTTTGTGCCCGACGTCCTCGACACCCAGGTCTATGACGAGATCATCCCCGTCGAGAACGACGACGCCTTTGCGACCGGCCGTGCCGTGGGCCACAAGGAGGGCGTGCTCGTGGGCATTTCGTCCGGCGCCGCCGTGTGGGCCGCGCTGCAGCTGGCCAAGCGCCCCGAGAACGAGGGCAAGACCATCGTGGCCCTGCTCGCCGACACCGGCGAGCGCTACCTGTCCACGGCACTCTTCCAGGACTAAGGCCTGTCGCCCATAGGTTGAGCCCAGGACGAACCGGTCTCCTCTCTCCCGGCAGTCTGAGCCCATCCCATCAGGGCGCCCCACGAGTCGTCCGAACTTGCTACAATGTCTGCGGCGCGGAACCAGCCTCCCGCGCCGCTTTTCTTTTTTGGCCACATGCCACCAAGGAGAACCTCCCCATGCACAACAAGCGCGTGCTCGTCGCCATGAGCGGCGGCGTCGATTCCAGCGTGACTGCCTATCTGCTCAAGCGCCAGGGCTACGAATGCGTTGGCGCCACCATGCGCCTCACCTGCCCCGCGCCCGATCCTGTCACGGGCATGAGTAAGGTCGACCGCGATATCGCCGATGCAAAGGCTGTCGCCGAGCGCCTGGGGATGCCCCACCATGTGCTCGACCTGCAGCAGGCCTTCGACCGCAACGTTATCGAGCGCTTCGTGACCGCCTATCAGGAGGGGCTGACGCCCAACCCATGCATCATCTGCAACCGCCACATTAAGTTTGGCGCATTGCTGGATGCGGCGCTGGATATGGGCTGCGACTACATCGCCACGGGCCACTACGCCAAAACGAGCCAGGCGTCCGACGGAACCTGGCAGCTGTACCGCGGCGAGGACCCCAAAAAGGACCAGAGTTACTTTTTGTATTCGCTTACGCAGGAACGCCTGGCGCACACGATCTTTCCGCTGGCTGGGCTGGACAAAGAGCGCGACGTGCGCCGCATTGCCGCCGAGCAGGGCTTTACCAACGCCAAGAAGGCCGAAAGCGAGGACATCTGCTTTATTCCAGACGGTGACTACGCGGGCTATATCGAGCGCCGCTGCGGACATCCCGCTGCACCGGGCGACATTGTGTGGCGCGACGGCAGCGTGGTCGGGCGCCACAACGGTGCGCTGCGCTACACCATCGGTCAGCGCAAGGGCCTGGGCGTCGCGATGGCGCATCCCGTGTACGTAACGGGCGTCGACGCCGACAGCAGCACCGTGCATCTGGGCGAGGCCGAGGACCTAACGGCCACAGCGCTCACGGCCAACGACTGGATCTGGAGTGCCCCTGCCGACCGCATGAAGGCAGAGCTCACGTCCGGTGGCATTCGCGTAGGTGCCAAGTACCGCTATCGTCAGAAAGACCAGGCAGCGACCCTTGCGCGCGGCGAAGACGGGCAAATGCTGCTAACTTTTGACGACCCGCAGCGCGCCATCGCCCCCGGCCAAGCCGTTGTAGTCTACCGCGGCGACATCGTCCTCGGCGGCGGCACGGTAACCGGCGCACTTAAGTAGCCCCATCCCCTTCATAAATTGCGGTGAAATAAGGACTGTTGGGGGTGCGGACGATTTCTTGGACCGCGCCTAGGCGTATCCAAGCTTCCTGCGG
>OFMO01001256.1_pt1 | contig 17056 bp, 15 predicted proteins | sample 1541821 | NCBI WGS metagenome assembly OFMO01 (sample SAMN04209253, study PRJEB22552) | human gut metagenome | biome: gut; material: feces | host: Homo sapiens | place: USA: Oklahoma | reverse complement strand
ATAAAACGCTCCAAATCAATATCCAAAAGAACAAAATCACATTTCCGATGGAGGAGCATGACAGCGGATTTCATGCGGTCGGAGTACTGACCCGTTCGCCTGCTTGGGAATACGGATGGAAGTTCAACTATCTGGCCGAGAATACACCCGGAGCAGAAAAGCCCGAAGTCAAAGCAAAAATCCAGAAGCCTTTGACCGCATTGGAGCATCTGGAACGCTGTGGGTATAAAATCGTTCAGCAGGTCGTGCCGGAAAAGCTCCCACCGATTGCTGTTCAGCGGATGGCATGGAAAACAGGCGAGGCTCTTTGCGACCCGGTGGTGGTGGATTTCTTGCAGTTTATCCGAACACATATGCAGAGCGACGGCTCTTTTTCGTTCCGTATCCCAAAGGGTGCATCCAAAAAATCGTTTACCACACTTTCAGAGATTGCTCAGACGTGGGACAAAATGGGACTCTTTGCAGCCATTGTGATATACCCGCAGAATATCGTCTATGAACTTGCGCAAAATGAAACCGTCCGGCATTTTTTGAGCGGAAAGTGGCTGGAGCTTTTTGTAGAGCATCAGGTTCAGCAGATTCTGAACCGCTATCGGGAGGAGCAGGGCGCAGAAGTTTCGGTTTGCTCCAATGTGGTTCTTTCAGAAACGGCATCCGTAGGGAGCACGCACGAGTTGGATGTCGTGTTCTCCATCAATGGAAAATTTTTCTGGGTAGAAGCCAAATCCTCCAGCCGAAGCATTGATTATGGAAAATATGCTTCTCTGTGCGAAAAGCTGAATGTGACACCAGAAAGCTTGCTTTTGGTCAACAGCGATTTGTCCGTGGAAGAGTGCGAAGGTGTTTCTTATTTCTGGAATTACCGTGTTGCAAACTGTGCAACCATCACGCAGGAACTGGAAAGCATGATTGCTAAACAAATTGAAAGCACCGGAAATGCTGTTCTGAGTACAGACTGAACAATAAGCAAAAATGATATGTACCCCCAATACTGGACACCCAGTATTGGGGGTACATATCAAAACCGAAAAGCAGAAGCTGCCGCACAAAAATACGGTGTGGCAGCTTCTGCATTTTATCTGCTGCGTCCCCTGCGCGTGCCGACAGTTCCGTTCCGCCTTATTCTGCCCCCGCAGAAGGTCGTTTTTGCCCGCCGCATTTGTGGCCAGGCTTTCCCGGGAATGGCCGTTCGTTTTGCCGAAAAGTCGTACTCTGCCCGGGAAAAAGCACCGGAAGACTGCTTCGGCCATTTATTCCGCCGTTTCTTACCGATTTTACAATGTTTTTTGCAAAAAAGGCTTTACAAATGAATTTCAAAAACATATTATATAATTATAGGTTCAACTTCTTTACGCAAATAGTTTCGTACCGGTTCGTATGGGGCAGCCGGGTCTGTGCTTTTTGCACTGCTTCTGCCTTACGATAGATCATTGGAGCCCGCCGGTGCAGCCCCGCTGCACCAGATCAAATACAGAAGGAAGGTTATGCATCATGCCTGAAAAGAAAGTTTCTACTCCCGTAGCCGATGCTCCGGCTGCCGAGGGCAAGACCCGCAAATCCGCCAAGGCTCCCGCCCGCCGCGGCCGCCCGCCGCTGGCCCCCGAGCTGTATGTAGAGATGGGCGGTGAGCAGTACAACATCACCGACATCATTGACCGTGCCAAGGCAGACTACCGCACCACCCACAAGGTCGGCGTACAGTCCTGCAAGGTGTATGTCAAGCCCGAGGAAGGCGCAGCCTACTACGTCATCAATAAGTTCTCCGGCAAGCTGGAACTGTAACTTTTACAGGGCCGCAGACAGCACCGCACTGCTGCCGCGCCCGCTATTCCCACAATAAGGCTCCACCAACAAAAAAAGACACCGCACAGCTGTGCGGTGTCTTTTTTGCATAGGCAGCGGCTCAGAACCCCAGCATCCGCCAAAGGGTCTTACGCTCCTCGGTCGGTGTCGGGTCCGGGATCTCGAACACATAGCGCTCGGTGGCGTTAATAACGGTGGTGTTGCCGCGGGTGCATACCCGGGGCAGCTTTGCATCGTAATTCAGGTGTATATGCCCGTGGATGAACCATTTAGGCTGGTACACGTCCAAAATCTCGTTGAAGCACTCAAAGCCCCTGTGGGCACAGTCGTCCCCGTCGTTCAGTCCCTTGGCCGGGGCGTGGGTCAGCAGCAGGTCGATGCCGCCCCTTTTGTGCGCCTGATGCTCCAGCTTGTGCACACGGCGGCGCATGGCCTTCTCGGTGTACTGGTAGGTATCCTCGTTATTATAGCGCTGGCAGCCCCCCAGCCCCATGATGCGCAGCCCCTTCCATGTGTACACCTGATCGTCCACGCAGATGCAGCCGCCGGGTTCCCCCTGAGTCTGGTAGCTGCCGTCGTGGTTGCCGTGCACATACAGGATGGGCGCAGCGGTAAAGTTTGTGAGATATTCCAGATACTTTTTGGGCAGATCCCCGCAGGAGAGGATCAGGTCGATGCCTTCCAGCCGGGCGCGGGTGTCATAGTCCCACAGCGCCTTGGACGGGACATCTGAAATGGCAAGAATTTTCACGTTCGTATGCTCCATTCTGTTTCCGGTCAGGCCGGCTCATTTCTCCAGACCCTTTACGTTGTCCAGTCCGTTGATCGCCAGCACGGTACGGGTCTTGACGTCCAATTCATCGTAATGGGGCAGCTTGCCGTGTACACAGGCATCCAGCCAATCCATCTCCATCAGCTCTTTGGGGCTGTAAACTCTATTCTCCGGGGAGTGCAGGTTGTCCTCGTTATCATACAGCTTTTCCGGGAAGATGTGCACATTATCCGAGCCCTGCAGCGTTTCCAGCAGATCCAGCAGCTGCCGCGTACCGCTGGGCAGCGCTTCCTGATACTCCAGATCCTCTGCGCCGCTGCGCAGACCCCACCAGTAGTTCACTGCGCGGGTGGTGGCTACATTGTCCCAGCTGCCGTCAAAAATGGAGCGCACGATTTGCACATAAAAGGTATCCCACCGCCAGATCGGCAGACCCAGCGGCTGTAAGCTGCCGTCCGGCAGTTTGCGGCACAGGCCGTAGTCCCGGTTGGTGTTGGCAGGCTCCCGACTGTCCCGGGCGTAGACCATGTCGATCTCCGGGCAGTCGGCAAAATCCAGCGGATGGGCGGCATCGGGCTGGCAGGCCCAGCGCAGCCAGATACGGCCTGCCGGGCGCACGCTCTTCAGCCCCTGCGCAAAGGCGTTGATCGCAGCGGGCACGCCGTACACGGGGTTTGCCGCCACATAGCCGATGTGCCCGGTCTTGGTCATGATACCGGCCAGCATGCCCAGCAGATAGGTCACCTCATAGGTGCGGGGGTAGTAGGTGCGCACCAGCGGGTGCGGCGCGTTCAGCGAGCAGTTCAGGATGCGGGTCTTGGGGTGCTGCGCCGCCACCTTCAGGCAGGCGTTGTACATCCGCACGCTGGTGGCGAACACCACGTCCGCATTGTTGTGGGCTACCTCCTCCAATATCTGCTCCGCGTCCACCTCCGGGTTCACATCCTCGTAGCAGCTGATATACACCTTGTCCGGGAAGACCTTGGCCAGCGCATCGCGCCCCTCGTCATGCGCACGCACCCATGCGCTGATCTTGGCGTTGTACTCGTGGAGGAACACCACCCGCAGCTCGCTGGGCTGCTTGCTGGGGCTGAAGATATTCAGCTTGGACAGCAGCGGCTCTGCGGGGCTCTTGGGCGGTTCCAGCGAAAGCTCCACGCCATGGGGCTCGGTGAGCACCTTCACCTCGTTCCACAGCTTTTCCAGGTTCTGCCGCACCTGCGCCGGGGTGGCGTCGTAGGTGTCGGAGTAGCGGTACACCGACAGGTACACCAGCAGCGCATCACCGGTGGTCAGCCCCAGAGATCTGCCGCCCAAGGCTTCGAACTGCTGGTGGAACATGGTGTAGAAGGCGGCAAAGTTCAGCCGGTCATCCTCCGACCATGCCTCGCCGCTGGCCTTGCACACCAGCGTCTGCAGCTTGCTGTAGCCGCCCAGCTTGGAGAAATGCACATAGTTCACCTTGGACAGCTTATAGAAATCCAGGAACTCGTAGTAGATCTTATTTTCCAGATCCTCGGTGCGGGCGGGGATGAGCCGGGTGACCGTGCCCGGGATCTTGACGGCGCCGTAATACTTGAGCACCGAGACCCGCTTGTTGCCCTCCTGCACATAGAACCGGTTCATGTACTCAAAGGCGATGATGGGAGTATGGATGCCCTCTTCCAAGTGCGCGTCACACAGGTTCGACCACTTGGCAGCAAACTCGGTGTCCGGCTCCAGCAGGGGCATAAAGTCATACGAAAAGGCAGTGTGCCGTCCGCTGGTCTTGGTGCCCACAAGACTGTCCGACGGGATCTCCACCAGCCCCAGCGGCTCCTGCGCCACGATATCCACGCCCTTGAGCACATCGTCCAGAACAGCCAGATAGGGCGACTGGCCGCGGGCTATGCGGGCACGATAGGCGCGCTGCCCTGCGCGCAGTGCACTTTTATAATCTTCCAGCATAAGAACTCCTTTTTTCTGTAAGCGAAGCGCGGTGCCGCAGTCCCCCTGCCGCACCGGAACACCCCCAGTATACCACAAAAACAGAAATAAGGCAGTATTTTAGGGTTAAAACTGTTGATTTTCCCGGTGGTTTCAGGTACGATAAGAATGCTATTCAAAACCGACAGGAGTTTACTATCATGCAGACCGTTTCTCTGCCCGTGCTCAAGGCGGGCGAATACGCCGGCGGCGTATGGTATTACGAGCCCCACACCTACCAAAACTACCGTTATGTTCTGGGGCGTGTGGGCAAACACCCGCTGGTGTGCATCGGCATCAACCCCAGCACCGCCCAGCCCGGCGCGCTGGACCCCACCTTAAAAAGTGTGGAGCGTCTGGCCGCCGCCAACGGCTTTGACAGCTGGATCATGTTCAACGTCTACCCCCAGCGCGCCACCGACCCCAACGATATGGATAAGACCCCCGACCGCGCCCTGTGCGATGAAAACCTGCGCTGGCTGCAGGCCGTGCTGGCGCAGACCGAGCCTACCATGTGGGCGGCATGGGGCACCCTGATCGAAAAGCGGGACTACCTGCCCGGTCTGATGCGGGAGATGGTAGCCCTGACGCGGGAGCAGGAGATCCCGTGGGTCACCTTTGGCAAGCGCAGCAAAAAGGGACACCCGCACCACCCGCTGTACCTGCGCAAGGATTCCACCCCGGAGCCCTTTGATGTGGAAAACTATCTGGACACCTGCTTCTGATGTCCGACCCGACAGGAGGAGAGCTGCTTTGACCGCCGAACAGTATAAGCCCATCTATCACTGGTTCAACACCCACCCGGCTGTAAAGCGGCTGGTCGTTTTTCTGGATCGGTGGCTGCCGCTGGTACCCTTTGTGTGCTATCCGGTGCTGCTGTGCCTGCTGAACGTCCGGCTCTCGCGGCTGTTCCTCACCCAGAAGCAGGCCGCGCTGGACTTTATGGTGCTCATTGCCCGTTCCGTCTTTGTGCCGGGGCTGGTGTTCTGGGGCGGCACGCTGCTGCGCAGCCGGCTGCATTTCCCCCGCCCCTACGAGCAGCCCGGCTTTACCCCGCTGGTGGCAAAGGAGAGCCGTGGGCACTCCATGCCCTCCCGCCACGCGCTGAGCGCCGCCGTGCTGGCGGTGGTGTGGCTGTATTTCTACCCCGCTGCGGGCTGCGTGATGGTGGGCATTGCCCTGCTCATCTGCTGTCTGCGGGTGCTCACCGGGGTACATCATGTACGGGACGTAGTGTGCGGCTTTGTGCTGGGCTTTGCGCTGGGCTTTGCCGGGATGTGGCTGCTGTAAGGCCGTTTTGTACACGCCGGAGCGTCTGTTTTTGCCCACAGCGCAAAAAAGTTGAAACTTTTTTCAGATTTTCCTTGACAGAATGCGATGGGTATGGTATTATTTCTCTCGCAGCCTGTGCCGACACAGAACTGCCGCCATAATGGAACCCATTGGGATAACAACGTGCGCCCGTAGCTCAGGTGGATAGAGCAACTGCCTTCTAAGCAGTGGGCCGGGGGTTCGAGTCCCTTCGGGCGCATCTATGTGGTGCCCATAGCGTAGTCGGTTAACGCGCCAGATTGTGGATCTGGAGACCGTGGGTTCGAGTCCCACTGGGCACCCCACCAAAAAATCCGCTGTTGCATTGCAACGGCGGATTTTTTTATTTGGTGGGGTGTCCAGTGGGACTCGAACAGGGCGGCGGCGCAAAGCGACGCAATCAAAGCCCCACTGGGGCTTTGATTAGCCCGCGGGTTCCAATCTTCAGGAATGTCTACCGGGGTGACTACTGTCCGCTGTTTTCACGGCGGATTTTTTTATTTGGTGGGATGCCCAGTGGGCTCGAACAGGGCGGCGGCGCAAAGCGACGCAATCAAAGCCCCAGTGGGGCTTTGATCAGCCCGCGGGTCCCAATCTTCAGGAATGTCTACCGGGGTGACTACTGTCCGCTGTTTTCACAGCGGATTTTTTTATTTGGTGGGGTGTCCAGTGGGCTCAAAATATACCATAAAGGTAAATCTCCCCGGCAAAGTAGCTGCTTTGCCGGGGAGATTTTTATTTTATTGATTCATCTCCTGCAGGATCTTTGCGATCTGGGCGGGGGTGTAGCCCTCCTGCCGCAGGGCAGAGGTGATGGCTACCTCGCTCTTGCCCTGACTGCGCAGCAGCGCTGCCGTGTAGGGCACCCCGGCGCTGACGGTGCTGCGGCTGCCGCCGGAAGCAGAGCCGCTGCTGCCGGTTTCCTTTCCGCCGCTGCCGGAGCTGCCGGATCTTGTGCCCGCAGCCGCCGCCTTACCGGCAGCCTGTGCGGCCTTCTGCTGGGCATTGGACTGCTTCAGCGCCCACTCGCCCTTGGCGATGTTCAGCTTCTGGCTGGTCACGTTATTGTTGAAGGCCTGCTGCTTCAGCGCGTCCTGATAGGCACGCTCGCTGGCGGTGTTGTCGTACTGCTGCTGGGTCAGTGCGTCCTGACGCTGCTTCTCCTGCATCTGCTGGCTCCACTGGGTGTCGGCGCGCTCGGCCTCGTAGGCGCGGTTGCCTGAGTAGATGTTGTACCCGGTGTTCAGCAGACTGCCCGCTAAGCTGCCCAGACCGGTGGTGCCGCTGATGGCCAGTTGCACCACATCCCCGATGACGCCCAGCACGGTCATAACATTATTAAAAGCCTGCTGACGCTGGCTGATCTGCGCCTGCTCCTGCGCGGTGTAGTAGCCGTGCAGGGTGTCCAGCCGGTTCAGGTGCTCCTGATACTGGCCGTAGTCCTTGGCGTAGGCATCGTTGTAGGCATCGCCCTTCTGCTGCAATTGGGTGTAGTAGTCCTGCAGCTGCCGGTCATATAAGCTCTGGGCGTTCTGTTCCTGTCCGTTCAGCTGCTCCAGCCGGGTCACCAGCTCCTCGCCGCCGCTCTGGTAGGTATCCAGCGCCAGACTGTACAAGGCGGGGATGGCGCTTGCCAGCCCGCCGATCTGCTGCTGATAAGCCTGCTGCGCCGCACTGGTGGCATAGCTGGAACCATAGCCGCCGGTCAGAGCAGCCGCCTGCGCCGCCGCGTCCGCGCTGGCGTTGTGGGCGTTCAGGGTATACAGCTGCTCGTACTGGCGATAGAGCGGGTCGCGGGTGTAGCTGTACTGAAAATTCTCCCGTTCCAGCAGCTGCCCCAGCAGCTCGTTGATCCCGTCCTGATAGCTGCTCTGGTAGTCTGCGGGGCGGTTCTGCTGCCACTGCTTCAGGGCGTTGGCTGCATCGGTCACCTGCTGGCTGGGGCGGTAGCTGGCGTTTGCCATAGCCTTTTCCACTTCGGTGCGGCTGTCCAGCCCCTCGGTGCTGTAAGTGGACTGCGCAGCAGGCTGTGCCTGCGTTTGCACGTCCGGCTGCAGCAGTTCCTCCTTCTTTTTGGATGCCATAAAATTCTCCTTTCGTACTTATAATCCCTGCAGCTTGCTGCGCAGGGTGTCGGACATATTTTCCGTATCCAGATTGGTCAGTACATACTGCAGCTGCTCCTGCATCTGGTACAGATAGCTGCGCAGTGCCCGGGCATCCTCCGGGTCCATGTTATCGCTGAGCTTGGGCAGACCCAGCTTGCTCAGGCCGTTCATGCTTGCCATGAGGTATCCTCCTCCCATAATTTTCCCCTTGCCGGGGCGATGGTGCGCACAAGACTGCGCAGGGTGATCTGTCCTTTGCCACGAAGCCGCAGCCGCAGCGACCCGCACCGCCGGGGCACAAAAGGCAGGTCATAGCTGCGGCGGCGGCCTTGGGCGGCAAGGGTGGCCACCGTCTCCCACGCGCCGCCGTCATAGCTTACTGCCACCTCCACCGTGCTGGTGCGTTCGGCGTCCAGACGCAAGGTCAGCCGGGAGAGGTACCGCTGCTCGGTGCCGTCCAGTCCCACATCGCCTGTGACCAGTTCAAAGGGGATGTCCGTCTCCACGCTATCGGTGCTCTGCCAGTCCGGCTCGCGGGTGGGGTCTGCTGCCCACAGCGCCTGCCCGTCCCACAGATAAAGCTGCCCGCCGGTGCTGGTCATATCGCAGGAGCAGACGTCCTCCTCGCTCCACAGCCCTTTCTCGGTATCGTAGACCAGCAGACGCGCGCTCTCCCGGGAGATGTGCAGATAGTACCGGCCATCCAGCGCACCGCCCACGGCGCTTTGCACGTTGGCAAGTTTTGCGGCGTCCAGCGCACCGGACACCTTGGTGGGCAGACTGCCGTCCCACGCCATGACCCCGTCCGGCGAGAGATAATACAGCGTCTCGTTCAGCACGCACAGGCTGCGGGCGGCGTTTTTTGCCACGCCCCGGCAGCGCAGGCTGGAAAGCTGAAAATCCGAAGGCTTGGAGCCGTACAGCTTGTGCAGGGTGTTCTCCTTGAAGAACAGCGCATAGCCCATGCAGGAAGCCGCCCCAGTAAAGGCGCCGTCGCTGCCCACAGTGACGGCGTAGCTGTCTGCAGCGATGCCCCGGTAGCTGAACCAGTTGGTGGGGTCGCCCAGCTTGCAGCCGTAGATAACGTTCTCCCTGCTGTTGCAGCCCCACACCCGGTTGTCGCACTCGGTCACAAAATCCAGTTCCGGCACCCGGCGCTCCATGGATACCGTCTGTGCGGCATCCACACTGCGGTGCTGCTTGCCGTCCATGCTCTGCCACTGCGCGGCGGCGGCGTTCTGCACCAGTGTGCCGTAAAAATACTCACCCTGCGGGGTGCAGCGCACCCGCAGCCAGTCCTCGCCCATGTCATACACGATCTGATCTCCGTTCAGCTCCGGGCTCTGCCCCGCCGCTTCGGCGGCTGCGCCCTGCACGGTCACGGTGTCCCACTGCCGGAACAGCTTGCCCAGCCCTGCCGCCGTGATGCGGCAGTATTCCAGCGGGATGGCCGCCCAGCTGCCGGAGTTTTTGCTGTACATTTCCAGCGTGCTGTCGTACCGCCACGGATGGTCGGCATCCTCCACCCTTAAAAACAGCTGTCCGTCTGCCGGATCGGCGGGCTCGTCCCTGCCAAAGGCTTCCACCTGATAGGTCTTGCCTGCGGCATCGCAGGGGGCAAAGGTCACGCTTTTGTCCGCCGCCGTCCACAGCGCCCCCAGTGCGGTCACGCTGCCGTCTGCCGTATCAAAGGCCAGCTTATCCGGGAAGATCAGGATCTTTGTGCCGATGCCCACCAGCGCCTTGCGGCCATCGGTCACGGCGTCCGCCTTCGTCACCGCCGGGGCTGCGGCATCGTCCGGGGTATAGGTGATATCCCGCCCGCAGACCGTCAGCAGACCGTTCAGGTGGTACATCCCGTTCAGCCCGGTCAGCGCCCGCAGTTTGCGGCGCGGGGTGCGGGTGCTCAGGGCTGGGAAATCCCGGGCAGAAAAGTTTACTCCGGCGCTGTACTCTGCTTCCGAGCAGCCGTAGGTCTCGTTCAGACCGCCAAAGGCCCGCAGCAGCTGCCGGGTGTTGCCAAGCCGCATTCTGTCTGCCAGTACCATGTTCCCACCTCCTTACCAGCGCCACTGCGCCCGGCTGCGGGGCGGGTAGTTCTGCCGCAGCCAGACCGCCAGTTCCGCATACAGGGCGTTGTACTGCGCCTGCTCTCCGGCGTAGCGGTCGGTCTCGCCCAAGGCGGCGTCCATCTGCGCACACAGCAGGTGCGGGTACAGCGCATCAAAGGGCGGCGGTGCCAGCAGCGGCTGGTCGTCCTGTACCGGCTGCTCCCACGGACGGTCTGCGCCCACCGCGTCAAACGCCCCGGCGGCGCTGCGGTCAAACAGCTTTGTGCGCAGCAGGGCGTCCGCCTCCCGCAGCCATTGCAGCCGGGTCTCGGTTTCAATGCGGCAGTTTGGGCGCAGCTGCTCGGCACGCTCCAAAGCCTCTCCTATGGTCATCTCATCACATCCTTTTATAAAAAGCCCGGCCGGGGGCATTTCTCCCAGCCGGGCAGCGTTGATATTGCAGATTTTACTGCGCCGCGTTCTCCGCAGCGGCAATGCGGGCAGCGGTCAGTTCGTCCTGACGCTGGCTGTGCTCCAGCACCTCGGCCACAGCAGGCGGCACCTCTACCTCCACGCCCCGGCGGATCTTGTAGTTCACGCCGTTGACACTGACGAACAGGTCACCCTTGTAGCGGCTGTTGTCCTTGAACAGCCGGATGCGCACATTCTTTTCAGCCATGGGCACCTCCTTAGTTGGCGGCAGCGGTGGCAGAGTAGCTGGACACGCTCTCGATGCGCACCATGTACTGCTCCACCAGACGCTCGGCGGCGCGCATGCCCTTCCAGCCCACAGAGGCACGCTGGTTCAGCGGGTCGTCACCGTAGCCCAGCTGCTTGACGATGTGTTCCAGACCGCCGCCCTCCAGCTCGGTCACGCCGTAGGCGTGGGCGCCCAGCACCAGCGTACCGAACACCGCAAGACCCGTCGGGCAGGTGTCGTCCTTCCAGATTTTGGCCTCGCTGGTCTCGATAAAGCGGATGTTGCCCAGCTTGCCGATCTCGCCGCGGAACATGGTGTCGGGGTCGGCGTACTTGTGCACCTCCATGAACTCCTTGCAGGTCTTGAGGTCATAGGCCGCATAGGGGTGGATGATGGCAACGTAGCTGTCGCCGATGGGGTCAGCGTTCATTGCGCCCAGCTGCGCCGCTGCCTGAAAGAACAGCTTCGGGGTCAGGGTGCAGCTCTTGTCCAGCGCCTTGCGGCTGGTAACGGCGGTCTCGGTGCCGTCTGCGCCCAGCTTCGGGGCGTAGATGACGTTGGTGCCGCCCGCCAGCACATCGCGGGTGATGCTGTCCATGGTGCGGCCGGCCTGACTTGCCAGCACGCGGGTGGCCTGCACCACATTGTTGTCGATGGCGGTCATCTGCAGCACATCAGTCAGCGGGGTCCAGCCGCCGTACTGGTGCAGGTCGCTGGTGATGCTGGTCACGTTCAGGGCCTGACCGTTGGGGGTAACGCCCTCGGTCAGCGGGGTGCTGGCCTTGGGCAGGCTGTCGTACTTGCGGAACTCGATGGTCTTGCCGCCGTTCTGGGGCACAGGGTAGTAATCCGCAAACTGGTCGTGCACAAGTCGCGGCTCTGCCTGATCGATCAGGCGCTTCTCGTAAAAGGTCTTCATCTCCACCGACATGGTGCCGGTGGTGTTGGTCTGCGCGTCCGCAAACAGCTGGATGTTAAAATTCATCATGCTTTTTTCCTTTCTCCTGTCAGGTTAAAGTTCGATCTGTGCACCGTGCAGCACACGGCGCTCCAAAGCTTCCCGCTGGGCGCGGGTCATGGCGGCTACGTCCGGCCGTACCGAGGCGGCAGCGCCGGGGCGCAGGCCGTTTTCCAGCGGACGCGCAGCGCGCTGCTGCACCCGCTCCACTACCCCCTGCTCCACGATCTGTGCCGTGGTGCGCAGGGCATCCTCGTAGTGGGCAAGGCGGTAGGCGTCCTGCACCCGCATGCCGGGCAGCTGCATCAGACGGCGCATCTCCGGGTTCTTCAGCTCTGCCTTCAGGTCAAAACCCGGCTGGCTGCGGCGCATGGCGGCTTCCTCTGCCGCCCAGCGGGCGTGCAGGCCGCGCACCGTGTTCTGCACCGGCAGCGGCAGGGAAGGCAGTGCCGGACGCTCCGGCTGTGCGGGTGTTTCCGGCTGCTTTTCTGGCTCTGCCGGGGTCTGCCGGGGCGCTTCCGGCTGCGTGGCGGGAGCTTCCGGCTTCAGGGTGCCCGCAGCCACCGCCTGTCGGCTCTGCTCCGGGCTCAACGCGGGGGCAGCTTCACCCTCCGCAAACAGCTGCAAGTCCATCATGCTCTGCTGTCCGCTGCGGCTCACATCCGCAAAGCGCAGGTTGTCCGGGTAGCGCTCTGCCAGCAGGGTAAAGCCCGCCTTGGCCAGTTCAAACGCGCCCTGCACCCACGGCGCTACCGGTGCCTGCGCTGCCACAGCAAGGCGCGGGCCTTCCGGCTCGTCCCATGCATCGCTGCGGGCGTTTTTCTCCCCTGCCAGCAGGTACACCAGTGCCTGCATCAGGGTGCTTGCGCCAGCGCATACGATGTCCTGCCCGGCGGGCGCGTAGCCCGCGTGACCTGCGGCTTCCAGCCGCAGGCTCAGCCCCTTGGGGCCGTCCAGCTCGCTGTAACATACCTTGATCATCTCACTTCACCTCCTTTCCGTTCCAGTTCATGGCGCGGGCAGCCGCCGCCACCGGCAGCTGTGCCGTCAGACTGGCGGTGTCCTGCGCCGCTTGGGTGCCGCCGGGCTGCTGCGCAAGAGCGGCAGACAGTCTTGCCATCTGCCCCTGCAGCTGCAACAGCTGCTGCGCCAGCGTGCCGTTCTGCCGCACCCGGGCGCGCACCTTTTCCACCCCTTCAAAGTCCATCATTTCCAGCGCCGCAAGGGCAGCGTCCGCGTTGGCAGGGTCGAAGAAGCCCAGCTTGTAGCACTCCTTGGCGGTCTCGTTCTGGGACAGGCGGCTGAAGGTGCTCTTTTTGGCGGCGCTGACCACGATGTCAAAGACAGGCTCCCGGCTGCCCAGCTCCACCCCGCCCACGGCGGGCATGGGCTTTGCGCGCAGCCCCTGCGCCGAGAAGGGCACGAACTCGCTCTCGCCGCGCTGGCCGGTGATACGGAACACCCGCTGCTCGTCGTAGAACTGCCGCATCAGCTCAATAATGAGGTAGCACTGCCTTGCAAAGGCGCGGTAGGCGCTCTTGAGCATATCCCGGCTCAGCTTGCTGCCCGCCTCCTGCAAGGCAGCGATGGCGCTGGCGGCGGTCACGCCGCCGGTGGTGCCGCCCTGCGTCAGGTCACGGTTGCCGCTGATCTCCTTCAGCTCCTCGATGCGGCTGTTGCGGTAGCTCAGACTGTTGCCCTGCAAGCCCGCCGTTTGCAGCGGACGGAAGCTGTCCTCGTTCAATCGGCCCACAACGTGCACGATGTCCCGGCTCAGGTCGGCCAGTTCTTCCTCGTTCACCCCGGCGGTATCGCTGAGCACATACCGCTGGCGGGAGGCCAGCAGCACGTTCTCATCCATGGCGTGGTTCATCTTATCAATGGCATTCTGGCAGTCCTTCATCACGTCGATGTAGCCGAACCCGGCGGGGGAATCCTCCTCCACGAACAGCGGGTCGAACACAAAGGGGTACTTGCCGTGGTCGTACAAGCCGCGCGCCGCCAGCGCCGGGTCGTTCTGGCTGGCATACAGCACCACGCCGTTGCAAAGCTTGCAGTAGTGCAGCCGCAATTTGCCGTTCTCGTCCGGGCGCTTATAGTACCAGTCCACCACCACGCTCTTGTTGGCGGTGGTCTGGCCGTCCTCGTGGATGTACCGGGGCACGTCCACCACCCCGGCGGCGTGCCCCGCCAGCTGCGGATACTGCGCGGTCAGCCGGGCAGTGTCCTCTAAACTGAGGTGGAACAGATCCGGCGAGTCCTGAATATCCTGCACGCCGGGCTCCCAGTAGAGCATCAGCAGGTTGACGCTGCGCACCGCAATGTCGCCCAGCCCGCCGCGCGCCGCCGGGTCCCAGAAGATGCCGGTAACGCCGGTGCCCTGCTTGAGCTTGCGCCACCAGACATCGCTGTACACCTGCTCGTAATCCGCCTGCTCCAGCACCACCGGCAGCACGCTGGAAAGTGCCTGCGCTGTGGCCTGATCGTCTGCCGCCCGGGGCAGCACCATGGGCTCGGGGTAGTTGTCCATGGCATCGGCGTGCTTGTTGGCGATGCTGTTGAACAGCCACCCGCTGGAAGGCTGCGCCTTGCCGGGCATCAGCGGGTCGCGGTAGTTTTTCCAGTGTCCCATGCGGAACCACAATTCGTTATCGATCAGGCGCTTGTCCAGCGCCGCCTTGCCTGCCTTGTAGCGCTGCAGCGTCTGCAATGCAGCCGCCGCCTCTGCCGCGCCGATGGGCAGGCTCTCTGCTCTTGTATCTTCCATAGTTCTTTCCTTTCTGTCCTGTTTTTTCAGATGCGGTAGAACCGCGCCTGCCGGTGCAGCTCCAGCGGGTCGTCCGGCCTTGGCGGCGCGGCAGAAGCCTCGGGCGGGCTGATGGGATGCTCCATCAGCACATAGCGGCACTCGTCGTAGATGTGATCCTCCTGCCGGGTGTCGATATCCTCCACATTGCTCTCGTCGTACACAAGGTTCGGCAGGGTGCGGATGAAGTGCTTGCAGCTGCTGAACACCTGCAGCATCGGCCGCCCGTCCGGCGCAAACCGCAGCCGGTAGTGAAACTGCATCTTACCTGCCAGCCGGGTGTGGTCCCCGGGCTGCCAGTGCAAAAAATGCGGGCTGCGCTCCATCATGGCCGCAATGCTCTCGCCCCGGCTCTCGTCAAAGATGGCGGGGTCTGCCACTCCGTGGATCACCCTGCCCCGCAGCAGCGGGTCGTTCTGCTCGGCTTCCCGGATGCGCTTGGCCTGCTCCACCGGGTCGATGCGCAGACCCTCGTTGGGGCGGCCCGTGCAGCCGTACAGCTCCTTGATGCGGTACAGCCGCCCCTCCTCGTCCACCGCATACCACCCCACCGAAAAGGGCTTAGAAAAGCCAAAGTCGTACCCGCGCCAGATGGGCCAGTGCTTGGGGATGGCAAAAGGTGCGATGACGTGGGTCCAGCGCTGATCCTGATAATGCGCCGGGTCGTTGCGCCATTCGGTGAACACCTGCCCGGAAAAGCTGTCCCAGCTGCCGTAGAGCAGCGCCTGCTTTTCCGCCTCCGGCAGGCTGGCAAGGCTTGCCAGATACCCGGGATCGTTGGCCAGCAGGGCAGGGTTATCGAACACGCTGGACGGGATGAACACCCGCGCCCGCTCCATCTGCTGGTCGGTGCCGTCCGGCAGGCGCACCGTGACGGTTTCCACAATGGGTGTACCGGGCGGGGCAGGCGTGATGAACCGTGCCTTCACCCAGCCGTGGCCGATGCCGCCGGGGTTGGTGGTGGCACGCATATACACCCGGGTGCCCGGCCCGGTGGGGCGGTTGCGGCTCATCATATAGCTGTATTCGTCCCACTCAAAGTGGGTCAGCTCGTCAAAGCCGATAAAATCGTAGGCTTTGCCCTGATAATTGGTGCGATCCTTGGTGTACTGCATGGAGCCGAACCAGATCTTCGCCCCGCTGGGAAAGACCCATACATGGGAGGTAGCGTTGTACTGCGCCTCCGGGAAAGCCCGGCGGTAGTACATCTGGCTCTTATCCACAAGGTCGGAAAGCTGTGGGTAGGTCTTGCGCAGGATCAGCGCCCGGTAATGCGGGATGTGCACCTGCCGCAGCGCTTCGATGAGCAGTGCATCGCTCTTGCCGGCGGCAGCAGCACCACGCCGCACTCTGTCCCTTCCAGCTCTGTGCCCTGATCGTTCAGGGTCTTTACCACACCCGCCAGATCCTTGAGCACGGCGGTAGCCTCCTTCAGCCCCTTCATCATCCCGGGGTCGGGGGTGTTCTCCCGCCGGGCGGCCTTCTGCCGCTCGTTCAGCTCCTTCACCTCCTGCGCCAGCAGGGTGCTCAGGGTATCGGCGGCGCGGTTCAGGCTCTTCAGCCCGGCGGCGGGCTTTGTCTGCCCCATGATGTTCTTCCTCCTTTCGTCCGGTGTCCCGGGCTCTGTACACAGGATATCACCTGCCCGCCGTGCCCGACAGTGTGCACTTTTGTAGGGCCAGTGGGTATTTTTGTGCAGTTGTTTTCCTTATTGTATATTTTACACTTTCAAGACACAACGCAGTTTCGTCAGTTTTGTTATCCCGACTGGCGCGGCACGCAAAAAACGGCCGCTCGTATTTCGGGCACTGCCACCAAAAACGTTCGCCGCGCACTGCCTGCCCTATCACTATAAAGGTACAGTGCCGCCCCACCCGGGGAGTAAACATTTTTCTCGACCCGTGTTGTTTTTCCCTTCCGGTAAGAGTGTATAAAAGGCGTTTTCTTTCCGCTGTGTAGTATCCATGAAAATATCTTTCAAAAAATGTATCGCCCCTTTTCGCGGTTTTTTAGCAGTCATGCAACATTCAGTCATGTTCAAGCATGTTTTTTTACATACCTTCATCATATTTGTATGTTGGTTGCATCGGCATGAAAAGTTGTGATAATTCGCGAAAAGATTTTGTAACCTTTGGTCCGCTTTTGTAGAAACGTAACAAAACATTTGCACCAATATTGTGAACTTATTCTCTTGCGGAACACCCCCATACAAGGGTATAATACTGTCAGGGATTACGGACGCATGCGACAAATGCGTCTGTGAATATGCTGTGATACACAAATGAAGGAGATTACTATTATGAAAATGATTTCTCGTCGCGACTTCCTGAAGGCTTCCGCTGTTGTGGGCGCTACCGCTGCTATGACCGCTTGCGGCGGCTCTTCCTCCACCAGCACCGCTGCTTCCAGCGTTGCTTCTTCCACTGCTGCTTCTGCCGCTGCTACCAACGGCTCCGCCAACGTCGGCGTTTGCATCTATCAGTTTGCTGATAACTTCATGACCCTGTACCGTGCTGATCTGGAAGGCTACCTGAAGGACATGGGCTACTCCGTCACCATCATGGACGGCAAGAACGACCAGA
>OFMO01001246.1_pt1 | contig 17159 bp, 10 predicted proteins | sample 1541821 | NCBI WGS metagenome assembly OFMO01 (sample SAMN04209253, study PRJEB22552) | human gut metagenome | biome: gut; material: feces | host: Homo sapiens | place: USA: Oklahoma | reverse complement strand
TCCGATATTCCGGATGATCTTTCCACTTCGAATCCACTTGAGACAATTTCTTGGAAATTTCTCCTGCCGCCCACAGTGCAGTTGCCGGTTTCCAGTGCTGGTCTGTTCGGAAAAAGCATTCTGTAGATTTTATGTGCTCTTTTTCCATTATGTCCCGAACATCCATTCGCTGCACAGATTTCCTATCAAGCACCTTCAGAATTTCATCCGCATTTTGATTTCCGTACTCCGGAACTCCTGCCGGATATTCCCCCTCTTTCTGTGCCTTGCAGGGAAGCTCTACATAAAGGAAATTCTTTCCCTGTTTTTCGACATACCGAGATAATTTCACCACGTTATTCGCATATGTATTCAGTTCTTCCGGGGAACTTTTCCGAAAGCTATACATCAGCATTCCATTATTCAACCGATACCAATCCTTCTCCAAATCACCGGTTTTCCCCATTCCCTTTTGGAACAAACCGTTTAGATTAATCCATTGATTTCGATTTGCTAAATTTAATGTGATTGTGTTGGAAATTTCCTCCAAGGATTCTTTGTTGAAGCCGGTTATTTGACCGCTGCTGCCCAATGCCTCCGTCTGAGGCTGATGACTATTTTCCATACCATTAAATGAATCCCATACATTCATTCCGGTACGAAACCCGAAGAACAGCAGAAAACAAAGAAATATTATTGCAATGACTCGATTTCTCATGATTTCTCCTTTCTTCTCTAAAAGTTAAAAGTTAAAATAAATAAACGGATTGTAGCTTCCGATGACGATATACGATACCGACACAAACAGGATTCCGACAATGAATACGCCGGAAATCACATCCGCGGCCCATTTTCTTTTAGCGGAAACACCTTCTTGCTTCAATTGTTTTCCAATCCACGGAACCAGTGGTAAAGAACCCACAATCGCCGCCAGCCAGAAGTATCGGTACTGGGTTAGATAGAAGATTCCCGGTGCGGAAAGTCCCCATCCATCGGCACCGAACATGCAGCTCATATAGTGCAAGGCATCGCCCAGGCTGTCTGCTCGGAAAAGCACCCATTCCATGATAACAAAGAACATGGTTGCGATGTATTTCAGTGGATTCATCCAGCGATATTTTGCCTCCTTGTGGAGTCCCAGCTTCTTCTCCGTCACCAGAAGGACGAAGTACGTCAGACCCCACAGGATGAAAGTCCAATTCGCTCCGTGCCAGATTCCCGTCAGGAGCCATACCACGAAGAGATTGAAGATATGCCTTGCTTCCGTTTTCACCCGGTTTCCGCCCAACGGAATGTAGACATAATCCCGGAACCAGCTGGACAGGGAGATATGCCAACGCCGCCAGAACTCCGTAATGGAACGGGAAACATACGGATAGTTGAAGTTTTCATCGAAGTGGAACCCGAACATCTTTCCCAGACCGATGGCCATATCCGAATATCCGCTGAAATCGAAATAAATCTGGAAGGTGTAGGCCAATGCTCCCAACCAGGCCATTCCTGCCGTCAGCGGCATATCCCCGCCGAACCACTGCACCGTTCCGTTTCCGAACCCAAAGGCATGATCCGCAATCAACGCCATATTGTTGGCTAGCAGCACCTTCTTGCCCAGACCGATAATAAACCGCACCACACCGTCGGAAAAGTCCTGCAGGTTCTCTTTCCGATTATTAATCTGGTCCGCGATGGTTTCATACCGCACAATCGGTCCGGCGATGAGCTGCGGAAAGAAGGATATGTACAGGCCCACATTCAGCAGATTTTTCTGCGCCTCCCCCCGTCCCCGGTACACGTCGATTACGTAGGATATCGCCTGAAACGTAAAAAAAGAAATTCCGATTGGCAGCGCAATTTCCGGCACCTTCCAGTGTGCGTGAAGTACCAAGTTCAGGTTTTTCACTGTAAACGCCAGGTATTTGTATATGAAAATAATCAGCAAATTGATGAAAACGTCCAGTGCAATCAGCCACCGTACATTTTTGTTTGCTTTATGCTTTCCAACCAGCAACCCAAAGAACCAGTTCACCAGAATGGATGTCATCATCACCAGTACGAATCGCGGTTCTCCCCAGGCATAGAAAAACAGACTGGCCAGGCACAGAAATACATTCTGCGCCCGCCGGCGGAACTTAAGTCCGTAATTTACAAGCAGTACTACCGGCAGGTAGATAAATATGAATACGTTACTTGAGAATAACAACTTTTTTTCCTCTTGTTCCTTTCAACTATTCTTTCAACAGCTTCTCTAAAACACGAGCCAACCGCTCGCTGCTTTTTCCGTCGCAGGCGGACATATATCGTTTGCGAAATTCTTTTGCTCGGTCCGCTTCATTGAAATCTCCTTTACAGATATACTCCTCCAATTCGCTATAGCTGCGAAGCAGTTTCCCCGGAAGATCTTTTTCGTAATCCAAATAGAAATCCCGATTGTATTCATCATAATCGTAACAATAGAATACCATCGGCTTATTCAGCAGAGAATATTCAAAGATGACCGAGGAATAATCGGTCACCAGCAAGTCCGCAATGCACATCATCTCGTTAGTAGTGAAATCCTCCACCTGAATGATGTTCTCGTACGAACCCGGCACAATTCGATTCTGCATCACCGGGTGCGGGCAGATTAGAAACACTTGATTTTCCTTTAAGGAACCACTCAGGGATTCAAAATCCATCTCCGGACGGAAATCATGTTTATCCTGTCCCTTTCCATCCCGAAAAGTTGGCGCATAGAGGATAATCTGTTTTCCTGCCAAATTCGGGTGTTCGGTTATAATTCTTTTTCTCACCTGTGACACGTACTCCGCATCGAGAAGCTTATCGGTGCGGGGAACTCCATAGGCCTTCACCCGGTCTTCCTCAACACCGAACGCTCCGGCATAAATGCCCCGCACATTCTCTCCGCTTACAGACACCAAATCATAATCCTTATGATATAGGTGATCCACCTCCGGAAAGAGCGCTGTTCCATCCATGCCGAATTTCTTGAAGGCACCGGCCGCATGCCACAGCTGCACAAATTTCTGTCCCGGCTTCTTTCCGAATTTTCGGCATAGGTAAAAATAATCATCCGTAACCACCACTTTGCTGGAATACACCGTCTGAATCGCCGCATCCATCTGTTCATCATCGTAGGGCATCATCCGGGTGAACACCACCTTCTTCCCGTTCGTTCGATCATATACTGCCCGCATGTTCGGAAGCATTTCTTCATTGCTTCGCGCTGTCACAAAAGCAATTTGATTCTTCAGCTTCATCTTCCGAATCTGCTTTTTCCAATGACAGTCCCGGAGATAGGTTGATTCATCTTCTTCACTCTTTTTCTGCTGCAGTTCCGCAAGATAATGCCGATGGAACTTGATTCGATTCCAGGCCGTTGCTTTTTTCGTGAACAGTGAACCGTTATTATATCGAATCAGCCATCCATTTTTCTCCGTGTAGGAATGACGGTATTTATGCTTTAATTCGGTATCCTTCATCATTTTAGGATATACTTTTATGTCGGTTCCATCAAAGGAAATCATAAACGTCAGCTTAATCTCATCCCGAAGCGGAATGGCAAACGAGAACGATTTTCCGGCAACCAGCACTTCCCCAAATCGATTTCGCACATCTTCACTCGAACAGTCTTGCATCGTCGCTTTCCAAGTCTTGCCGGTTTGATCCTGCGCACGCACACTTATTTTCTGTTCCGATGTTCCGGCACAGATATTTCCGCAAATATGGAGCATCCCATGTTCCACCGTCATCGTATAGAAACGAAATGAATCATGTTTCAAATTAACCAATCGATGTCCGTTATATGCAAGTTGCCCGGAGGATTCTGTCAGATTCTGAAGAATCTGCTTTCCGTATTTCAGCACATACAGTCCCAGGCGCTGGCGCTGCACCGTCCCCGGTGCTTTATCGATGATATCATCCGGAATGCTATCCAATTCTTGACGCAGAAGTCGAATATACTCCGTTTTGGATTCTTCGCTGAATTCTCCTCGGGTATCCGCGCCTTCCAAATATTGGCGCATAATGTACATTTTCAAGTTTTGAATATAGGAATCCAATTCCGGTGTGCAATTTTCTTTCAGCACGAAGAACAAGTGCTTGAGTGCCTCGGGATATTCATCCGCTTCCACCGGCTTCTGTCCGCTAAATTCTTCGGAACTGTAATAGATGAAATCGGCGGAAGCTGCGATTCCCAGCAACGGATTCTCTTTCAGAATTTCCGTAATCAGCATCAGGTCCCAACCGTATGAATACGCCCGAATTTGGTTTTCTAATTTCATCGCAGCCCGACACAGAGCATCTCTTCGAAAAATCACATTGTTCAGGGAAACCGCCAAATATCTCGGATTCTCTCGAACATCTTTAAATGTGTTGCCGGATTTATACATAAAACGGAACGTGCTCTTCGCAGACGTTTTTTTCTGAAAAACTTCGTTGCACAAGCACAGATCAAATGAATTCGGCGTTTTTTCAAAATGCTGATACACCTTCTCCAGTGCATGTTCTTCCCATCGGTTTCCCATATCATAGAAAAGAACGTATTCTCCGGTCACTGCCTCGGACACCATCGACACCACGTCTCTGTTTTTATCGGAAACCGGCAAAATCTGCACGGAGTCCGGATAGGACAGAGCGTAGTCGTTTAACTGCTGAATAAGTGTCGGGTGATTAAGAAGCGGCAAAAAAACAAGCTGCATCGCATCCATTCCCTTGCTCTGGTCCAGGATGCAATTCACACCTTCTTGAATATTCTTCACTTCGCAATATCTCTCGTCGCTTAATGGGATAATTATGCTGATTTTTTTCATCCAATTTCCTCCGTGTATTTTCCGGCAGAAAAAAGGGCACGATGGCGCTCATCATGACCAATTTGCTTATAGCTTCAAGCCCACTTCGTCCAGAATACGTTCCGTAGAGTGCCCGTCGCAAGAGCGCATGAACTTCTCACGGAACGCGTGCATTTTCTCCCGGTCGAATTTCGTATCAATATGAGTAATGTAATCGATAATCTCTTCGGTACTGATCAAAACCGGTCCCGGAGCCATTTCGAAGTAATCATAGTAAAACCCGCGCCAATCAAAGTACACATCCAAGTCATACGCAAAGAGAATGATTGGTTTCTCAAACAAAGAATACTCGAAGATTAACGACGAATAATCCGAAATGCAGATATCAGAAGCGCAAATCAAATCTTCAATCTCCATCGTACGAGATACATCGTATGCAAAGGAATCACGGTATTCCAGCGGAATATCCGGCAGTTTCTTCACCAGTGGATGATGCTTAATTAAGATAATATATTCATCTCCCAAAGCTTCGTAGAGCTTATCATAGTTAAACCGATCCGGGCCATAGGCTTTTGCTACACGACCGCGGAATGTCGGAGCATACAAAATAATCTTTTTCTCCGCCGCTGCCGGAATCTGTTCGATGACCCGTTTCTTCGCTGCTTCAATATAATCATCCCGGAAAAATACATCCGTTCGGCTGACACCCACCGGCTTAACATTTCCTTCCCCTTCCAGCTGCATGGCTTCTTCGTAAGCCCATACCACTTCCGGACTGCTGACGCATACCAAGTCGAAATTTCGATACATCGGATACCGGGACTGCTCCTTTGCATTTCCACCGAAAATCTTGTCCGCCGTACTGAAGCCGAACTTCTTGAAAGCACCGCATCCGTGCCAAAGCTGGACTATTTTTGTTTCCGGTCTCTTATGAATTCCACAGGTGGTCACCGTCGCTTCATCTAAGAATACATAGTTTGCCGTTGCCAAATCCTTGATGAATTCCAAATCCACCTTAAACTTCTGGCGATACCGCAGAGACAGGTTCAGCAGGAATTTATTGTGAATATCAAACTTCCCGGATTTCTCCAGCAAACTGTGTACGTACGTCATGGAATTCGGCAACGTCGGCTTCCGGTTTACCACAAAAAGAACCTTGTTCTTTTCAATCGGCTTCCGGGCATGCCACTTATAGTACAACGGGAATATCACCTTTAAAGTCAGGAACTTGTATCCCTGACGAAGCTTTTTATTTCTCCACTTTTTCAGCCTCAGCGACAGCGGGACAATGCGGGTGGATTCCTTTTCAATTCGAGTCAGCCGCTTCGCTTCTTGTCTTAGCTTTCGCGGATATCCCAGTTTAACGGAGAGTTTTTCTACCCGTTTCAGAATATCCTGATCCGTCAAATCCGTTACGAAAGAATTATCCGTAAATTTCGTATACTTGGAATTGTTGTACAAACGGTTCATATCCGTTTCGGATTTCTTTTCGAAGAGGCGCTTTTTGGCCAGCAGATTCTTCACATTGAAAATCTTATTTCCCCAGGTAGAATCCAGCTGGTTGTACGGCGACCGATAATAAACCATCATAAATTCGTTAATGAACGCCGTGGACTGCGTTTTCAGCGGTTTGTATTCCCCGTTGGAATACTGCAGAAGCGGTGCAGTGATGAACGTCCCCTTTTCCATCGCTTCGAACATCTGACGGATGGTCCGTGCCACCGGATAAATCGGTTCCTCCACGAAAATGCAGTGCGTTGCTTTTGCCTGCTGCAGAGCCTCCTTTTTCCAATGAGCAGTATCCCGATGTTCTAAGAAATGCAGATTCATCATGCCTTTGTATTCTTCCGTTACAGCATCTGCCATGGACTCGTCCACAAGCACTTCGAAAGACGGGAAAATCTGATGATAATACGCACTCAGTACTTTATTTACATATTTTGACGGAAGCTTGTCTGAAATGATTACCGAAATCAGTGGATTTTCTGCCAGTTCTTCCTTTGACAGAAGTCCCGATTCCAGCTGCAAATCTGCATGATCCTCCAGGAGTCCCTGCCACTGACTCGGCAACATGTTTTCTTCGCATTTCTTCAGCCATTCCTTCAGCAGAGGATACAAATCCTCATCGCTACGCCAAATCATCCGATAATATTCATTCAGAATAGAAACACCGGCAAACCGTTTCCATACAGTAGCTTTCAATCTTCTCCAGCGCCAACGCTCCTCGTCCCAAGCCGGACCGGACTGCTGTGTCTCATCAAATTTCGCCAGCTCTTCCTCCGCCATGGCATCCAAAGTACGGCAAATTGTTTCAAAATTTTTACAAATATCCCGGAAAGATGCAGTGGACACGCTCTGGCTTAAAGAGGATTCCTCCATGAAACCCTTCTTATAATAATTGTAAACTTCTCGTTCACAGCCCACCATGGTTTCACAATTCCGGATGAATTCGTACAGAAACACGCCATCCTCTCCGTGAGAGGTTCCGTTAAAACGAATGTGATGTTCGTCAATTACCGCTTTGCGGAACATCTTGTTACAGAGAGAGAAATTCCACATCATCGTGGTCTTATTTTTCGGAATATCTTCCAGCTCGGAAAGGGTGACCGTTGGCTTTGCAAGGGATTGCTCCGACATGTAGTGCATTACCGTCTTACCCACTACCAAATCCGCCATCTTTTCCCGGGCTTTATGGTACATCTTTTGAACGGCATCCTCCGGTACGGAATCATCCGCATCGTAAAAGAGAATATACTCGCCCTGAGCGTAATCCAAACCGGCATTTCTTGCGGCGCTGACACCTTTATTCTCCTGAGAGTATACTCGAAAACGTTCGTCTTCCTCGGAATACGCTCTCATAACCTGTTCGCTTCCGTCCGCGGAGCCGTCATTCATCAAAATGACTTCATAATCTTCAAAAGTCTGTGCTTTAATTGCATCCAGCATCCGCGGCAATGTTTTTTCCGCATTATATACAGGAACAATAATGGATACTTTTGGTGACATATAAAACTTCCTTTCGCATATTATGGTTCTATATCTAAAATCGATTTCCCTATCACCGATTTTTATACACTTAGCTCTTTATTATATACCAGTTTGCGACTTTCTTCAAGAAAAGCAAGAATCTCAGGATGTCGTCCTGAGATTCTTTTTCTACTTATTCTGCATATTCAAATCTTCTTTAATCTGGGAGGAACTGATTTCCGGTGTGCGGGGCAGATATACCACTTCAACGCCTTCATCTTCCAGAAAATCAAACTTTCCAATCCAGTCATCTCCCATGACAAACGTGTCGATATGATATTCATGCATATCCGAACGTTTCTGCTCCCAGCTGGTTTCCGGAATGACCAAATCCACATAGCGTACCGCCTCCACCAGTGCCTTTCGCTGTTCATAAGTGAAGTAACATTTCTTGTGCTTTTCATTCCAATTGAACTCATCGCTGGAAACCACGACAATCAGATAATCCCCCAATTGCTTTGCGCGACGCAGGAGATTGATATGACCGTAGTGGAGCAAATCAAAGGTTCCATATGTAATCACCCTCTTCATCGGTTTCCTCCTCGCCTATTCATCAAACAACGCAATCGTTCTTTCGGTGGCATGACCGTCACACATTTTCACATACTGCTCTTTAAACTTCTTGATTTCGGCATCGTCAAAGCCGTCTTTCAAAGATTCGACATATGAGATAATTTCTTCCGTTTCCGTGCATATCGGGCCCGGCGTAATTTCTTCATAATCGTAATACATTCCCCGCTCATCCAGATACTGATCCTTGTCATACGCAAAGAATACAATCGGTCGTTCCAGAATTGCGAATTCAAAACCCACACTGGAATAATCCGTAATCAGAATATCCGATATTGCCAGCAACGATTCAATATCCAAGATACCGTTCGCATTCATATCGAATGCAAAGGAATTGGCGTATTCTTCCGGAAGTGCCGGCCTCGTCTTGCATCCAAAGCTGTGATACTTAATCAAAAGGACGTATTCATCGCTCAAGGCCTCACCCATGGCTGCGACATCCAACTGATTCGGAGTATACGCTTTGGAAATTCTGCCTCGATACGTCGGTGCGTAGAAAATAATCTTCTTTCCGGCAATCTGAGGGAACTTCTCTTCCAGCTTTTCTCTCGCTGCCTTGCTGTATTCCGGGTCGTAGAACTGGTCTGTACGGGAAACCCCCACCGGCACCAGCTTTCCGCTGTCTCGCGGAATGCGCATGGCATCTTCAAACACCCACTTCTGATCCTCCGCCGGCAAACACACATAACTGTAGTTATGGTATTGCTCGTATTCCTGAAGATTCTTTTCGCTTCGTCCAAAATTATTACTGTCTAATGTGGAATATCCCACCTTTTTGAAGCAGCCGCAACCGTGCCACAACTGAATAAACTTTGTTTCCGGGCGAATCTCTACATGACTGAGGTACTGATTTGCACTGGAGATACAGATTGCTTTCGCATCCGCCATCTCCTCCACCAGATGAACCACATTTTCAAAGATTCCAAAATCGGAATTGTGATTTTTGTCCAACCCGATTTTCACAACCTCGTACTTTCCCTCCTCTCGAAGGACTTTGGAAATGTAATTATTCGGCGGACTATTCGGTCCATATTTTTCCATAAATACGACTTTATTTTTCACATCGCATTTCTGAACCAGTTCCGCATATCTCTGTGGAATCACTTCCTTCAAATAATGCGGCTTCAGCCACTTCTTGAACTTCTTATATTTCTTCGGATCCAGTTCTTCCAAGGTCTGTTCCCACTTGACGGTTTTTTCCAGCGCCTTATGCCGCTTCTCCAGCGGCAAGTTTCCATACGGCCGGTTCGTCGCATACCCATACAAACCCTCTTCGCATTTGTGTACCCGATGAATTCGATAGGTTTCCTTAAAACCCTTGGTTCGGAGATTCTTGCAAATCTGCCTGATACTCATTTTATTCCCCCACTCAAATTAGTTCGTTTCGCTCATTATTTCTTCCACACCATAACGGTCTTTCCGCCGTGTTTCTGGATATCCGCATCGAACGCATGGGTCATATCCTTGATGGTGCGGACCTCTACGATTTCGCCGATAATGCTGGACAGATAATCCACTACTTCCGGATGTTCTTTGTAGAACTGCAACAAATGACGGAAATCATCCGCACTGCTTCGGCTGCTTCCGTAGAGTGTCAGTCCCTTTTCCAAAATCATTCGAGTGTTAATCGGTACCGGATCTTCGGAAACGCCCAGCGCCGCAATGCATCCCTCCGGATTGATGTAATCGATAATCTGATTGATGGATGTACCGGAACCGGCCTTACCTACGCATTCAAACCCGTGATCGATTCTCAAATCTTCCGGAATGGAATCGATGAAGAAAGTCTCGTCCGCAAAAACGAAGTCATCCATCTTGTATTCATGCTTTCCGAAAATGTACACCTTGCTCTCCGGGAATCTCTTCTTCAAAAGCAATGATGTGATAAAAGCAAGATTTCCATCGCCCCATACGCCAAGCACATTTCTTCTTCCATGTGCTTTCCGGTCAAAGCGATCGATGGCATGATAGCTTACGGATACCAGTTCGGTAAAAGCAGCAACGTAATCGTCGATTCCGTCCGGCACGGCCACAACTCGGTCCCGTCTCATGGCTACGATATCCTGCATAAAACCGTCAAATCCGCTGGCACGGAATTTGCTGCTGCGCAAATAATTCTCCGCAACGATGTCATCCTCCTCCATCGGAGTATTCGGTACCATTACCACCTTCTGGCCCGATTCAAAATCTCCTGCCGGATCGTAGATTACTTCACCGATTGCTTCATGAATCAGCGCCATCGGTAATTTCTTCTTCAGCACTTCCGGCGGTCTGGTCCCTTGGAAATAGCGCTGGTCTGCGTTACAAATAGATAAATGGGTCGGACGCACCAGCACCGAATCACCATTTACATCAATATTGGAGAATTCCGACTCAATACGTCGCGGCTCTACCAACCGATATACTGTATTCAGCATTACTTCTCTCCTCCCAGCAGCGTTTCTGCCAACTGAAGATCATACGGATAGGTTACTTTGATATTAAAGGTCTCTCCCTTAATCAATGCCACCTTATCCCCCTTTACAACAAACACCTTCGCTGCATCGGTCAAAATCTTTCTCTCATCCTCGCTCAAGGTTTCATACAAATCCTTGAATCTCTTCGCCCGGAAACTCTGCGGGGTCTGTCCCTGATAGTAGTTCGCCCGGTTCGGAATGCTGGCAATGGTCTCTCCATCAACGCTTTCCACGATGGTATCCGTTGCCGGAATAACCGTATCGCAAGCGATTCCCTTTCGAACGGATTCCACATTCTCTTCCAGAATCCGATGCGTCACGAAAGGACGAACCGCATCGTGTGTTACCAATGAGGTTTCTTCATCCAATCCGTCGGTTTCTTCAATGTAGCGAATGGCATTCATGATGGTGCCGTTTCGATCTTTTCCGCCTTCAATCACAACCACATTGCTGTTCTCCGGAAGGTGTTTCCGGAACAAATCCTTCGTATAGGTAATCCACTGTGCCGGGCACAGAACGATCACCTTCTCAAAATTGTCATTGATGATAAATTTCTCTACTGTATGAACAATAATCGGTTTCTTTCCAATGTGCAGATACTGCTTCGGACGATCCACATTTCCCATTCGACTTCCGATGCCACCTGCCAGAACAACGCCGTATACCATTTTTCTTCCTCCCTTATGTATCAGAGTTAAATCATGTAATTATATCTCATATTTGTATAACATTCAAGAATTGCCGGACTTCGCCAGTTCCTGAAGCACCCATTCCGCCAACCGACGGGTGTTTCCGATCCCGGACTGTACGTATTTCTCAATGAAAGACCAATTTTCATCCGGACACATATCGGCTCCTTCCGCCCTTCTTTTTACATCTTCATACACCCGTTCCAGCAACTCGGTCGGCTTCCGATATTTCTCCAGCGGGATATCCTTCATGAAATCGATGATAAAACCTCTCCGCTCCAGATACCGATCCAAATCGAACGTGTATAGATAGATTGGAATTTCTGCTGTCGCCGCTTCATAGATAATGGATGAATAGTCCGTAATCAACGCATCCGTTAGGCTGAACAGCTCCATCGCCGTAAACTCCGGACATTCAAAAATCTCATCTCGATGGATGCCGGTTCGGTCCACCGGATGGAGTTTCACTATCAGATTATACTCTTCATAATTGAACGCTTCGAATAAAGAATCTAAATATTCTGTGATATCCTCTCCATTTCGAAATGTGGGAGCATAGAGGACATTGGGGCGTTTGCCCAATTCCGGATACCTCCGAACAATCTCTTCCCGCTTTCGACGGTGGTATTCCCGGTCCGTCAGCAGATCCGTCCGCGGCAGCGGGCATACTTTTATCCGAGATTCCGGCATGCGAAAAGCCTTCGCATAGTAGGGCCGGCAGAATTCACTGCTGCAGATGGCATAATCGTAATTTTCGTGCATGTGCATCGCCTTTGCCAAGGCCTCGCTGTGCCCTTCTTCCGTTCCTACCGCGTAGTACCCGAACTGTTTCAGCACGCCCAGCGCGTGCCACAGCTGGATAATGGAAAGTTCCTTCCGATGATGGAGAATGCTAGCATTGATGCAATACCCTTCCAGAAGCACGACTCTGGATGTAGCGAAGACGTGCATCTCCCGGGTCACCATGTACCAAAGATATTTAATTTTACCCGCCAATCCCGGTGGAATCATCCGGTTCAGCGTGACGATCTCCACTTCCGGATTCTGTCGCTCCAATTCTTCCTTTAGGAGACGCATATCCAACGTCAAGGTGCTGCTCTGCCGGCTCACCATGGCGATGCGATTCCGAACCGGGAACAGCTTGTGAATTCCGTAGATGCCGTTGCAGATGGCAATGGCGATTTTCAGCATTATCTGCATTCCTCACTCCCGTTTCTTTCAAATACCCATTGGATAACCCGTTCCGTGGCGCGGCCGTCGCATGCGGACATGTATTTCTCCCCGAACTTCCGGCGAATCTCCGATTCATCCTCCGTCGGCGACTGAATTGCCGCAATAAGTTCCTGTGGTGTCTTTGCCACCGGTCCAAAGAGATATTCTCCGTAATCAAAATAGAAGCTCCGGCCGTTATAGTAGGTGTCGAAATCATACGGATAATACACCACCCTGCCGCCGGTCAAATAGTAATCGAAAATAACGGAAGAATAATCCGTAATCAGTACATCCGTAATCGTCAGGATATCGTTGATTTCTCGCTCTTTCGAAAGGTCCAGAAAGAAATCCGGATACTTTGCAAAATCCGGCATCCGGACTTTGCCGTTTGCAATGTTGTTGTACAGTGCCGGATGCCATTTAAAGGCCCACACATATTCCTCGTGAAGCGCTTCGTAGATTTCATCCAGCGGAATCCGGTTGAAATCATAGCTTGCATCATCCGCCCGAAGGCCTCGATACGTCGGTGCAAAGAGAATCATTTTCTTTCCCCGCAGCTGCGGATACGTCTCGTGCAGCCGTGTCTTCGTTTCCTTCAAGTATTCCTCATCGAAAAAAATATCCGTCCGGGGAACACCGGTGGCCCGCACTTTATCCGGAGTTACGCCGAATGCCTCTGCATAACAAGAATTGATGGCTTCGCTGCTGGTAATCACGTGGGTATACTTCCGGTATCCTTTATGGATGCGAATATTCTCATTTCCTTCCGCCCGGCTGTATCCGAACTTCTTGAAGGCACCGGCACCGTGCCACAGCTGGCAGATTTTCTGATCTTCTCGCACCTTGTAATACGATGTGTAACGGAAATAATCCTCCAGAAAAACAACTTCGGCCGTGCTCATATCATAGACCAATTTGCAGAATTTCCCGAAGGAACTCCAATTCCGCCGATCCGCTTTGAAATACGTGGCTCTCTCGTAATCTTCGCCCATGGCGTCATATACGCACTTTAAATTTCCGCCGTTCTCTGCGCGAACGTCGGAAATAAATACCGCCTTGTTCTTTCGCACCGGACAGAAGATGCCGATAATCCGGTTCAACAGAATAAAAACGCCGGCAGTCATAAGATTTGTACAATATCTGATATATCTCATTGGTATCACCTCAATATAGTGCGATTTTAGCACATAACCGCCCCTGTCACAAGTTAACCGATAAAATATTTCCGCCAGTTTACAAATAATATTATTGCATTTTATTCCCAACAATGATATTATCCTTACAGGTATTTAAGAAAGGGCAATGACGAAAGCGTTATGATTCAGAAACACACGAAGAAAATCAATATCGGAATCGCAATTCTGGCGGTGCTTCTTATTTTTGCGCTGGCCATGGTTCCGGCTCAGGGAGCAACCAAGAAGAGCAAGACCGGCTGGAAGAAGTCCGGTTCCTATACGTACTACTACTACAAGAGCGGCAAATACTACAAGAACCGCTTTGCCACCATCAAGGGAAGCAAGTATTTTTTTGATGAGAGAGGTCGCCTTGTTAAAGGACATTTTTCTCATGAAGATAATTACTACTATTCCGATGCCTCTTCCGGCAAGGTGAAGACCACCGCCGGATTCGTGAAATACGACGGCAATCGATACTACGTCACCAAAGGCGGCACCATCTATACCGGTCACACCTTGAAGTTAAAAGGAAAGAGATATAAGGCTTACGCAACCGGAAGACTGGGAACCGGCGTCTTCAAATACGGAACCGTTTCCCGCTTCTACGCGGACAGCAACGGCGTGGTAAAAACCACCCCGGGATTTGTCAATTACAACGGAGACCGCTACTATGTGAATTCCGAAGGAAAGATTGAATGGGGTCACACCTTCAAGGTTTCCGGCTACACTTATAAGGCGTATGCCACCGGCCGCCTGGGAAAAGGAATCTTCAAATACGGATCCAAGTACTATTACGGTGATTCCAACTGCCGGGTGAAGACCACCAAGGGTTGGATTAATTACAACGGAAAGCGGTACTATGCCGCATCCGGCGGAAAGATCTATCAGGATCAGTTCATCACAGTAAGCGGAGACCGGTACTACGCCTCCTCCACCGGTGCCATTCAGACCGGCTCCTTCAAAGTGGATGGAAAGAAATACAAGACCACATCTACGGGCCGGATTATCGAGCTGAATACCGGCAAAGCCATCGGCATCGATGTATCCTATTTCCAGTACGAAATCAACTGGAAGAAGGTGAAAGCCTCTGGCGTGAAGTTTGCCATCATTCGCTGCGGTTACCGCGGAAGCACCAACGGAAAATTGTGCACCGACAGTACTTTTATGAGAAACATCAAGGGTGCGAAAGCAGCCGGAATCGACGTGGGCGTATACTTCTTCACGACAGCGATCAATGCGAAAGAAGGTAAGGAAGAAGCGGACTTCTGCATTAAGCAGATTAAGAAATCCGGTGTAAAGGTTACCTACCCGGTTGTTATCGATACGGAAAACCTGCCCGGACGGGCCTCCAGCAGCAGACTTTCCAAGACCAAGAGAACCGAAGCAGTTCAGGCGTTCTGCAAGCAGGTAAAAGCCAAGGGATATACGCCGATGATTTATGCCAGCACCAGTTGGCTCAATAATCAGCTCAATATGAGCAAGCTGTCCGACTACTATGTATGGGTTGCTCAGTATTACAAGAAGGTCACTTACGGCGGCTCCTATAAGTGCTGGCAGTACACCAGTTCCGGCAAAGTAAACGGAATCAGCACCCGCGTAGATATGGACTACTGGTATTATTAAATCGCCATCATAAATTTACACACCTATACACATGAGAATCTGATTTCGGTACAACCTACACATACCGTATCACATTCCCGAAGAAAGAGATGAGATTTTCCCTCATCTCTTTTTTGTTTTTCCTTATATTCTTCCCTTCCGGAAGCTCCTATATTATAATCAAGGGATAACAATGCAGATTTTATTCCGTCATCAATCATCAAATGAAAGGATTTTTTCATGAAATACAATCGAATTATTTTATCCGCAGTCATTGCACTTGTAATGATGCTCGTTCCCCTTCCCTGTTTCGGGGAAACGGATGTCCTGCAATACACTGCGGATCCGTCCAATGCGGAAAGCTGGCAAAGCTGCGATTCGAATCAATCGGTCACTTTTGAGCAGAATAAGAAAATATACCTGCGTTTTTCAGCTGCCGAATCCACTGAATCCGGCACCTCTTCGCAGGAAGACTCCGGCACTGCACCGGTTCTCCGGCAGCGTTCTGCGGATACTTCTAAGGAAATCCTCCTTCAGCCGGATTCGGAAGGTCTCTATCTTCTGAACACCGATAAAATCGGCAGCTGGGAAATCCTATATGAAGACAGCGTCCGGATGCGTTTTACGGTAAAAGAAGCGAACGCGATTCAACCGCCGTCCGAGCAACCGTCCAAACCCAAGAGCAAAGCCGGGGTCCTTCGCAAAGGGAAATACTATTTTTACCGGGACAGCAAGGGAAAGATTCGCAAGAAAGCCGGATTTGTCACCTGGAACGGAAATAAGTATTACGTTCGAAAAGGCGGCCGAATTCAAACCGGAAAGACTTTCAAGGTGGGTAAATACACCTATCGGGCGAACAAAAAAGGTCAAATAAAGATCGGCGTATACAAATGGGGAAAAAGCTATTATTACTCCAGCAGCAAGGGGCGGCTTCGGAAGTCCAAGGGCTTTGTCACTTGGAAGAAGAACCGTTACTACATTCGAAAAGGCGGGAAGATTCAGAAGAGCAAATCCTTCCGAATCGGAAAGTACACCTATCGGGCCGGTTCCGACGGGCGCATCAAGGTGGGCGTATACAAATGGGGAAAGTACTATTACTACTCCACTTCCACCGGAAAGCTGCGAAAGAAGACCGGCCGGATTACCTGGAAGGGAAAGTCCTACTACAGCCGAAAGAGCGGCACCCTGTATACCAATCGCTTTTATTTTAGCGGGAGCAACATCTACTACGCCGGACCGAAGGCCGCTGCCCTCACCGGCACCTTTAAGGTGGGAAAATACACCTACACTGCGAACGCATCCGGATCCATTATCTCTTCGAATCGGAAATATATGAAAGGCATCGACGTTTCCTATTATCAAGGGAAGGATATCGACTGGGCAAAGGTGAAATCCGGCGGCATCAGTTTCGCCTTTCTGCGGTGCGGCTACTCCGGAACTTCCAACGGCAAACGCTGTGCAGACAGTACCTTTAAGGATAATATGCAGCAGGCCACCGCCGCCGGGGTGGATGTAGGGGCCTACTACTTCTCGCAGGCACGCACGGTAAAAGAAGCGAAGGCGGAAGCCGCCTTCGCCGTCAAGCAGGTGAAGGAATCCGGCTGCAAACTCAATTTGCCGCTGGTTATCGATACCGAGAATTACCCGGGCGGACGAGCATCC
>OFMO01001240.1_pt1 | contig 17278 bp, 12 predicted proteins | sample 1541821 | NCBI WGS metagenome assembly OFMO01 (sample SAMN04209253, study PRJEB22552) | human gut metagenome | biome: gut; material: feces | host: Homo sapiens | place: USA: Oklahoma | reverse complement strand
TCAGGCAGTGATTGTTCCAGACATGCAGAAAAAACTAAGACAGGGATTCGGACGTCAGATGATGTTAGTATTATGATCGCATATAATAAAAAAACTGGTGAACATATAAAAGTAGTCAGCATGTTACTTTTCACCAATGTGAATGTGTTACCATTTTCAGAAGGAATTCCGGCTGAGGTTATTTCCTATCTGGATCCAACAATTGAAAAATTATATTTTGAAGAAAAAAATGAGAAGCCAATTATACATTTAAAATTTAAAGGAAAAAAAGAGATTGTATTGAACAATCCAATCGAATTAAATAATTATCTCTCGTCAGGAACTGTAAAAGGAATGATTACTTTCACTCTGGCGCAAGAAGTTCTGAAAGATGGAGGCTACCTGATTGTTGATGAGGTAGAGAATCATTTCAATAAAGAAATAGTAAGTACTCTGATTCGTTTCTTTATGGACGGAAAAATAAATAAAAATGGTGGTATGCTAATCTTTTCCACTCATTATCCGGAACTTTTGGATGAATACGACCGTAATGACAGTATTTTTATTACTAGAAATAGAGATGGGATTACAGCAGAGAATCTTTCTAATATTCTAAAAAGAAATGACATTAAGAAAAGCGATGCTTATCAGAGTGGATTTCTGGAAGGAACGACACCTACTTATGAAGCTTATATGCAGTTGAAGAAAAGTATAGCTGCATCTCTGAAATAGGAGGTACACCGTGATTTCTGTATTTCAGAATAGCGAGAACTCCGGCTATGAATATCAGGTTGCCCCTGATATGGCGATGACAGTCAGAATGATAATGATACTTCTCTACGGAGCTGGCGGAGTACCCGGCAGAGGTTAGAACCCTATGATACAGATAACTGTTGTGAAAGTCAATAAACCGAATATGGCACAGAAAGGTACTATCACGGTTGAAAAGACCGGAGAAGTATTTAGCGGTGTCAATGTAAGTGGTTCTGAGGACAGTGATGTTATCTATCAGCCTGTTTATGAAGTGGCAGGACTTGAGGGTGCAGTTTATGAAGTCCGTGCTGCGGAAGATATTAGTACACCGGACGGTACACTCCGCTATTCAAAGGGCGAAGTGGTAGATACTATCACAACAAGCTCCGATGGATTTGTGAAGAGCAAAGAACTTTATCTCGGAAAATACGAGGTTAAGGAAATTACTGCACCTTACGGAATGGTAGTGAGTGGCGAAACACATACGGTTGAGCTTACTTACGCAGGTCAGAATATCTCTGTTACCGAAACTTCCACATCATTCTATAACGAAAGACAGAAAGTTCAGGTAAGCCTTGCAAAAGCCATTGAAAAGGACGAGACATTTGGTATTGGCGACAACGGAGAAATCAAAAACATCAGCTTTGGTCTTTATGCCGCAGAAGATATTGTATCTGCAAGCGGTACAGTTATTCCGGCTGATGGACTGATTGAGATTGTCAGCGTAAATGAAAATGGAACTGCTGTTATGAAGTCAGACCTTCCGTTTGGCAAATACTATGTCAAAGAGATTGCAACCGATGAGCATTATATTCTCTCTGATACGAAGTATCCGGTTGTATTTGAATACGCAGGTCAGGATACCGCAACAGTTGAAATCAAAGTGAATGACGGAAAAGAAATCAAGAATGAACTTATCTATGGTTCTGTATCAGGTAAGAAGATTGACGAGAACGGAGAAGCACTTGAGGGTGCTGTTATTGGTATCTTCAAAGCTGAAGAAACAGAATTTACAAAGGATACGGCACTTATGACGACTACCTCTGCAAAAGACGGTAGTTTTTCTTTTGCAAAAGTTCCTTATGGCAAATGGATTGTAAGAGAAATCGAGCAGCCAAAGGGATTTGTTCTTGATGAAAAAGTGTATGAGGTCAATATCAGCAAAGCCGAGCAGGTGGTTGAAATTGAGATTGTCAATGAGTATGTTCACGGCAATATCAGACTCACGAAGGTGGACGCTGAATATCCAGATAACAAACTTACGGGTGCAACCTTTGAGGTATATAAGGACACCAATGAGAACGGAAAGATTGATGATGGCGATGAACTTATCGGAAATCTTGAAGAAACCGAAACCGGAATTTATGAGATGAAAGAGCTGCTTTACGGAAAATATATTGTCCGTGAAACAAAAGCACCAGAGGGCTTCCTGCTTGATAAGGGAGAATACTCTGTTTTCATTGAGAAAGACGAAACAACTTATTCCGTTGAGAATAAGGCTGGAGTTGGATTTATCAATGAAGCTATGCGTGGAACACTGAAAATCGTCAAGACATCTTCAGATGGTAAGGTTAAAGGTTTTGCGTTCAGAGTAACCGGAGCAAACGGTTATGATATGACATATGAAACAGATAAGAACGGCGAAATCGTGATTGAGGGACTTCGTATTGGCGAATATACCGTATCAGAAGTGGCAAACAATGCGTCTGCCGCATATATCACACCTGCCGACCAGAATGTTACTATTAAACTTGATGAAACAGCCGTTGTAAAAATGCACAATGAGTTAAGAGATACGCCGAAAACAGGAGATGATACCAATATGAAACTTTGGTATGTCCTTGCCGGACTTTCTGCTGTCGGTATCGCTGTAACTTCTGTTGTTGCACACAAAAAGAAGAAAAAGGAGAGTAACGAGTAATGGAAGCAAAGACAATTATCGCTATCGCATTAGTCGCCGTTATTGTCGGCGGCTTTATCTTTCTTCAGGTTAAAAACCGTAAGAAGTAAGTAACAAGCGAATATTAACCAGTCGGGGCAGAGCGTAAAAACTCTGTCCCTTTAATTTGTTGGAGGAACATTATGAAACAACAGAAAACGGTGGAGAGCCGAGTGCTTGAAATCTTAAAGGAATGCCCGATGTCGAGGTATGATGATATGCTTCTCATTCTGCATTATTACAACCGATACGGATATATACCTGCCGGAAATCTTCCGCTTGAGGATATTGTATTTAATTACCGAGCATACGGACTTCCTTGTTTTGAAACCATACGCAGGGCAAGGCAGAGAGTACAGTCCCTTTTTCCTGAGTATTCACGTAATCCGCAGAAAGAAGAACAGAGCGGCAGTATTTCTATTGTAATCAACATTAGCTAAGGAGGTATTTTCGTGAAAGACAAAGCAACTTTTCAGAATAAGGTCAAGGTGCTGAATAAACTCTTTGACTCCGGTTGTGATACGGAGAAAAAGTTGCAGCAGCTTGATATGGAAGCAATCCTGAAAATCCCGAATATCACGATTCCTGATATGGGTGTGATTATGGAGCTTCAGAAGAATACAAAGTCCGGTAAACTCTTTTCGTATTTGGGCGGCGGTTCTGATGAAGCAACAAAAATGAGAGGTAAGGAAAATGAAGCAACAGGAGAATAGAGCAGAGCCGCAGGAAAAGCAAATTCGATTTATAGACAGTCATTACAACTTAAAATTCTATATTCCCGATGGAGGGAAAATCAGGATTACTTTTCGTGATGGACACACAGCAGACAGAGTGTGTAAGTATATTGATGGCTACCATTTGTACGTCGGGAATTGCTGCTATCATATATGCGAGTTTGCTGAAAAAATGGAGCTTAATGGAAGCAAAGTTGAACCTATCAATCAATCCGAACCGACAAAAAACAAGACCAGAAACAAAGAAAAACAGCGATAAGGAGGTGCAAGAGTAATGGCACGAAAATATGACCTTATTTCTGAGCTTTACAACCGCACCTGCAAAACGGTTGTGTCAAATCCTCAGAACTGGCAGGCATTCTTAGCTTCGGCTTGCCGAAATTATAAGTTACGCTATGACGAACAGCTTCTTGTATATGCACAGCGACCCGATGCAACAGCGGTTCTTGAGATAGAGCAGTGGAACAAAATTTTTGGCAGATGGGTCAACCGAGGTGCAAGAGGTATTGCTGTTTTTGCTGATGAAAACCGTTCACGGCAAAGACTGACACATTACTTTGATATTTCAGATACTCACGAAAGCAGATATTCAAGAACAGTCCCGATTTGGGATATGCGTCAGGAATACGAAGCTGATGTGATTGAAACATTGGAAAGCACTTTCGGAGAGATTGAGAATAAGAGCAGTCTTGCCGAAGCAATTATGGGAGCAGCAAGAAATGCGGCAGAGGATAATATCCCTGATTATCTACAAGACCTTTACTATGCAACCGAGGGCAGTTCCTTCGAGGAAGTGGAAGAGGATATTGTGGCTTTCATTTATAAAAATGTCGTGACAAATAGTGTGGCATATATGATGATGTCAAGGCTTGGCGTTGATACGGACGGTTATTTTGAACTTGATGATTTCAGAGATGTTACTAACTTCAATACGCAGGAAACACTCAATGCACTTGGATTTGCTACCAGTGATATTGCAGAAATGGGATTAACGGAAATATCTAAAACAATTACTGCACTCAACCGTCAAAATCGCATAATTGTCGGTCAGGACAGAAATGAATACAATAAGGTTGAAAATAACGACGAAAGGAGTTTGGACGATGAACGAACTGACCTACACGATGGTGGGCGATTACAGCCTTCCGAACCTGAAACTTCCACAGCAGCCGGAAGTGACGCTGGGCAGGTACGCTCAGATGAGGAGAGAGTTTCTGAAGGAACATCACAGAGTCCTTTACTACAATCTCCTGACGAGGGGCGAACTGACACAGCACTTGGCGGAAGTGGAACAGAGAGCCAGCAAGATGGAGGAAACAATCCTGAGCCAGATGGCACAGAAAGAGGGAGTGACCGAACAGATGAAAGCGGAGGATATGATGAAATGGGTTCGTCTGATGAACTCTCTTCGCAGTTCGGCACAGGAAATCGTGAAAGCGGAAGTGATATTCGCTTAGAGTATTACGACAGAACGCACGAGGATAAAAGCCTTCCGTTCTTTGGACGTGATGAAGTAATCAATGAAATTCTCAGAACGACACCACATTTGTCTGCTAGTCTGGAAGAAATCAAAGATTATTATGAACGTAATCCTGATAACAAAGACCGCACAGAGTATGTAAAGAGTATTTTCAATAATGATTATACCGAGCTTACTTTAGAGGATGGCAGGACAGTAGGGTACAAGACCTTTGAAAACGTTCTGCATTTGTGGGAGGGCAAATACGACAGCAGAACCGCACAGAGTTTTTATGATTGGGCTGTTATTGCTCGACATTTTGAAGCTATGCGATTATTGGGAGAATTAAGTGACAGCATAAAACCATTACCGTCAATGGACGGTCAGATGACATTCATATTAGACGGTCGGGCAGAGGAAAAGAAAACCTCTGCCTTTACTTTTTCTCAGGAGATTATCGACGCTGTTCTTGCGAATGGAAGCGGATTTTCTGAGGGTAAAATGCGTATCTATGAGCAGTTTGAAAAAAGCCTTTCAGCAAAAGAAAACGCAGACTTCTTAAAAAATGAGTACGGTTGGGGCGGCTCTTATCCAGTAATAATCGGAGCAGGCATTGATGAGAGTCACGATGGAAAAGGTATTACGATTACGAAAGGTATCAGTAAAGAAAATCCACATATCACGCTTTCGTGGTCGCAGGTGGAGAAACGTATCGGGGAACTTATCCGAACAGACAGATACTTAAATCCAAAGGAAAAAGAACACTATCCTCAGTGGCTTGAAAGTCAAGAGGAACGCAGAGCCAAAATCGAAGAAACGAAAAGAAACCGTGAGATACTCTCTAATGCACCACCGGAGCAGGAGGTCGAACCAGCCGAAAAAGAACCTGAAGAAGCGGAACAGCTGCAAAATGTGAAATATGAATATCATCTTGGCGATAAGGTGTATATCGGTGCTTCTGAGTACGAAATCTTATCTGTTGATGATGAGAGAGTAATGCTCTATGACTATGATGTGCCACTGTTCAATAAGGAATTTTCACGCACAGAGTTTGACAGAAAAGTGCGAGAGAATCCGATGAATGAGCATTTGATTGTAAAGGAAGAACCTGCCGAAGAAAGAAATGAAAAAGAGCCTGAGCCGTTAGTTCCCGCTTGGGAGCAGAAGAAAAAAGTCAAAGGCTTTGACTTGCACCCTGATGTGCCTATGGCAGACCGTCACACCTTTAATCTTAGAGAAAATGAGGTTGAAACGGTTGGTAAAAAGGAACGCTTCCGCAGAAATATTATGGCGATACAGCTTCTTAAAAAATGTCAGGAAGAAAACAGATTTGCCACTCCTGAAGAACAGATTATCTTATCAAAGTATGTCGGTTGGGGTGGGCTTTCAGAAGCCTTTGATGAAAATAATTCAGTGTGGGCAACGGAATATCTGGAACTTTCTTCGGTATTAACACCGGAGGAATATGCTTCGGCAAGAGAAAGCACATTGACTGCGTTCTACACGCCGCCCGAAGTTATCACAGCCATTTATAAGGCAATGGAGCAGATGGGCTTTAAGGAGGGCAACTTGTTAGAGCCGTCCTGCGGTATCGGTAATTTCATCGGTATGCTGCCGGACGCAATGCAGGACAGTAAGATTTATGGTGTGGAACTTGATACGATTTCCGCAGGGATTGCACAGCAGCTTTACCAGAAAACAACCATTGCGGCAGAGGGATTTGAAGAAACCAATCTGCCGGACAGCTTCTTTGATGGAGTCGTCGGAAATGTGCCTTTTGGAGATTTTAAGGTATCAGATAAAAGATACGACAAGCATAAGTTCCTGATACACGATTACTTTTTTGCCAAGTCCCTTGATAAGTTAAGACCCGGCGGTGTGATGGCTCTTGTAACGAGCAAAGGCACAATGGATAAGGAAACTTTAGCAGTACGAAAGTATATTGCACAGAGAGCAGAGCTTCTTGGAGCAATTCGATTGCCGAATAATACCTTTAAGGGTAATGCAGGAACGGAAGTCGTTTCGGATATTCTTATCCTGCAAAAGCGTGACAGACTGATAGATATTGAGCCGGATTGGGTTCATCTTGATACCGATGAGAACGGAATTAAGATGAACTCTTATTTTGTGCAGCACCCCGAAATGATACTTGGAGAAATGAAAATGGTATCGGGGCGTTTTGGTATGGAAGCAACTTGTGTGCCGTATGAAAATGCAGACCTTGCAGCACAGCTTGATGAAGCGGTAGCAAATATTCACGGAGAAATCACGGAATATGAAGCCGAGGAAGAACTGGAGGAGGAAGATAATTCTATTCCGGCAGACCCAACAGTGAGAAACTTTTCCTATACGGTGGTGGACGATAAAATCTACTATCGAGAAAATTCCCGTATGACTCCGGTGGAAGTGTCGGCAACCGCAGAGAACCGAATTAAGGGTATGATTGCTATTAGAAATTCCGTCAGAACGCTGATTGAATTGCAGACAGAAGATTACCCTGACAGCGAAATCAAAGCGGAGCAGGAGCGATTAAACAGACTTTATGATACCTTTTCAGGTAAGTACGGACTCATTAACAGCCGTGCAAATACCTCTGCTTTTTCGCAGGACAGTTCATTCTCTTTGCTTTCCGCATTGGAGATAATCGGAGAGGACGGAGAACTGGAACGTAAGGCTGATATGTTTTCTAAGAGGACAATTAAGCCGCACACTCCGGTTACTTCTGTTGATACGGCAAGCGAAGCGTTGGCGGTATCTCTTGGAGAAAAAGCCACGATTGATATGGACTATATGATGGAGCTTTCCGGTAAATCGGAGAATGAAATCTTTGAGGACTTAAAGGGTGTTATCTTCCTAAACCCGCTTTATGAGTATGGAAATTCTTACGAACCGAAGTATCTGATGGCTGATGAATACCTTTCGGGTAATGTCAGGGAAAAGCTGAAGATTGCAAAGAACTCGGCAGAACTCTATCCGAAAGATTATAAGGTCAATGTAGAAGCACTTCAAAAGGTGCAGCCGAAAGACCTGACTGCAAGTGAAATTTCCGTGCGACTTGGTGCAACTTGGTTGCCACCGGACGATGTGCAGGAGTTTATCTTTCATTTGCTTGAAACACCACGTTATGCACAGTGGAATATCAAAGTTCACTTCTCTCCATTTACGAGTGAGTGGAATATTGAGGGCAAATCCTATGACAAAGGAAATGTAAGGGCATATAACACTTACGGAACTTCCCGCATCAATGCCTATAAGATTATCGAGGAAACACTGAACTTAAAAGATGTGCGTATCTTTGATTATATCGAAGATGATGAGGGAAAGAAAAAGGCTGTCCTGAATAAAAAGGAAACAGCGATTGCTCAGTCGAAGCAGGAAATGATTAAGCAGGAATTTCAGGACTGGATATGGTCTGACCCTAAACGCAGGGAAAGACTTTGCAAATCCTACAATGAGAAATTCAATAGCGTCAGACCTCGTGAGTATGATGGAAGTCATATCATCTTCAATGGTATGAACCCTGAAATTGAACTCAGGGAACATCAGAAAAATGCGGTTGCCCATATCCTTTACGGAGGAAATACCCTTCTTGCACACGCAGTCGGAGCAGGAAAAACTTTTGAAATGGTGGCGGCAGCACAGGAGTCGAAAAGGCTTGGGCTTTGTAACAAGTCACTGTTTGTTGTACCAAATCACTTGACCGAACAATGGGCGGCTGAGTATTTGCAGCTCTATCCGGCGGCGAATATCCTTGTCGCAACAAAGAAAGATTTTGAAACCAAGAACCGTAAAAAGTTCTGCGGCAGGATTGCAACCGGAGATTATGACGCAGTTATCATCGGACATTCACAGTTTGAGAAAATCCCGATGTCCATTGAAAGACAGAGGGCAATCTTAGAACAGCAGCTTGAGGAGATAACCGGAGGAATTGCGGAACTCAAGCGAAACCGAGGGGAAAACTTCTCCATAAAGCAGCTTGAAAAGTCAAAGAAATCTATCAAGCAGAAACTTGATAAACTCAATGACCAGACGAAAAAAGATGATGTTGTAACCTTTGAGGAACTTGGTGTAGACAGGCTTTTTGTTGATGAAAGCCATTATTATAAGAACCTTTATCTTTATACAAAAATGCGTAATGTGGGCGGTATCGCACAGACGGAAGCACAGAAATCTTCCGACCTCTTTATGAAGTGCCGTTACCTTGATGAGATTACCGGAGGACGAGGAACCGTATTTGCAACGGGTACACCTATCTCAAACAGTATGGTGGAACTCTATACGATACAGCGATATTTGCAGTACAACACGCTTGTGAAAAATGGGTTGCAGCACTTTGATGCCTGGGCTTCCACTTTCGGAGAAACCATTACGGCAGTGGAACTTACACCGGAAGGAACAGGATACAGAGCAAAGACAAGGTTCGCAAAATTCTATAACTTGCCTGAACTAATGGCGATGTTCAAGGAGATAGCGGACATTAAGACAGCGGATATGTTGAACCTGCCAGTACCGGAAGCAAAGTACCATAACATTGCAGTAAAGCCGTCAGAAATGCAGAAAGAGATGGTTGCTTCCCTTGCAGAGAGAGCCGAGCAGGTGCGTGGCGGCGGTGTGGATTCAAGCGTAGATAATATGCTGAAAATCACGAATGACGGAAGAAAACTGGCTCTTGACCAGCGTATGCTAAACGATATGCTGCCTGATTTTGAGGGCAGTAAAATCAATGCCTGCGTCGATAACATCTATCGGATATGGAAAGAAAATGCCGACAAGAAATCAGCACAGCTTGTGTTTTGTGACCTTTCCACGCCGAAGAATGACGGCACATTTTCCGTCTATAACGACATCAGAAAAAAGCTGATTGAGAGAGGTATTCCTGAAAGTGAAGTGAAGTTCATACACGAAGCCGACACGGATATGAAGAAAAAAGAACTGTTCCAAAAGACCCGCAAAGGAGAAGTCAGAGTGCTTCTTGGCTCTACTCAGAAGATGGGAGCAGGAACGAATGTGCAAGACAAACTTATCGCACTTCACGACGTGGATTGTCCGTGGCGACCTTCAGATTTGGAGCAGCGTTCCGGTAGAATTGTCCGTCAGGGCAATGAAAATCCGCAGGTAGATATTTACCGTTATGTAACAGAGCAGACCTTTGATGCATACCTCTATCAGCTTGTGGAAGGTAAGCAGAAGTTCGCAAGTCAGATTATGACGAGCAAATCTCCGGTCAGGTCGGCAGAGGATATTGATGAAACCGCACTGTCCTATGCGGAGATAAAAATGCTTGCAACAGGTAATCCATATATCAAAGAAAAGATGGACTTAGACATTCAAGTACAGAAGCTAAAGATGTTAAAATCCAATTTCTTATCAGAGAAATACGGACTGGAGGATAAGGTCATCAAGTTCTATCCACAACAGATTGCTTACTTGAAATCCCGTGTAGAGGGACTTACAAAAGATGTTGAAACAGCAAAATTACACCCGAAACCGATAGACGAGCAGCCGCTTGGAATGATGGTATCGGGTGTTTCTTATTCCGAAAAAGCCGAAGCAGGTCAGGCAATCATCAATGCCTGCAAGTCAATGAATAGTCCCGATGCGATACCACTTGGCGAGTACCGTGGCTTTCAAATGGAACTGTATTTTGATACGGTGCAGCGTAATTATGGTGTGAAATTAAAGGGCGAAACAAGCAGAGATGTACCGCTTGGCGATGATGCTCATGGTAATATCGTGAGAATAGATAACGGCATAGAACGCTTTGAGGAAGCACTTGCTGATACGAAAAACAGCCTTGAAAATACGGAGAAGCAGTTTGAAACAGCGAAGCAGGAAATCGAAAAGCCGTTTGCAAAGGAGGAAGAATTGAGGGCAAAAACTGCCCGACTTGATGAGCTGAATATCCTGCTCAATATGGATAAAAAAGAAAATGAGATTGTCGGCGGAGAGCCTGATGAGGGCGAGCCAGTCGGCGGCAGAAAGGAGAAATCGTATGAGAGATAAACAGAAAGGCGGTGGTCGATATGCCTTTTATCGCACCTGAGTTAATCATTCAGGCGAAGCAGATGGACTTATTAACTTACCTGAAAAATTATGAACCGTATGAGCTGGTTAAGTTTTCGGGGAACACCTATTGCACCAGAACCCACGATAGTTTGAAAATTTCAAACGGGAAATGGATATGGTGGTCGAGAGGTATCGGTGGCAGGAGTGCTTTGGATTATCTGATTAAGGTCAAAGGTTACAGCTTCCTTGAAGCGGTGGAAACCATTATCGGACACACAGCGATTCAGGCTCCGGTCTATGAAAAGCCACAGACAAAAGAGGAAAATAAACCGCTTCTTCTCCCTGAAAAATGTGCTTCCAACATAGTGATTACAGAGTATCTTTTCGGGAGAGGAATAGATTTTGAAATCATCAATTACTGTATCTCTAATGACCTTATCTTTGAGAGCCTGCCGTATCACAATGTTGTGTTTGTAGGCTATGACGAGAAGAAAGAACCCAAATATGCAGCCTACCGTTCCACGAATAAGCGTAGGATTATGGGCGATTGCAATGGCAGTAAAAAAGATTATTCTTTTCGGCTTGGTAAGGAAAACTTGGAGGAAGTACACCTCTTTGAGTGTGCCATAGACCTGTTATCCTATGCCACGCTTGCGAAGCTGAACGGGCAGGATTGGAAAGAAATGAGCTTTGTTTCGCTGTCCGGGGTGTATTCTCCGGCAAAGAAAATTGAGGACAGTAAAGTGCCGATTGCACTGGAAAAGTATCTTGGCAGTAACCCATCTGTCAGGAAAATCCGTATCCATTTTGACAATGATATAGCGGGCAGAAAGGCAGCACAGACCTTAAAAACTATTCTGCCGGATAAGTATGAAATCGTTGATGAGCCACCAAAAGCAGGTAAGGACTTCAACGATTTTCTTTGTATGCGGATGGGAATTTACAATAAAAAAATACACGAAAGGAATGAAGAACGATGAATGATTCTAAGATTAAAGTTCTCTTGGTAGAACCGGAAAAGTACCCGAAGGAAATTGTAATCGACGACAGTCTGGAAGCAATGCAGGAGGTTGTCGGCGGGGATATTGAGGAATATATGCCCTATGACGATGACGTTGCAATCATCTGTAATGAGGAAGGAAAGATGAGAGGACTTCCGCTTAACCGTGCAGTTTATGTGCAGGACAATGATAAGAAAGAGATGGTAGATATTATCTGCGGCAAATTCTTTATCTGTTATGCACCGCCTGAGAGTGAGAGTTTTCAGAGCTTGCCGGACGATATGATGAAGAAATACAAGGAACAGTTCAAGTATCCTGAACGCTTTTCTAAGGAAGTGGGCGGCAATATCGTGGCTGAAACTTTTAAGCCGAAATCAAAGGATTATGAGAGATAGTAGACTGAGAACGGGGCAACCCGGAGGAGATGTTTATTCTTAGCGAGCAGACCATTTGGATAAACACAGTTTCCCAAACGGTAAAAGGCTCGTTAGGGGTTGCCCCTAATACCCCGTGAGAAAGGAGAACTTGATTTGAGAGAGTTATTACTTATCGCCGCTGGGACACTGCTCGGCAGTTGTCTTGGCGTTACGATGATGTGCTTATTCCAGATTAACAAAGATTGCAGAGTAAAGAGAAAGGAAGATACCGATTATGAGAAAGAGAAACATTCAGAAGATTGTACGCTTTAACCGCAAGGAAGCACAGGACTTGGCAGCAAAGGCAAAGAAGGCTTGTCTTTCCGAAGCCGGACTTATCCGTTTACTTATCAGAGGTTACGAGCCGAAAGAGAAACCCGATGACCGCTTCTATGATGTGATGAGGGAACTGTCCTCTATCGGCAATAACATCAATCAGCTTGCGGCTAAAGCTAATACGCTTGGTTTCATTGACGCACCTATGCTGAAGAATGAAGCTGCGAAGTGGAATAAGTTCCAGTCAGAGATTGAGAGGACATATCTTCGTCCAAATCAGAGCGAAATGAAATGGCAGTAACAAAGTTGTGGTCGGTTACAGAAAGGCTCGGTCAGGTCATTGACTATGCGACCAATCCCGAAAAGACTTCTGCAAAAATCAAAAGGGAGTTTTCGCCGGAACAGTATCAGGCTCTTGCAGATGTTATTGCTTATGCAAAGGACGAGGAAAAAACAGAGCGTGAGTTCTATGTTGAGGGTATCAACTGTAATGTGGCGATTGCCCGTGACCAGTTCATAACGGTTAAGGAACAGTACCAAAAGACAGACGGTATCCAAGCCTATCACGGATATTTGAGTTTCAAGGAAACAGATATATCTCCTGAGATGGCACAGAAAATCGGAATGGAGTTTGCAAATGAAGTGTGGGGTAAAAGATTTCAAGTCGTTGTGACAACCCACCTGAACACAAAGCACCTGCACTGTCATTTTGTCATCAACTCTATTTCTTTCGTCGATGGGAAACATTTATGGGGAGAGGAAAAAGCGTGGTTCAAATTCCGAAAAGTTGCAGACAGGATTTGTGAGAAGTACGGACTTTACTATGACCCGAATCCGAACCGCAGTAAGCAGTCGGATTATCTGACGATGAAAGAAAAGGCAGGTATGCCGACACGCTACTCGGTTGCAAAAGAAGCCATTGATTATGCTATCGACCACAGCAAGACCCTGAAAGAATTTCAGTTTGCACTCAAGGAAATGGGATATGCCTATAACCTGAGTCCAAGCCGAAAATATTGGACGGTCATTCCAAAGGGATACGATAAGCCGATACGACTGAAAAATCTCGGAGCTGATTATACCAATGACCGGATTGTAGAGCGTATCAAAGAAAATCGTGATAGATGGGCAGAAATTGAGCCGTTCCAGAGGGCGACTTATAAACCAAGACAGTACCGTATGCAGACCAGAGGACAGAAGCTGAAAAAGAAAGGCGGACTTTATGGGCTGTATCTGTATTACTGTTACAGACTCGGTTATCTGCCAAAGTATAAGAAACAGAATAACGCAAGGCTTCATTATCTCTTGAAAGATGATTTAATGAAGCTCGATAAGATTACTGATGAAGTAAGGCTGCTCGGACGAGAAAATATTTCCACGGACGAACAGCTTTTTTCATATAAGACTTCCTTAGAGGAGCAGATGAAAAATCTTGTTGCCGGAAGAACACATCTCCGAAAAAAGATAAGAACAAATATTGATGATGGTCAGCTTCAGGCGGCAAAAGATGAAATCGCTTCTATCAATGGAGAATTGAAAAAACTCCGACGAGAAGTAAAACTCTGCGAGGATATTGCGGAGAGGTCAAAGGTTATGGAAGAAAACCTTGAGCATATCGAAACAGAGGAACAAAAACAGCAGAGAAAGGAGAAATCACGCTATGAACAACGGTGGTGACGCAGCAGAGCAGGTCGTTAGGCTTTCGCTTGAAGGATTTGAAGTTGCTGCAAGATTAAGCGGTTCGGCGGCGAAGAATATCGCATTGCTTTTGGTATCGGTTCTGAAGCAGGAGCAAAAGACGAAGGGCAAAGCAAGGCTTACCAATATGATTAAGTCAGGCAAGGAGCTGAAAGTCTTTTCCATTCCGCAAAAGGATTTGAAGAAGTTTACCGAACAGGCAAAACGCTATGGCGTTCTTTATTGTGTCCTCAGAGATAAGAACACAAAGGGAGAGAATGCTCCGGTAGATATTATTGCAAGAGCAGAGGACGCTTCTAAAATTCAGCGTATCGTTGAAAGATTTGAACTTGGCAAGGTGGATAAGGCTTCGATTGTCAGTGAAGCAGAGAAAGCTATCGCAGACCGTGAAGCGGTTGAAAAAGAAAAGCCGACCAAATCCAAGAGTGAAATCATTATGGAAGAAGCGGTCAGAAATCCAATGCAGAAAGAGGAGCGAGCAAACGCAAACCCCTCAGTCGCCAAAACAGACAAAAGCCCTCTGTCAAGGCAAAACTCAGAGCCGGTAGAAACGCAATCTGATAAGGGTGTTGCAAAGCCAGTGGAAAAGCCATCGGTCAAAGAGAAACTTGACCGTTATAAGGCACAGGCAAAACAGCAAAAAGAAGCAGAGCGTAAAGAGCCGGAGGTTAAGAAAGATGGCAAGAAGCCGCAGCAGAAAAACGGTCAGACGGTACACCGTCAGCCGAAGAAGAAACCCAAAACAAAAGAGAGGTAATTCACTATGACAAATGATTTCAAACCCGCAAAGGCTGGCGGTAATCAGCCAAGATTATCTAAAGAGGAGTATGCGGAAAAGAAGCGAGCAGAAAAAGAAAAGATCTATCAGATGATTGATGACGCTGCCCGTGAGATTGTGAGTGACCCTGAGAAGTTCAAGAGCTTTCTTGATACGCAGAGTCGAATGGACAGATATTCCGCAGCAAATGCTCTCCTTATTTACAGTCAGTATCCGCAGGCAACACAGCTTAAAGATTTTAATGATTGGGGTAAGGACAATGTGAAGATTACCAAAGGGGCAAAGAGTGTTTCTATTCTTGAACCAGTGGAATATACAAGAGCAGATGGCTCTCCGGGTATTTCCTACAATGTCAAAAAGGTATTTGATGTTACACAGACAAATGAAAGAAAAGCTCCGGCGGTATCAGCAAACCGTGACCCGAAAGCACTTATCACGACAATGCTTGATGTATCTCCGGTGGAGGTTGCGTCAACCGATGAACTTCCGTATCCGAATATGGCAGCTTTCTATAATAATGAAAAGCAGACCTTGTATGTGAAGCGTAATGTGGGTGACAGCGTAGCGGTTGCTCAGTGTGTCGCTCAGGAACTCGGACACGCACAGCTTTCTATCAACAGTGAAAGTTACAGCCGCAGGGATATGGGATTTCAGGCAGTGTGTATCGGATATATGCTTTGCAAGAAGTATGGCGTAGATACACAGAACTTTGCGATTAACCGTATTCCGGAGGGACTGGCTTCCAAAGAGCCGAAAGAAATCCGTGCGGAGCTTTCCAAGACCCGAAATGCAATGGCAGAAATTCATAGTCATATCTCTGATGAAATGTTCCGCAAAAAGCAGGAGCGTTCAAAGGACTATGAGAGATAACGGAGGGCAGATATGGAAAAAGAAAAACTCTACCACATTGCTTTGGACGATTACGAACACGGTGTTGTCATTCGCTCCTTAAACGATGAGAAAACAAAGTTGATGGAGGAAGGCAAGTCCGCAGATGCAGTAGACGACCTGCTTGTAAAAGTCGGAAATGCCCCATTGAAAAAGTTCAAAGTAATTGAAAGGAAACGCTCAGATGAAGCGAGATAATGACAGGCAGACTGCCATTATTTTATCCATTGTCGGTATCGTCCCGGTCATATGGCTGGCACTTCTGATTGCACCTTCCATAAGCGGAGGATTGCCGGAGATAGCAGCCAATCTTGCGACACTCTTTGATAATCCGTTTTCCATAAAATTATGTGAGGACAGCCTGAAAACTGTCCTCATTTTGCTTTTGTGCTATGGAATGGGTATTGGGATTTATTTCTCGACAAGAAAGAATTACCGAAGACGAGAGGAACACGGTTCTGCCAAATGGGGCAATGTCAGAGCCATTGATAAGAAATACCGACAAAAACCGCTGTCAGAAAATAAGCTGATGACTCAGAATGTGTGCATTGGGCTTAATGCCAAGAAGCACAGACGAAATCTGAATACGCTTGTGTGCGGCGGCTCCGGTGCAGGTAAGACAAGGTTTTACGCAAAGCCTAATATTATGAACGCTGCCAGAAACAGCTATGTGATATTAGACCCGAAAGGGGAAATCCTGCGAGATACGGGACATCTTCTTGAGAAGAAAGGTTACGAAGTGCGTGTGCTTGATTTGATTTCAATGGAGAAAAGCCATTGTTACAATCCGTTTGTCTATTTGCAGAATGACAATGATGTGCAGAAGCTCGTGACAAATCTTTTCAAGAGTACCACTCCGAAAGGTTCACAGAGCAATGACCCGTTTTGGGATACGGCAGCGTCAATGCTTCTGCTCGCACTTGTATTTTATCTGCACTATGAAGCACCGCCGGAAGAACAGAATTTTGCAATGGTAATGGAAATGCTCAGAGCCGGGGCGATTGAGGACGAGGACGACCCAAGTCCTTCCCCACTTGATAATCTGTTTTCGGATTTGATGATAGATAATCCTGACCACATTGCTTTGAAGTATTACCACTCTTATCATTCCGGTTCTTCCAAAACATTAAAATCCATACAGATAACCCTTGCAGCAAGGCTCGAAAAGTTCAACTTGGAAAGTCTTGCTGCTCTTACTTCTGCCGATGAACTGGATTTGCAGTCACTCGGAGAGAAAAAGGTGGCACTATTTGCACTGATACCGGATAACGACTCCAGTTTCAACTTCTTGGTATCCATTCTTTACACACAGCTCTTTCAGCAGTTGTTTTATGCAGCCGACCATATCCAC